>Ga0208035_1000050_pt1 | contig 38820 bp, 34 predicted proteins | sample June2015DPH_11_1_FD_184704 | JGI IMG/M metagenome (GOLD analysis project Ga0208035, IMG submission 184704) | Peatland microbial communities from SPRUCE experiment site at the Marcell Experimental Forest, Minnesota, USA - June2015DPH_11_10... | ecosystem: Environmental > Terrestrial > Soil >...
CCCCCACCCCCCCTATAAATATTTATTTGTAGCCGATTTCCGTGCAGATTATTACGCCGCCGGAGAAGAAAACGAGACCGCAAAAGCGATGAATCCCCGCGTCTTTATTGAGCAGAACGCAGTTTCAGGCAAAATCTTCAATGTGCGCGAAAACGCACGCTTTGTACCGCTACGTGAGAAATGGCTTGTCAATCACGTGCGAATTTCGCCTGAAAAACGGCGTTTTCCCTCAGAAAAATGGGCATTTTGATGGCAAATGGCCGATTTTTTACAAGGTTTAAGCTTCGGCAAACCGATCGGAGATTCCATCCGCGACCAGGCTGCAAACCTTTTGAAAGCGCTGGAGCAAGAGTTGCTTGCCACAAGGGACAGCAAGATGCGTTTGCCCTGGACCAACGTCTGCCGAAGACTCAAATCTCGCTCTCAAACTGCTGGGCCAGCCTGCTCTTGCCTGATGGCTTCCCCCGCGAGAATCAGCAAAATTCCGGCGATCCACAGGAAGTGCCCAACCAGCGGGACCAACGGATAAAGGGCAAAAAAGACCCATGTTGAGGCAATGAAGACTACGATGACTCCGGCCACGATGCGGCGCGGCAAGCGAAACTTTGGAAGAAGCAAAAAGATTAAGTAGAGCAGGATCAGCGGATTGATCCAGCCGCTGAGCACGGCCAGAAAATACTTGGAGTGCCACATCTCCGGGCTCAAGGAGTTCACTAGGGTAATCCATGCGCATCGGCTGCCGCGCAACATCTCTGGAGCACCAAAACCGGGGGTGGCAACCTCTCTGACGGCTGGGAGGAAAAACGCCGTGACATAGACAAAGCAGCCCAGTATTCGGGCGATCAATACCGCGCGTGTAACTGTCGCACTGCGGGCGCTCTGCGCCATGGAAGCCTCCTGGACATCTTCACTCATGCTCGATCCTGGCCGCTCATCCTCCGTGATGTTCTGCGAACGGCCAGAGGCTGGCAAAGCCGGAACTACCCATCATAGCTCACTACTACCGGCCAGCACAGCATCGGCGATGCGCGCCGCCTCTACCGCCGCTCGCACCGCATGAACGCGTACCATCGATGCCCCATGCAAAATGGTCGCTACCAGCGCCGCCACGCTGGCGATCTCGCGTGCCTCGACCGGCGCGTCGCTCCCGCCATGCAGCGGCGCAAGCGTGCGGCCAAGAAACGACTTGCGCGAGAGTCCGGCCATGAGCGGCCTGCCCAATGCCAGCAACTCCGCCTGCCGAGCCAGCAACCCGTAATTCTCCTCAAAGCGCTTGCCGAAGCCGTAACCGGGATCAAGTACGATAGCCTCCAGCGGAATTCCCGCCGCTGCCGCCGCCGCCAGGCTCCCTTCGAGCCCCGCGAGCACGGTGGCCAGCAACTCGTCTGCCCCCAGCCGAGGCTGCGCCCGCCACATCTCGGGCCGGCCCCGGGTATGCATCAGGACGACGCCGCAGCCAGCCTCTGCGCAAACCTCTGCCAATCCAGAATCCCAGGCAAAGCCGCTGACGTCGTTCACAATCTCGGCGCCCGCTTGCAAAGCCGCCTGTGCAGTTGCCGCTTTGTAAGTATCCAAAGAGAGAATCGTGCCAGGCCGCGCGTGCAGAATTCCTTCCAGCACCGGCAACAGTCGCGCCTGCTCCTGCTCCGCACTCACCGTCGGAATCTGTCCGCCCGCGTTCGATCCGGGCCGCGTGCTCTCCGCTCCCAGATCAAGCAAATCCGCCCCCTCGTCGAGCAATTGGATGGAGCGAGCCACCGCGGCCTCAGGGTCGAAAAAGTGGCCGCCGTCACTGAATGAATCTGGCGTGATGTTGACGATGCCCATCACCAGCGTGCGCACCCCCAGTTCGAGCGTGCGGGTGCGCAGTCGCCACGGCGTTACTTTCCGTGTGGGCAGATTCATTAGATTCCCCGGCGCATCCGGGCAGCGCGCACGGTGTTCGCCATCAGCATGGCGATAGTCAGTTTGCCCACGCCGCCGGGCACTGGCGTATATGCGCCAGCTACCTTAAAGGCCTCGGGATGCACATCGCCCACGATCGTCGAGCCGCGCTTGGCGAAAGTGGCTTCACGCTTGGCCTCCCCGGCAAAGAAGCGGGCAAATTCTGCCGGGTCTGTGATGCGATTCATGCCAACGTCGATGATGGTCGCTCCTGGTTTGACCATCTCGGGCGTGATGAATCCGGCGCGGCCAATGGCGGCCACCAGAATGTCGGCCTGACGAGTGATCGCACCCAGGTCGCGGGTCTTCGAATGGCAAATCGTCACCGTGGCGTTTTGATGCAGCAGTAGCATCGCCGCCGGTTTGCCTACAATGTCGCTCCGCCCCACCACCACTGCGTGCTGGCCGCTGATGGGGATCTCGCTGCGCTTGAGAATTTCAATGATCCCCGCCGGAGTGCAGGGCGCGAGCGTCGGTCTACCCGCCAGCAGGCGACCCCCGTTGATCGGGTGAAAGCCGTCCACGTCCTTTGCGGGCGAGACCGCATCCAGCAGCGCCTTGGTATCGACGTGCGCAGGCAGCGGCAACTGGATGAGAATGCCGTCGAGATCGTCGCGGGCGTTGAGACTGGTCACGAGCTTCAGCATCTCTTCCGTAGTGACGGTTTCAGGCGGCTTGATGAGTTCACTGAAAATGCCTAATTCCCCGCAACTCTGCACCTTGCTGCGAACGTAAATCTCCGAGGCAGCCACGTTGCCGACCAGCACCGCCGCCAGCCCAGGCCGAATCCCCAGTTTCGTTAGGGCCCTGACCTCCTCGGCCACTTCCTGATTGATTGCTGCGGCAATCGCCACTCCGTCCAGAATTCTTGGCATCACTCGCTCCAAGATTCATCGTATCGCTTTGTGCTCCTGCGAGGCGCTCATGCGTTTCTCAATTCGAGATCAGGAAACGCGGATCGAACGCGCTCTGCGCTTACGATCATCGAGGCTTTCCGCTTGGGGCGCGTGGGGCAGGGTGCATAAGCCAGAGCTCAGGAGTTTATCTCACAGCCAATCTCTTCATTAAAACTCACTCATTCTACTTGACTTACTCATGAAATCCTCGCCTTTGCCGAAAAAGCAATTAGCGATCATTTCCTCTGCCCCGCGTGCCTTGCGCAAGATCGGTACGACCCCCGCCGGCAGGTGCAGGTCGTCTGGACGAAAGGAGACTCGAATGTTGCTCAATGAGAGGCGAAGAGAAGAGGCAGTCGCTCCGTCCTGGGCTCACCTACGCATTCCTCCCTTTCCCCAGGTTGCCTTGCAGGTATTGCAACTGGCGAATAATGAAAATGTACAACTGCACGAGTTAAGCGACCTGATCTCTTCCGATCCGGCTTTTGCCAGCGAGGTTCTCACCGTCGCGAACTCGCTCTTGTATGCCCCGCGCTTTCCCGCCAAGAGCATTCTGCAGGCCATCGCCGTGCTGGGCGCTAACAACCTCCATGGCCTGTGCATGACAGTCGGCGTGCGCGGGTACATGGGCAAAGCCCTCAACCAGCCTTCCATGCGGACCATCTGGCGTCATAATCTGGCGTGTGCCCTTATAGCGGATCAAGTTGCTTCGGTGGGCTTTATGGATAGGGACGTTGCCTATACCTCAGGCATCATGCATGACATCGGGCGATTGGCGCTGGCCGTAATCCGGCCCAAGGAGTACAGTCTCCCACTAGGCGCTCATAGCGGTACTCCCACGAGCATTCTCCGGGCAGAGCGGGAGCTGTTTGGCTGGGATCATTGCGAGGCTGGAAGGCAGTTGATAGCCGATTGGAAGCTGCCGCCGGAGTTTGAAGCCATTGTCGCCGATCATCACCAACCACGCGACGTGAATGGCTCCTGGGACATGGCTGCCTTGATCAACGTCAGTTGCCGCATGGCCGACACGGCCGGCTTCCCCGCATTTCCCGGCTGCGAGGTCACGCCATATCCCGAACTGCTGGAGGAGTTACCCGAGCGAGAGCGCAGGCTCTTCCACACCACGATTGAACCCCTGGCCTTCGAGATCGGCAAAAAGATCAATGCCGTCGAGACGGCTTGACGCGGGCTTCGGACAACCTAGCTACGAAGCTATCGGCCATCGATAATGGCCCGCCGCACGCTCAGCATGAAACTCTTCGAGTGGACTCTCTTCCACTCCGCGGCCGATGTTGTGCACCACTCGCCTCCGCCCGTCAGCGCTCACTACAATGCCGACGTGGGGAAGCCGCGCGTCAAGCAGCCAAGTGAGAATGTCGCCCACCTCAATGAGCTTGGGGAAGGAGTCACCGGGTATCGGCGCATTCGCGGCCCATAGCCGAGCTGCGGCTCTAGTCCAATACGCCTCCAGATTCAGAACTCGGCGATGGTCTATGTTCGTATCAGGATTCTTTGCGCCCCACGCTTTGCGCGCCGGATAAGCATCGAAGTCTTTCAGCATGTCCTCATGCACCAGCTTTTGCAGGTCGAGGCCAAGCCCATCGCGAGCCGCACGAATTACAACGTCCGCGCAGACCCCGGTCGAGCGCGGCACATCGCCGCCAGGGTAGTTAAGCTTCGTCCAGGTTGGGTCGTAGCCTGTCGTTACGCCCAGTTGTGTCCGCGCTGCCTCTGCCAGCCGCTGGCCGTTGGTTGGGGCGGCGAGCGCAAATCTTCCCGCCTCGATCCAAACTGCCGCTAATCCGCCAAGAACGCTTCGTCGCTGCACCCGAAACCTACGCCTATCGAATCTCATAGAGAGTGCTGCCGTGAGCTGGCAAGGTCACACTTACTTCCTTCGAATCCTTGAAGCCGCCCTCGCTCCAGGCATTCTGAACCAGATGCTTCCCGGCCTCCAAGCCAAGCTGCTTCCAACTCGCGCGCAGCGTCACCGGCTTCTCGCCAAGATTGAAAAACGCAAAGAACTCCGCGTAGTTGCCGGCTCCCGGAGCATTGATCGTCGCTCGCCACACCCGCGTGTCTGCGAATCCGGCAGGCAGGCTCGCGGTCTCGATGGGGCGGCTGTAGGTCACATTCTGGTTCATGAAGAGGACCGTCTGGTTAGAGACGAGCGACCGCGAAAAATCATCCAGCTTGGTAAGATTTCCGCCGAAGATCAGAGGCGAGCGCGCAATCGCCCACAGCGTGAATTCGGTCTGCTGCTCGTCGTGGGTCAGCCGCGACTGTCTCGGCTCGCCCCATCCCGGATGCGGTGTGAGAGAACCTTCGGGCAGCATATCCGCATCCGGCCAGTTGCCTTCCTTCACATACGGAAACCATTTGGCCAGCCGGTCAAACTCGTCGCGCACGCCAAAGGGAAACTCTCCGTCGCCCGGCTTGTGAGGAAAGGTCCAGCCGTCCCAATGATCGTCCGATATGCGCCACATCTGGGCGTATTCAGCCACCTCGGCCCCATGCTCCAGCTGCGTCGGCCCCGGCGAAAGGCTCAGCACAATTGGCCGTCCCGTCTTTTTGATTGCCGCGGCAATCTGGCGAATCTCCGTGGGGCGATAAGGATGATCGCTGATGCAATCTACCTTGATATAGTCCAGCCCCCAGCCCGCATAAAGCTTCAGCATTGAGTCGTAATAAGCTTGCCCCGCCGCGTTGTCGGCGACGCCAAAGTTGCCGTCGTCCCAGGGGCAGGTCGCGGCTCGGTCGGCGGCGTCAGCGGCGCGAAAGCTCGTCTCCGCAATGGGCAGATTCTCCTTCACCGCTTGCCGAGGAATTCCGCGCACGATGTGGATGCCGAACTTCAGTCCCTGCTTGTGAATCCAATCGGCCAGCGGCTTGAATCCTGCTCCGTCCGCCGCCGAGGGAAAGCGGTTGGTCACCGGGATCAGAATCCCGTTGCCGTCAAGCAAGTACCTCCTCTCGGCCAGATTGGCGCCGAAGGGATTCTCCATGTACCAGCCTTCGTCGATCACGGCATACTGCCACCCAAACTGCCTGAACCCGGCCAGCACAGTGGCATTCGCCTTGAAGTCGGCTTCGTCGATGGTCAGCCCATAGGCGTCCCAACTGTTCCATCCCATCGGCGGTGTGGGCGCGGGGTTCTGCGCATGGCTGAGGGTTGCGGCGGCGCAAATAACGATAAGAGCGGAAATAAACCAATGTCTGCGTTCCATGCGGGAACGATAACACAATGGGCGGGGGTTACGGGGTGGGAATCGGGGCCGGTCAGCCGATACCTGCAGATAGAAAACGTCGCCGGCATTTCTCACTCGAACTCAATGCCGCCCGTGCACAAAGACAAACATCCGCAACAGCAGCAGCACGACAGCAAACGCCACCACGCACGCCAGCAGAAAGCGCTTTGAGCGGTAGTTTGCTGGGCGAGGTTTTGCTTTGCGTCTCATGCGTTGGGCTGAAAGCAGCCGAGACCCATCTTATCGCGAAAAGGGCGCATTCTCCCTTGCTGATACAATGTAGCTTGCCGCAGTGTGCGGTAAGTTGCCTCATTCTGTCCCCAACCCCATGGCCTCGTCGGCCGAACCAAAAAGAAGGAAAAGCCTCCCTGTGACCCAGACGATACGTAATATCGCCATCATTGCCCATGTTGACCACGGTAAGACAACGTTAGTTGACGCCATGCTGCGGCAGTCCGGTACCTTCCGCGCCAACGAGCAGGTTGCCGAGCGAGTAATGGATTCGAATGAACTGGAGCGGGAGCGCGGCATCACCATCCTGGCCAAAAACACCGCCATCGTCTTCGAAGGCGGCAAGATCAACATTGTGGACACGCCCGGCCACGCCGATTTTGGCGGCGAGGTGGAGCGCGCGCTCAAGATGGTGGATGGAGTGATGCTGCTGGTGGATGCGGCCGAGGGCCCGTTGCCGCAGACCCGCTACGTTCTTGCCAAGGCGCTGGAAGCGAAACTCAAGCCCATCGTCGTGATCAATAAGATCGACCGCCCTGACGCTCGTCCCCAGGAAGTCTTGAACGAAATTTACGACCTTTTCATCGATCTTGATGCGGACGAAACGCAGCTGGATTTTCCGGTACTCTACGCAGTGGCCAAACTGGGCCAGGCGACTCTCGATCCAGCCAAGCCTGGCACGGATCTGCAGCCTCTCTTTGAGTCCATCGTCTCGACGATTCCGCCCGCCACCGGCGACGCCGAGGGCACGCTGCAGATTCTGGTCACCAATCTCGATTATTCCGATTACTTTGGCCGCATAGCCATTTGCCGCGTCTTTCAGGGCACACTGCACGTCGGCGACGATGTAACAATCTCTAAACGCGATGGCTCGCTGATGAAGACTCGTATCACGAAGCTGTTTACGTTTAGTGGTCTCAAGCGAATTGAAACGACAGAAACTGCGATGGGCGATATTGTCGCCGTGGCTGGGATTGAAGGCATCACGATCGGCGAGACCATCACCAGCGTCGAAAATCCTACGCCGCTGCCGCTTATCGTTATCGACGAGCCAACGATCGCCATTCAATTCAGCGTGAACAACTCTCCATTTGCCGGACGCGAAGGCCAGTATGTCACCAGCCGCAACCTGCGCGAGCGTTTGGAAAAAGAGCTGCTCACCAATGTTTCGATTCGGGTGGAAGACACAGGCTCGCCCGATACTTTCAAGGTGTTGGGCCGCGGTGAACTGCAACTGGCAATTCTGATTGAAATGATGCGCCGCGAGGGCTTTGAGCTTTCCGCCGGACGCCCGGAGATCGTCACCAAGATGGTGGACGGAACGCGCATGGAGCCGGTCGAGCACCTGACCATCGACGTGCCCGAGGCTTACACCGGCACGGTGATCGAGAAGCTCGGCCCGCGCAAAGGCGAAATGACCAAGATGCATAATCACGGCTCAGGCCGCGTGCGCATGGAGTTTCGCGTACCTAGCCGCGGCATCATCGGCCTGCGCAGCGAGATGCTCACCGACACTCGCGGAACCATTGTGATGAATGCGCTCTTCGATGGCTACATTCCCTATCAGGGCGAGATTCCGCAGCGTCCTACTGGCGCATTGATCTCTGACCGCCAGGGGTTGACCACAACCTATTCGCTCAATGGATTGCAAGAGCGCGGAATGTTGTTTGTAGGCGCGGGCGTTGAGGTTTACGAGGGAATGATCGTCGGCGAGCACTCGCGCGACAACGATCTCGACGTGAATGTAGTGCGCGAAAAACACATGACCAACATGCGCGCATCGAGTGCCGATGAGGCTATCCGTCTGGTGCCTTACAGGGCTTTGAATTTGGAACAGGCCATTGAATTTATCGCCGAAGATGAAGTCGTAGAAGTTACACCTAAATCGCTCCGCCTGCGGAAGAGAGTCTTGCAGCAGAATCGCCGGCCCAAGCGGTGGGAAAAGAGCGCCGAATAACTCGGAGATAAATTATTTTGTGTCTAGATGGTACGAAAGCAGTTCAACCGTTTGTATAGTGTGCTCTGCTTTCGTATTTTTCTTGTAATATTCGTATCGGATTGGTCCAACGCCCTTCGCGTACGTTGTTATAGTGCGAAAGCTAACTGCATCATCTTCGTCTTCGACCGTGAGGCAATCTTCAGATGCAATGCTTCCCACATGACACGGTTGACCGACCGAGAGAACGCGGAATGTCCGGCGAGCAGATCTGGCTGAAGTCCATTTTTCTCCGACTATGATCGGCGATTTAGGAATAAGGACACCGAGAGAGATCTCCTCAAGCCCCAGGGGAGAAATACGCAATGTCATTGCCTCATCGTCGCTGTCACTCGGAAAAGGCCAAACCTGATAGGTGATCCCATTTTTGAATTATCAGCACTTGTCACACGCCATTCAACTGTTGATTTCTTTACATTCGCTATAGTGCTTACCTGGTATTTCCAAATGTTTCCTTTTGCCAGAGGATAGTACTCGGAGGTATGAAACGAATGCGATTCTTGTGAAAAGGTAACAGCGCCGACCATGAACAGCAGAAAAGCAGCTATTTCTGCGCATCGAGTCATTTGCCCTCCAACTGAATCCATAGAGTAGCACGCGCTCAGATCTTCCTCCATTGTGAAGCGTCGAAAAGGGCACACAATCAGGCGCTTCGAATTCGGCACTTCCTGTGCCTACGTCGCGCGGCGGGTGGCCGAAGTCACCCTCTGAAGTGTAGAATCCCGCCATTGCAAGGTTTTGGAGGGATTCGATGTCAAGTGATTTCCTGATTAAATTGATCGAAGCGGTCTGTGTGGCCGCAGTGACAGCTGCGGTGCCCCCGGCTTTCACGGCATTGTCGAATCGTCGCACCCAGCATCTGTCCGCAAGACGAGATGCGTTCCTAGGCCGGTGGGAAGGGGAGGGAAGCGACTTCTATATCAAGGATTCCTCGCAGCCGAAGACAACTTTTACATTATCCCTGACCTTCACTTCGGTGGGCCGAACCATCAAGGCAGATGGAATTCTGCAGGAGGCTGGCGCTGCTACCCCAGACCAACTGTCTTTTTCCGGAACGTTCTATAACGATGACTATATACAACTCTCTTACGCCAATAAAAGCTTGGCGAGAAAACAACTCGGAGTTGTTGTCGCAGGATTGAGCCCTGATGGATTGACTCAGACCGGCTATTACGCGGGGTTCTCTTCAGGACGAGCAGCCGTCGTTGCTGGTGAGATCACTATAAAAAAGAAGGCCTGAGTCGAACACTCACTATTTGTCCGCTCCGGCTGCTTCAAATCCAGCACTTCCTGAACCCGCGCGGCGCGCCAAGTAACCTGACGCTCGAGCAACGGTTCCCGGTTCACAACTGCGTCACGCTGGTGTATCAACCATGTCTCCGCACTTGACACTCAAGATTGAGACTCGGGATTTGGCTACAATGCCGCTCTTTTGTAAGTCTTCACTGCATGGGTGGAAAGGCACCAGCACACAGCCCCAGCTTGGTGACTGGGTCTATCGTGATCAGCGATGCGCCTGGAGCATTACTAATCGCCGACTGCGGCGCGACAGGGGTTACCACTACCGCCGTCCCCTTCAATTCAAAATTCACATGAGCCACGGCCGCTTTCGTGAACTGCGAATGTACCTGCTCCGGCTTGATGTCTTTGATGGTGACAGTGTCGAGCGTAACCTCTGACACATGCGCGGCATCCTTGCCAGCAATCAGCACATCCCCTGGCGTGAGGGAAACGATGTTGCGCAGCGTGATTCCTTTATAGTCGGGTATTCGGTCGCCCAGAACGCCGGGGTCCACAAATCCTTCCACCGTGCCGTTGTTGTAAAACGGGCTGATGGCGATCGGCATTCCGACATTTTTCATGCAGATATTTTCATAGGTCAAGTCATGCACAAGACCGCCGCGCGCCGCATTGCTCTTGATCCGAATGCCGCTGGTAGTGCTATCCTCCGTTAGCCCGGCCACAAGCAGAAAGCTGTCGCCGGTAAAGGTGTCACTGCCAATGGACATTCCATGTCCGTCGTAAAAATGATTGTTGAGCACGCTCATGTGAGTTACGCCGGTCTTGATGGCAATGTTATCGTCGCCATTGTCAATCCAACTATTGGCGATGGTAATGTTCGTCGAGCTTCCCGGATCGATGCCGTCGGTGTTGCGCGCATCGGTGCCGCGGATTGTCGGCGTCAGCAGATGCACGCCCCATGCCGTGAATCCGTCTGTGTTGTTCACCGTGACATGATAATTCGGCGAATTGTGCAACGTGATGCGGTACAGAACAAAACCGTCCGCATGGTTTGCCGTAATCAGACGGCCGCTGAAATAGCGCAACTGCTTTGGCTCCGCCGCTCGCGCCATCTGCCACCAGGTGTAATCGTGCCCAATCACCTTTGCGTCGCCGCGTCCATCGATCACTCCATCGCCCATAATCGCGGCATTCTTCACGTTCACGGTGATCAGCGACTTGCACGGCCTGCCTCGCAGCGGCGGCGGCATCGCGGGGCGCTTGGCAGCATCCGCGGCCGTGATGTACGGCGCGCTCACATCGCTCAGTGTTCCGCAAAGCAGCGGACCTTCTCCAGAAGAGTCAGGATCGTAGTCCTTCGGATCCCTCGATCCATAGAGTGTCACGCCCTTGTCAATCAGCAGCGTCACTCCCTCTCTCATCTCCAGTGAACCCGAAAGAAACGCGTCTCCCTTGCTGCTCGCGGCCAGTTCCACAGCCATCCCCGGCTTACATGAATTCATTGCCTTCTGAATGCGGGCTGTGTCGGTCGTCTTCTCAAAGGCTTCAGCCAGCTTCTCTCTGTCTCCCGACTTCTCCGCGAGTAGCGTCGTACATGCCGCTGGCAGCACAGGCTCGGTGACGACCCGCGTATCTTGCGCCAACCCAGAAAAAGTCGCCGTCAATCCCATCGTGATACTTAACACCAAAATGCCAAAACTCCGTCTCATTGCCTGCCTCATCCTTTTTTTCTGAACTATTGGGAATTATAGCTGGCGACAATCTCCGTTATCCGCCTTCAGCCCAAAACTGATTTAATAGTGAGATGGGCTCATCCATGCGGACGGCAATCATTGGCGGGGGAATCGCGGGGCTGGCGGCGGCCTATGAATTGGAGCAGGGTCGCAGGTCGGGCTTGAAGGTCGACTACACGCTCTTTGAGTCGCGCGAGCGGTTAGGCGGTTCTTTGTCTTCGCAGATTGTGAACGGCGCGGTGCTCGAGCGCGGGCCGGATTCCTTTCTGACTGAGAAGCCCGCCGCCGCTGAGCTGTGCCGTGAGTTGGGGCTTGGCGCTGAACTCACCCCTTCGAACGACGCCGACCGCAAGACCTATATTGTGGTGCGCAACCGTCTGGTGCCGCTGCCCGACGGTCTGATGTTTCTGGTGCCCACCAAGCTGATTCCAACTGCTCTAACCCGCCTCTTTAGCCTGCCTACCAAGGTGCGCATGGGCCTTGAACTGCTGTTGCCGCCGCGCCCCAGCGGCCTTCCGGACGAGTCGGTGGCCACGCTTGTCGAACGCCACTATGGCCGCGAGGCCGTGGACCGTCTAGCCGATCCGTTGTTATCTGGGATCTTTGGCGGCGATGCCTCGCAACTCAGTGCACGCACAGTGCTGCCGCGCCTTGTGGAGATGGAGACCGAATATGGGTCGCTTACTCGCGGTATGTTGGCCGCGCATCGCAAGATGCGCGCGCGAGCCAAACTTGCCAGCGCCGGGGACGGAACCAACTCTGGAAGCAGGCCCGCGACTCGTGGCGTCTTCACTGCATTGCGAGGCGGAATGCAGCAATTAGTCGACGCCCTCACCGCGCGTCTTGATCCAGCCTTAGTGCGCTTGTCGACGCAAGTCTGCAGCATCGAGAAGATGGCTGACGGTTGGATGATCGATGCTGGTGGCGTGGCGGAGCTGTACGATGCGGTCATTATGGCCTCGCCAGCCTGGGCTTCCGGTGCGCTGCTCCGTGGGGTAGACGCGGCGCTGAGCGAGGAGCTATGCGGCATTCCTTACTCCTCGTCGATCACCGTTAATCTGCTCTATGATGAAACTCAACTGGGCCGCCTGCCTGATGGCTTCGGCTTCCTGGTGCCTGCAGTCGAAGGCCGAGTGATGCTGGCCTGCACCTTTGTGCATAGAAAGTTTCTAGGCCGCGCGCCGCAGGGCAAAGCGGTGCTCCGCGCGTTTTTGGGCGGCATGAAAAACGAGGCTCTGATCTCCGCGTCGAACGCCGAGTTAGTAACCACCGTGCGCCGAGAACTCAGCGAGATTCTTGGCAATAGGATTCTACCGATTGCTGCCGAGCCGGAGCATACACAAGTTTCGCGCTGGAGCCGCGCCATGGCGCAGTACGCCGTCGGCCACCAGGAGCGCAAGCAGCGCATCGCCGCCCGCGTTGCCCTTCTGCCGGGATTAAAACTGGCCGGCAACGCGTACGATGGCATCGGCATTCCTGACTGCATCCGGCTGGGAAGACAGGCGGCGCGCGAACTGATTGCCGCTAACTCATAGCTCGCTTTCCCGGTAATCTGGGAAATTGTTCATCTTATCTTGGCACCATGGGCAGAAGCAGCGCCGACGGATGCGCGAGGTCGTGAAAGATGGTATTAGTCGCCTTCACGAATATTGATTCCGTATTCGCAGACTTACCCGTATTCAGGTTACGGTCGAAGCGCGGGAAGTTGCTGCTGCTCACTTCCAGACGGATTTGGTGTCCCTTTAGAAAGACATTGCTCGTGGACCACATGTCGATCTTGTACTCGTAGACCTTGCCGGGCACTATGGGCTTGGCTACAACTGTCGATTCGCGGTAACTCGCGCGCAGAATGCCTTCAGTAAGATTCTGGGCAAAGCCATTGGGCCACACATCGACCAACTTCGCGGTAAAGTCCGTGTCCACGGCCGAGGAACTCGCGTATAAGTCGAGAGTTACCGGGCCAGTAACCTCCAGATCCTCTTTCAACGGATCGGTGGAATAGACGAGCACATCGGGGCGGCTCTCTACATCTTTCTGGTCGCGAGGGCCGCCGGGCAGGTGATTGCCGTCGCAGCAGAGCGGCCCGCCTACGGTGGGCACTGGATTACCTGGGTCATAGACAAACTTGTCTGACGATTGAGTTTGCTTGGCGGTGGTAGAAAGCGCGCCATCGCCGGAGGCGCTATTGGCCTTGCCGCCGGATTGGAGAAAATAACTCGTGGTCACGGCCCGTTTGAGCGGCCAGGCTTCTTCATCGCGCCACTTGTTCTCACCCATCACGAAGATTCTCACCGGCGTGGCCTTGGCGAATTGATTCTGCTTTCCCTGGAACAGGTATTCGTACCAATCGAGTGTGATGCCGTCTTCCTCATACTCGGTGGCAGCCGTGCCGAAGTCTACGGTGCCGATGGTTCTGCCGGCGCCCGCATGACCGCCGATGGTGACGAAAAGCCTTTGACCGGCGCGAGCCGCATCATTGCCGGCGTGCGCCTGCAGGCCCATAAAGTTGCGCAGCGAACCGCCCTGGAAGATGTCGTACCAAGCCGTAACGGTCAGCGCCGGGACCTGGATGTTCGCGTAGTTCTCTTCAATCGACCACTGCTTCCAGTAGCTGTCATAGGTCGAATGATCGAGCCAATCGAGGAAGTAAGGCGCCAGTTTGCGTGCATAGCCGGCCGAGCCAGGGCCCAGGTCAGCGTTGAACAGCGGATACTGCTGAAGAGGCAGAACCTTGCTGCCGATGAGGGCGTTTGTGCCTTCATGGAGGCTGCGATTGAAGGTGTCCGCCGCAAGGCTGCTGGTCCATGACTCATTGAACCACTGCTCGAATGCGCCGCCCTGGTACGTCCAGTTTTCGTGATAGTTGCTGGCCGTTACGACTGGGCAGATTCCGGCCAGATGCGGCGGATGACTGATAGCGGCAAGCATTTGGGTCGCGCCGACATATGAGCCGCCGAACATGCCTACTTTGCCGTTCGAGTGCGGCAACGCGGCCGCCCACTCCACGGCATCATAGCCGTCGTCGCTCTCGTGCTTGAAGGTGTACCACTCGCCCTCTGAGGTAAACCGTCCACGCACGTCCTGCGTAACCACCATGAAGCCGCGCGCTGCCGCCCTGCGTCCAAACACCGCAGTGTATTCCTTGCTATACGGCGTTCGCTGCAAGAGCACGGGAAAGTTCCCGTCTCCCGCAGGCCTATAGATATCGGCGCGGAGCGTTACGCCATCGCGCGTTTTCATGGCGACATTGCGCTCGACCACGACGTCGGAAGCGGTTTGTGCGGCGACAGAAATGCATGGAAGCAGTGTTAGAGCGAAAGTGAGCAGGAAAAGCTTCTTTTTGAGCATGAGATTCCCTCGGGCGAATGCCGAGTTCATTGTATCGGTTTGCCCCTGGTTCGATCTCCAGGACTGTTCGGATGGAGTTTACAGGTTACCGATTTTAGGTTGCGATTGGGATTATATTTGGAATCTTATAGATAGAAGTGGTTATGTTGTCGAATTAATTACCTGCATGTTTTTGAAAATAAATATAGGGGGGGTGGGGGTCTCAGAGCAGGGATCAGGGAATAGGGAATAGGGAACAGGGAACAGGAACGGCACGCGGCTCTGGTGATTGTTCATGCTTTGATTGTGCGCCGGCGGAGGGTTATTATCTGCAACGAGGACAGTCTGCATCCTCCACGACAGACACCTCACCGTTCCGTCAGAACTCGGCGCTCAGGCCTGCGTAGATTGACCTTCCCCGTCCTGTCAGCGGCATGATCTGGCTCATCCACATGCTGGCCATGAAGTCATCGAAGTTCACTCCCCCCAGTGGCAGTTCATAGTTCTTGTTGAAGAGATTGTCGGCAACGGCGCTTGCGTGCAGATGCCCACGCCGATATCGGGCGTGCAGATTGAAGAGTGTGTAGCCCGGCGTAGCCTGCTCAAAGCGATGCGAGTCCACGTTGGATTTCCGATTCACGGCCTGGACGCCGAAGCCTGCCGTCCATCTCCTGAGCTCCTCGTCGAAAGCTACACGCGCATTGAGCGGCATCATCTGGTAGAGACCGGTTTGCGTATCGAGCCTCTCGCCGTGCAACCAGCCAGCAACGCCGCTGATCGTGCCCACTCCGAAGCTGGAGTGATTCCAGATCGCAGCGTCGCCGGAGAGATCGGCCCCATAGATTCTGGCGTTGTGATTTGCGAATTGCAGTTGGGCAAAGGTGCTCATCCCGTACATGGTGGCGCCCAGCGTGTCCACATCGACGTAATCCTGGATATGGGTCTCATAGGGCGTGAGTTTGATCTCCCACTTTTTGCGCGCCCGGTCATGAAAGGCTACCGTGCCGCTCAAGGTGTTGGCGATCTCCGGCTTGAGGCTTACGTTGCCCACATAGTAATTGCCGTCTCCAAACCAGCCGATCATGCCGCTGGCCATCATATTGGTTGACCACGCGTAACGTTCGTAAAGGTTGGGTGCGCGGGTCTTGCGCGCGTAGCCGATCTCGTAGGTACTGAAGCCATTCGGCTGGTAGCGAGTTAATGCGGTGGCATCGAGGTCCGGGTCTGTGTGGGCGCGGTTCAATGCGTTGAAGGCGTCTGCGTCGGTGGCATACATATCCGAGTAGCCCTGCACCGGGCCGGTATTGGTCCAGACGGTATCGTTGCGCAGACCGACGAGGGTGATCCACTGCGCGTTCCACTTGCTGGCCAACTCGGCGAAGGTGCCCAGCCGGATACGGCGGCCATCGTTGATGCTGACGAAGGTGTTTGGCCCCATCATGGGAGCCGTGCCAGGAACAGCGGGCCATCTGTCGTCGAGAACAAAGCGATGCAGCTCGCTGCCAAGCCGAAGAGTGTGGCGATCGGTCAACGGGAAATCGAGCTGGACGGAGTAGCCCAGATCCTTTCCGTGGGTGTTCATCGGCATATTCATTGGCATCGGAAAAGTGGATTTGTCGTGGCCGATGTTCATCGAGTGCCAGGTGTTTTGCCAGAACACATCCGTGTCGAGCACACCGCGCTTGAAGTTTCTGCGGTAATGCAGGTTGAGCGATTCCGCAAAGTTGCGCACCATGTCCATCTGCGCGCTGACAAAGCCCTCGTATGGAGTGTGATGCAGACTGGCCTGAATGACTACGAGGTTGCCCGCGCCTTGTGCCGCCAGGGTCATGGTGTGGTCGGTACTCTGGGCGTAAGTGGATGTGACCTTGTGGCCGCTGCCGTCGGTGTAATCGTCGTTTGTGGCCCACGATCCCGTATAACCGATGCCAAGGTTTCGTCCGGCGATCCAATCGGTCAGCGAGGCGCCATAATTTTGGCCGTTGCTGCGATAAAAGCCCGAGAACGCGCCTTCCTCGTGCAGCTTTTCAACAGCACTGGCAAAGACGGGCTGACGGGATTTGATGGAGACCGTTCCGCCCAGACTATCGCCGCCCAGGCTGACCGGTGTGATTCCGGCCATGACGGTGACCTCGGCCGCATGGGACGGGGCGATGTTGGAGAAGGGCGGGTTCATATGGTTCGGGCAGGCGGAAGAAACTGTCATGCCGTCCACCACCAGCTTAGTACGTTCATCTGCCAGCCCGTGAAGAATTGGAATGCTGGCAAGCTGACCGTTTTCTCGCAGGCTAACGCCGGGCGCATCTCCCACCAACTCTGCCGAGTTGTGGCTTCGCGCTTGGTCGCCGTCGTCCACGTTGTGCATGGTTGCAGCAGCGGATTCGATAGCGGAATCGCTTACTTCGACACTGGCGTGTACTGGGGCGATTCTCAGCGTTACATTGGCGGACGTTTCAGCACCAGCGATAACTGTCAGGTCACGAAGAACTGCAATCTCGAAGCCGCTGGCGGTGACGGCGACCTGATAGCGTCCTAACGGAAGATCACTGAAGACAAAGCGTCCCTTCTGGTCTGTCTCCATCGATCTCTTGAACCGTGGGGTAAGACGGCTGAGTTCAATCTTTGCATTTGGAACGACCGCGCCGGCTGGATCCTTCAGGACGCCGGCGATCCGGCCAGTGTCGACGGGGATTGCGGCAGTATTCAGGCTGTGCTGAGCATGGATAGTGTTTGTTTGGCAGCATAGGCAGACGGCTGGCAATAACGCCAGCAATAGCTTGCTTTTCATAGATCCTCCTCTCGCTTCAAGAAAGCGCAAAGAAACAGGATGGGATAGGCAGAACCGATCCCTTCCTTTGGGCCCTATAAGTTGTTAGGCGAGAGGAGTTGGAGGGCCGCGCTTTTGATGACTGCGGAGCGAGAACACGCGGCAAAGCGCCTCAGTTTGCGGGGCGCACGAAGGATGCCGGAAAACCTCTGCGTAGAACCGCTTTCCAGCTTCAGGCTTATAAGTTGGAGGATGAACGGCGCAGGAGTTTGTTGGGAAGCGGGGACATTTCTTCGAGACCGACGTGACGCCGGTCTGATTGCCTCTGAGCCGCTCCATCATGCTCATCATGCAGTGATGTTTGCCGTTCCTGCGGCAGCATTGGGAAAGATTCGCGTCGGCGTCAGGGCCAAAGATGGGCGCGATCAGCATCCAACTGAACAGTATCGTCAACGAAAGTGCGATCGTCCGACGCATAGCTAAGCCAAAGTCAACGCGACGGACGGTGAAGAACGACATCTTTGGCACCCTGGATGGAACTCCTCTATTACCGCCCCAACTCTCCGAGGACATTCCCGTTTTACCTCAAACTAGATCGAGGAGCGGTAGCCGCTACTCATCAGCCAAGGCCTGTTATGCCGCCCGAATCGATCAGAGCTATCATAAGCCGGATTCTTCCCGTGTCACCTGCAATTCTAAAGCTGGCCTCTGGGTCCACGAATACGTACCGACAAACGCCGTTCGCGACTGTGACCACTCGCATGGGTGTTCGCCTCGTGATTCCAGCCGAGCTGCCGACCTTTATAGGCCGTCCAAGTCGGTGCCTGGTTGTTGGAGTTCGGCGCGGCTAAGGCCAGAAAGTCAAAGCGAAGGCGGGCAAGCTAGCTGCGCTGGCTTTATCGGATAGCGATATCGGGGAGTAAGACCGGCTGGGCGTTGCGCGCGGCAAGGGCGATCACCAGGCCCGAACCAATAATCAGCAATCCACCGGCCAGTATGGGAAGGCCCGGTTTGTCGTGCCAGACGAGATAGGAGATCAACGCGCCGGTGAGCAGCTGGGTGTAGTGGTACTGCGAGACATTGCTGGCAGATGTGTGCTTGACGGCGACATAGAAGCTGAGCGTGCCTGCTGCGCAGAAGACGCCCATCATTCCCAGGGCCAGCCAGAGCTTGGGCATGAGTGGCTGAGGGTGGAAGCTGGTGAGCGCCAAACCAGCCATGGCCGTCACCAGGCCAGAGCAGAAAGCAAGGCTCTCGGGCGTTTCAGAGCGCGTAAGCACGCGGGACCAGACCATGTTGACCGAAAAGCAGATGACGCACACAAGACAACTGACGAGGCCGATCAGATCGATGTGCTGAGAATGGCTCCAGGGAGCGACCGCGATGACCACGCCGCAGAATCCCACCAACAGGGCGAGCGCCTTCTTGGGGGTGATGCGTTCGCCAATAAAAACGGCAGAGAGCAGGGAGATGACCAGCGGCGAAGTGAAGACAAGGATGTAGAACAGGGTGAGCGAGAGATGACGGAGGGCAATGACGACGCAGACGTTGTTCGTCATGTCTAGAAGGGCGCGCAGTACCTGGCGCACCACCGAGTGGGGACGCAGATTGCCGAAGTTGCGGCGCACAGCCGCGTGCAGCGTGAGCGTGAGCGCCATGAACAGGCCCATGAAGGCAACGATCTCTTCGGGCGGCAGGCCGAATTGCCCAATCCACTTGATGCAACTGTCGCCGAGAACCCAACAGGTGAAGCCGAAGACAGCAAAAAAGATCGCGGTCAGGTCGGAGACACGCGCTTTCATCGGGCCCCTTCGCATAGAGAGTGGGGATAGGGAAAAGATCCAATCAGCCATCACGTAGATTGAGGATAGACGATAGGGGCGAGAGGGAAAAGGATGATCAGATTTTAGTCGCGATGGCGACTAGCGGAAACCTATCTGCCCGTCGACGAGCGCATCGGCGATTTGGCGTCAATGCAGAATTTTTTCCGGCTTCATCGGCGCTCGAGGACTTATCCCGTGAAACACGCTGCTTCCTACTTCGGTGAAGTAGATGTTGCGATTGCCGTCAACCGCGATGCTTGCAGGTTCGCTCAACCCGCTCCCTAGCGCGCTTTGGATTCCTGGTTTAAAGATGATCTGTGGCCCCACTCCCGCTCCTTGCAAAAGGCCAGTAATATATGACCTTGCAATGGCGCTGCGGACTCATCAGAGTGAAACCCGCCATTCTCGACTCATTCCGGATAACACGGACATGGGTTTTCTTGACGAACAGCCCCTACTCAAAAACTGCGGGCTGAGAGGTCGTCAAGTGTTTAGAAATGTGATTAATGGGCCGTGTTCTCAACTGGCGAGATCACCCAGTGTGCACACAGCACTTCTTTCGGCGATAGGTAACTGTCGGTGAGTTCGATGACCATTTCACGAACGGCTGCCGCAAATGATGGAGTTTGCAGGTTACCGATTTTAGGCTGCGATTGGGATTATATTTGGAATCTTATAGATAGAAGTGGTTATGTTGTCGAATTAATTACCTGCATGTTTTTGAAAATAAATATAGGGGGGGTGGGGGTCTCAGAGCAGGGATCAGGGAACAGGGAACAGGAACAGCACGCGGCTCTGGTGATTGTTCATGCTTTGATTGTGCGCCGGCGAGCGGTTATTATCTGCAACGAGGATGGGTGGAAATGCCGGGGACCTCGAGGCGCTGTTTGAGTAGCACATTGACCCAAATCTGAAGGAGTAAGCAGTTTGCCCGTTTGCTTCCGCCATGGCAACTTTCCAGGAGTAATCGTCGTCAGTGAGTGACTCGGCGATTTATCGTAAACGGAGATCCTACTGAGACTGCATTTCAGGCGCTGACCCGATTTGCGAGTCCCGATGCCCGTTTCCCGATACCGATCCTCCGAGACGTCATTAAGCCACTTAGAAAAAAAAGAATGGCTCACACCTGCCAAATCGGAGCAGAGCATGTCACTGTCGATCCCGCATAGAGCTTTAGTGTGGTTTAGTAAACAACTAACGCGGTTTCGGAATCCGTCATGAGTGCTTCATTTCTTCCGCGGGACGGCAACGCCGCCTTTGCGAAGAATCTTGGCTTCAACACGGAAGATGTCCGGGACATTGATCTTTCCATTTGGCCGGTCCTCCATGACGGCGATGCTGATCATGGCCTTCAAAAGGGCATCCGGAGTGCGCTCGGAGATGACGCCAATGGGTGCGAGCTTTCCACCCGTTTCGACCCAGTCAAGAATCCTCTCTACGACTTTGCTTGTCTCCCAAGATGCAAATAGTTGGCGCTTCTCGATGGGAACAAAATCATATTGCAAAGGCGCCAAAGCCCAACTGATCCATGGATAATCCTCGCCGAGTTCCCTCAACCGATCTGTAGACGCTTTCCGAACCCCCTCAATCAGGCCGCGAAAATCTACAGCCAGATTCGGAGACACAGGAGTATGTTCAGAGGCGCTTTTCCAGGCATTAAGGAAAGTGCGGGGAGAGCAGTTGTTGGCGGCGTCGCTGAGGTGAAGTGGTACCCAGGTGTAAACCCGCCCGCGTTTTTCGCTACTCCCCATGAATTCACCTGCAATAGCATTAACCAAGAGCGTTTGTTTCTCCGGGGAGGCGGCCAGCCTTCCACTCAAGGGCAGAGCCGATTCAGCATTGAGACGTTGCGCAAGTTCTTTCAGAACGGTAGCGGCGCTCGATTCTCGCAGCAATTCAAAGAAGAGAAGCCCGTAGAGTTCCTCGGGACGCCAAGCAAGATCGACGCTCTCGTTGCTGAGCTTCGAGCTGTCGGGAAAGTGAAAAATCTCGGTGTCGGCGAATTGATCGACGCGTATAAAGACCTTGGCGTGGATGTTGCGGAAAGAACGCAATCCAAGGACCACGATGAGAAGCCCTTTCGTCAAAGTCCGGATCGATTTCCAGTTGCCATGAAGGAGATCCAGCGCGTCGAAGATCAGCAGATAGTTCTCGTTCTCGCCTGACCGCGCGATGGTGTCATCGATGCGCGACAACTCTTCGGCGTACATGCGCGGTTTGTCACGCAACTGCTGTATGGCTTCTGCAAGACTGGGCAGATTCGCGCCTGAGATTTTATCTTGATAGAGCCACTGCACGGCACGCAGGATGGTGGCTTTCCAAATTAACTCAGGATCGCAGCCCTTCTCATGCGCTTCCTTGATGTCTTCCCTTGTAGGAGTTGGAGGAACATCCTTATCGGAACCATTGAACCCTATGACAGCTTTCGTCTTAGTGAGAGCTGGATAGGAGTAGTTTTCGGCAACTTTACGCCGAACATCGGGATTGGTTAGAGCATGAGTCCAAAAAGTTTTGCCCATGCCCCGGTTGCCAACGACAAGCTGCCGCCTTAAATCCAAGATGCCGCGATGACCTTGTGGAAATGCAACCTGATCGAGTTCAACGGGATCGTTTGGCCGCATATTCGGATTCTCAGGAAACCCAGCTATGGCCGCGCGGATGGGCGACAGATCGAGTTCGCCGGTCTGGCTCATTGTTCTTCTCCTGCACGGCCGACAATCTGATTGGCCGAGGCTAGGATCTTGTCAATACCATTCAAAAAAGGGCGGAAAGCTGATTCGTAGAAGCTCTGGCCGAGTTGGCTGGGAGCTTGCATGGGATCGAAATCGACAAAGCTCGGATCAAACCGAATGACGAGAGGCCAATGGGGTGCACCATCATCATCGATGCTGTAACTGAAAATTTCTGATGCGTTGTCGGTGGTCTCCTGATCGTATAGGTTCTCGGCGAAAAGATCGAACAGATCGTCTTTGTACCTAGCACCCTTGCCCTCTACATCGCCGGCTTTGGCAAGAACGGCTTTGAGTTTACTCCTCCATTCGGCGGGGCGGCTGTTCTGATAGTCCCGCTCGACGAGCATCTTTAAGCCCGCTAGCAATGGAGCGTAGCCATGGATGGTTTGCCGCTGGGCCGTTCCGAAAAGAAGGACCGTGGCTCCGAGGCCAAGAACAGCAGGAGCGGCGATCTCCGACAAACCGGCTCGGCTATCGATCAAAATCGCATCATAGTCTTGAAGGCGGGCGAACCGGTCGATCATGGACGCCATTTTTCTGGATAGAGGGACAGGCATCCCGTCCGGCGAAATGTCTTCAATCAAGGCGCGTGCGAGCTTCGGAAGTGTGTTTTCTGGATGTTGGTCGGACTGCTTGCCGAAGGCAGGAAGCACATCGACGCGCCCACCGCTGGGGGTCGTCAGCGAGCTAGTACCGATGTAGTCTGCCAGACTTCCCTCGGCGACGGCGACCAAGCCATTTTCGACAAGGTAGTCGAGCACGCCGAAGCTCGGCAGGCGATCTTGGTCGAGGAGCATGTCCCCGATGCCGGGGGCTTCCAGATCTAGATCGACGACCAGAATGTTCTTATTGCGGCGGGCCAAGTCTGCGGCAGCGACGGCGAGAGCCGTCGAACGGCCAACGCCGCCCTTAACGCTGGCAAAGACAATGCGGACGGGGCCAGCGGCGTTTTCGACTGGTGTATTTAGCCAGGAAGAGCCCACGATTCGCCTGTCCAACAGACTGAACTGAATGGCGTCTTGATGGATGACAAAAGCCTCGAGATCGCTCAAAAGCTGTTGCGCACCGGAGTCGTTTTGATACGCGATCACTCCATCTTGTCTGGCGTAAGGGCCGAGAGGGGCGGCAAGTAGCTGATTGAGGCGATCACGCTCCTCGTCGGAGGGAGCGTCCTTGCGAACGATGAAGCGGAGGCGACCACTGGTGTCGCGAACGACCATGCCGTTCTCCAGATCGATGGGACCAAGGTGCTGTTTGACCGCTCCAACCAATAGAGGAAGAGAGGAGTCGAAGCAGATATCATTTGTTTCGCTCATACGGCCTCCATTTGATTGATCAGGTCTTCAGCCGATTTCTTCCACTTATCTACCCAGCCGTCCTGAATCTCCGAAGTGTGCACATAGCGCATCTTGGTGTGCCAATGCTGAAACAGCGCGGAATTGTCGGCGATGCGGCGTAACTCCCGTGCGTGTGGGCCCCGGACGGTAGACAGCATGGATTTCAACTCTGGAAAATGTTTGTAGAACGCAGGCTCGGAAGGGTCCAAGCCGATGTTGAGCATCATCTGTTTGACAGCTAACTCGCCGGCAATTCCGTAGAGATAGCCTGCGACGGCTCTGCAACCCGGCTGATCGCCGGGTCCGCTCTGGCGGTCAAGTACGTTTGCGGCGGCAAGATGACGGCGGGCCGCTTTTCTCGGATTCACATTTGTGTATGCCATCTTATTTTCACAGAAATGAAACGCTTTCATGGTAGCAGTTTCGGCGATGGTTTGTGAGATGTTGTATATCTACATCTCTAAATACGCAGCCGCAACGGAACGATCTGGAAAGACTCGGATATCAATCACCTCACAAAGCCCGTGATCCGTCACAAATCAGTCTAAGCAAGTCGGCCCGTCTGGGAGGATTTCAGGCCGTTGGGCGGCTGGACTGATGGTAACAGGCCAAATCACTCATCGAGGGCCGCTTGCGCACGATCTTCGAGATCACTCCCCTGAAACGACGTTGCCGGATGCTTTCCCGATCACTAACCTTTGCGGCGGTAGAGGACTTGGAACTCGTAGGTTTGGTTGGCGGGGAACAGGGTGGCTACGTGGCGTAGGCGCTCGGCTAGGGCTGGGGCGGCCAGGAGCGGATAGTCGCGCTCGCGCAGGTCGTGGTAGTCGAAGTCGACGGCCAGGGACAGCATATAAATAGCCAGCGCATCGGAGAATGTGGACTCGTAGTAGGCGGTGCGGGCACGCTCGTCGATGAGTTGCTGGCCGTTGCTGCGGACGTCTTGCGCGCGGCGGCGGGTCTCCCACGCGTCCTGACTGGTTTCACCGCGGAGCTGGGCCTCGGCCTGCTGCCATACGAGAGACGAAAAGCTCTCGGGAACTCCGGCGGCCTCGACAAAGTTGTGAGCCACGTTGATGAAGAACTCGAAGGCCAGGCCGAAGCGGTCTTCGACCAGGCGCGTGGAGAGAAAGACGGCCTCGGTTTCTCCGAAGGCGGTGTTGCGATGGCAGATGGCGCGGTCGCCGAGATCGACGGTGTAGCTGGGGGCGATCATGGTGTCGTCGGTGTCGGCGATGGCCAGGGGAACAAAGTAATAGGCGCGATGCTCAAGCGCGGCCGAGAGCGTGGCGGGAACGGCGCCGACGAGCCGCTCGAGGTCGGCGTCGGAGATGCGGGTTTCGCCCCACATGGCGTAGTGAATCCCGTTGGGAGCGGGGACGACGGAGACCTGCGTGGCCACCTTGTCTGCCGGCCAAAGTTCGACTTGTGCGCTGCTCGCCATTCAGACTGTATTCTAGACCACGAGGGGCTGGACGGATGATAGATCCAAAGCAAACCGATGGCGCGGGCGGTGGGGCGGCGGCGGGGTTGCCGGGGATTCCGCTGAAGGGATTTGGACTGCTTGCCAGTTTGCTGCTGGCTTTTGCGGCGGCGTTCTTTACATTTTTTGCTTCGACCTGCGTTGCAATCTTCGCGCTGCTGGGGTGGAATTTGCTGGGGCATCATGCGGTGAGTTATGCCGACAGCTATCGGTATGTTGGCTTTCCCGCAGGCGTGGTGGTGCTGGTGGTGGCGCTGCCGGTTTTTGGCGTGCTTTGGGTGCGGGGGAAGATGGAGAAGTAGGGTTCGCCGCTAGTTTGCTTCCGGCTTGGGATTTGCGCGGTCGAACTTGGCGACTTGAATTTTGCGCGCGAGACCTACTTTCGAGAGCAGCCAGATGCCCCAGTAGTTGAAATCAACTTCATACCAGGCCAGGCCATGGCGCGCCGAGACTGGATGGGCGTGGTGGTTGTTATGCCATCCCTCGCCGCCGCTGACGAGCGCGACCCACCAGTTGTTGCGCGAGCCGTCGCGGGTGGCAAAGCGGCGGGTGCCCCATAGATGCGTGGCCGAATTGACAAGCCAGGTGGCGTGGAGGCCGAGGGTCACGCGCAGGAATGCGCCCCAGAGGAGCATGCCAACGGCGCTTGCCCAGCCGCCGGCGAGCCAGCCGAGGCCGAAGAGAAGCACGCCGCTTACTACTAGCGGGATCCAATGATATTTGCTGAGCCAGACGTGGAAACGGTCGCGGCTGAGGTCGGGGACATAGCGCTCAAGGATGTGAGTCTGCGCATGAAGCGCGTTGCCCCAAAGCAGCCAGCCGGTGTGCGCCCACCAGCCACCTTCGCGGGGAGAGTGCGGGTCGCCGGGCTGGTCGCTGAGTTGGTGATGGACGCGGTGGGTGGAGACCCAGAAGATCGGCCCGCCCTCAAGCGCGAGGGTGGCGCAAACGGCCATGACGTATTCCAGCCATTTGGGCGCCTGGTAGCCGCGATGGGTGAGCAGCCGGTGATAGCACATGCCAATGCCAACATTGATGGCCATGGCATAAAGCACCAGCAGCACCGTCAGCCGCTGCCAGGTAAAGAAGAAGAGCGCGGCTAATGCGCCGAGATGAAATACGATGATCACGGTCAGCGTGAGCCAGTTGATTCCGTCGCTGACGGTCGCGGCTCGGCCCATGCGAACCTGAAGCCGGGCGGGTGCTGTGTGTGCCAGAAATGGGCTTCGGGTGATTGGCTTGGATGACCGTGCGGTGGTGGTTTCAGGGGCTTGAGAAGGTACGGTAACGGCTGAAGACATATTCGGGAAAGATCCTTGGAGAGTGGCAACGCGCCCGCCCTTCTATTCCATTGTATTCGCGAATGAGAACAATAAGCACATCGAGCACTGAATTGTCAGTGATAAATTTCACATATTTACCCGACAAGTGAGCAGATTCGCTCACTTATCGGGTTTGAGGCAGTTGAATGTGCAGTGGCTGCGATCAGAGAGGCAACTGAATCGTCTGCGCCTCGCCTGTGTAGGAGATCACTTTATCGGGATTGGCGGTGACATCGACACCTACGCCATGGCTTTTTCCTACGATGACAAGCTGGAAGGTGCGAGTCTTCAACATGCCGGGGAATTCGCCGTTTCTGGCATCGATGGTGAGACGGCGATGGGCGTCATCCCAATGAAATGCAATGGTCGAATAGACACCTTTTTCGTAGTTATAGTTATCGTTCTCATCTTCGTATAAAGTAAAGCTGCCGTCGGCTCCGGGATAGATGCGTAACTCGATGGGGTCGGCAGGCTTTTCTGTCGAGTATTGCAGGAATGGGCCCATGGGCAGCATCGATCCGGCCTTGATGGTGAGCGGAAGCTTTTCGATGGGAGCATCTGCAACAATGCTTGCGCCGCCATCCATTTTTTCTCCCGTCCAGAAATCGATCCAGGAAGTTCCGGCCGGCAGATAAACATTTCTTGTTTTCTTGCGTGGCACTACTACTTTTTCTTTGGCGTGAATTGCCGGGGTCTTCCAATAGAGCTTGGCACGGAATGCAGCGCGCACGCTGTTGGCCGTCTCGAATTTGAAATCGTATTCTTTGCCGGCCTCGAGCTTGACGGGAACGGTCCATGACTCCATGGACTCGTAGTTATGTTTCATTTCTTTGCCATCGAGATAGACATGCCGTGGACCAAAGCTTTTCAGGTTGAAGCGATAACTCCCGGTCTCGGAGGGAGTTAGTTTTCCTTCCCAGCGTATTGAGAATTTGGGGCCGGTAATGAAACCTTCCCAGCCGGAATACCAGTCGAGATTGATATCCGGTTCCACGTCCTCATGACAGACGTTCTTGAATTGGTCATCGCAATAGTACGTGGCATTCAGGCCTGGCGTTCCGTCTTTCGTCTTGAAGTTTTCCGGAGTTATTAGAATGCTATCTTCCGGCGGGCGATGATCCATATACTCTGTCACTGGCGAAACCATGATGGATGGACCAAGCATATACTGATCATTGATAGAGTATGTCTTATGGTCGCTTACGAAATCCATTGGCAGGCCGCGCATGATGGTGTATCCGCTGTGAGTCACTTGCCAGCCTAAAGAATAGATATATGGCAGCAGGCGGTAGCGCAAGTTATCGAACTTTTCAAGTACGGGAGTGTATTCGCCAAACGCCCATATCTCGCGGGGAGTTTCTGAACCGTGCGAGCGAAAGATGGGGCTGAACGCGCCGAGCTGGAACATGCGTGTATAGAATTCCCGATAAGCTGGATCTTTGCCGCCGTTCATGAAGACGCCGCCCTGACATCCGAGCGAATAACTGCCGATATCAAAGGTCCAATAAGGAATGCCGGACATGCTGTGATTGATTCCGGCTGCAATTTGATTTTTGTATACATCCCAACTAGCGCCGATATCTCCCGACCACGTAGTTGCCGCGGCCCTTTGCTGACCGGCGAATGTGGAGCGCGTGAGAATGTACACACGCTTCTGGTCAGTCTCTTTTCGCTGGTTTTTGTAGACAGCTTCGGTGTCGAGCAACGGATAAGAATTGAGATAGCGGGCGAAGGTGCCAAGATGATTATCCTTCACTCTCTTCATCTCATACTCTTCACCCTCTTGCGTGAGCGCGTTGACCATATCCGGCTCGGTGGAATCCATCCACCAAGCGTCGACACCTTTCGAGAATAGCCCTTCGCTGGCGTACTTCCAATACAAATCGGTGGCGGCGGGATTGTATACATCGAAGTACTTGAATCCGGCCCAGCCTACGGTCGGGAAGAGATAGCCATGGGCATCCATGTCTTTGTAAATTTGCGAAGACGGTCCAAGCCCTGCCCAGATGGAAATCATCAGGTGGAAATTCTGCTTGTGCAGGATGTCGATCATTTCCTTGGGGCGGGGATATTTTGTTTCATCGAAGATCATTCCTCCCCAATTGTCGTTATTGCCCCAATAATCCCAGTCTTGCACGATGTTATCGATGGGTATCTGGCGCTTGCGATATTCCTCAGCAATACCGAGTAATTCGTCGCGGGTGGCGTAATGCTCCTTGCTCTGCCAGTAACCGTAGGCCCATTTGCCATAGAGCGGCGCCTGACCTGTGAGCTGCCTGTACCCCGCAATCTCTTGATCGATCGAAGGACCGTAGAAAAAGTAGTAATCGATGTTATCGGCAACCTCGGACCAGAATGAGGTTTTGTCGTTGCTGTCATCGAAGATCGTCTTGGAGTAGTTATCCCAGAAGATACCATATCCCGCGGTTGAAACCAGGACGGGTGTAACTGCTTTGGTGTTGGCCTGGACAATTTTTACCGTGCGTCCACGATAATTCATTACTCCTAATTGCTGCTGACCTAAGCCATAGACGCCTTCATCGGCGCTCAGCTTGAAGTTCTGCTGAATCGTGAAGGCGGATTTTTCTCGTTGGATGCCGGTGGGCGTGAAGCTAGGTTGTCCTTGTTCGCTTAGGAGTGCGTGGTCGCCGCTGTCAAGATATTGAATGGAGCCATCGGTTTTACTGAGGAGCAGCTTTAGCTGTCCGCAACTTAGAGTAGCTTCTATCTTGTTCTCCTCGACACGCACATCCAGTTTCGGCAAATCGCTCTGGAGAACGGAAAGGCTGACTTTGTTGCTTGTCCCACCGACCGGCCATTTCACGACGCGTACGATGCCCTCGGCGTAAAACTGTACTTTGACGTTAAGGTTGCCTGTCGTAAGTTGAATGCCGTTCTGGATCTGTTGAGTAACAGGTAAGTCTAGAACGGCTGGGATGCCATATGGTGAATGAGCAACACTCTGGCAGAGAGCCGGCAACGTGCCCAGGCAAAGCATCGGACACAGAACCGCAAACCGTAACGCAGAAGCGAGCAATCTCATTTCTTTATTCCTCTCTTGTTTCAACCGGTATCGACCGGTCAAGCTCCACATCAAGCATAGCGCCACGAGCCGGTTTTTCTTGCTTTTTGCGGCCCGCTTCGAAAATAATCGAACCTGATGGCCGCTCAAGATCCTCCAATAGAGTACGAGGTGTTTCCCCATGGAACTGAACGAGAAAGTCGCCGATTTTACTTTGCAAACCGACGAAGACAAGCCAGCAAGCCTTTCTGACTATGCCGGCAAGCCGGTCATACTTTTCTTTTATCCGAGAGCTGATACACCGGGCTGCACGATCGAGGCCTGCGGCTTCCGCGACACATTCAAGAAGCTGCAAGCGGCTGGGGCGGTGGTGCTGGGCATTAGCCGCGATACGCCCAAAGACCAGGCCAAATTTCGCGCCAAGTACGAGCTGCCCTACACACTTCTTGCCGATGTGGACGAGAAAGTGTGTAATCAGTTTGGCGTGCTGAAGGAAAAGAATATGTATGGCAAGAAGGTGTTTGGCATTGAGCGGACCACGTTCGTGATTGGCCCGGACCAGACGCTGCTGCATGTCTTCCCGAAGGTTACGCCGGCGGGTCATGCTGAAGAAGTGCTCGCGTTGCTGTCTGAATGGAAGAAAGCGCACAAGTAACGCGCATGGGCAGGTGGCGAAAGATGGGGCAAGGGACGACTGTGAAGACAGAGAAGACAGCGCTTCAAATCTATTCGGTCGTCGACCCCGCTTCCCCATGGAACTTGCCCAGTTTGTTTCGTGGATTTCCGAATTATCCGGGAAAAATGTCGGCTATTGAATGGAAGAACCTGCTTGCCAAGGCAAAGGGGGGCGATGCCGAAGCGGAGTGGAATGTTGCGCAGCATTATTCCGATGGATGCAACGACCGGCGCGGGAGGGTTCTGGTGCGGATTTCCAACCGAAAGGCTGCGGAGTGGTATCGACGCTCCGCAGAGCACGGCTACGTAATTGCGCAGAATACCCTTGGCGTCGTTCTTGGGGGTAGTTACGGCGTGAAGAAGAACGCGCGCGAAGCTCTGCTTTGGCTCAAGAGAGCTTTTCGTGGCGGAGATACTATTTCCGCGGCGAACAATGTCGCAGTCACATATCGAGAAAACGGAAATCTTCGCCAGGCTGTGCGCTGGTTCAGGGAGGTCGACGTTTCACGAGACGATAGCGTCCTCATCCAGCTCGGTGTCCATTCCTATTGGGGCAAGGGCGTCCGGACCGATCATCGGGCGGCGGTTTGTTATTTTCGAAAAGCGGTCCGGGGAAAGAACCTGTCGGAGTGCGATCGAGACGATGCAAATTTCTTTCTCGGAATTGCCTATTTGGAGGGCAATGGTGTCAGGAAATCGCCCCGAATGGCACAGAAGCATTTTGAACGGGCTAACAGGGACAACGATCATCTGGCGGCACAACGGCTTCTGAAGCAACTCGGCAGGGTCGTCTAGCCGCCCATGGGAACGATTGCCCTTCCCGGCCACGTGCTTTCGCGCGCTTTTTTTGAGGCGCCTCCGGAGCAGGTGGCTCCGCGTCTGCTGGGCAAGTTGCTGGCGCATTGGACGGACGCCGGGATTTTGGCTGGGCGAATTGTTGAGACTGAAGCTTACCTTGGCCCACACAACGATCCGCCTGACCCGGCCGCACATACTTTTCGCGGCTCGACGCCGCGCAACCAGGTTCTTTTCGGCTTAGGCGGCCATGCCTACGTTTACTCGATCTACGGCCGGTATTTTTGCATGAACGTTTCGTGCGAAGCCGAGGGCAAGGCGGGTGGCGTGTTGCTGCGCGCGCTGGAACCGGTGGCCGGCCTCGAGCAAATGGCTCGAAATCGCTGCCTCGCTGCCGGCCCTGTTTCCGCCAAGATGATGCGGCAACTTACCTCTGGCCCCGGTCGACTTTGCGAGGCGCTTGGGATTTCACGGCCGGCGCATAACGGCCTGGATCTGGTCGATCCCGAGTCGCCGCTTCAGATGCGGGACGACGGGTGCGCGGTCGCTGAGGTGCTGGTGACTCCCCGTATCGGCATCCGCGAGGCTGTGGATTGGCCGCTGCGCTTTACCTTGGCTGGACACCCGTGCGTATCTGGCGGGAGGCAAGCCAATCCGTCTCCGGTAAAATAGCGTTCATCGGTGCTGACTATTCCAACTTGTGAGGAAATTCCCCGCTTGAAAACATCTTTCGCATTTCCGACCGTCGCTACCGTTCTGCTTGCCGCTGCAGCCCTTGCAGTAGCGCAGGCTCAGCAAGCTCTTCCATCATTACAACCCATGGCAGGCAATCTTCCGGAAGTAGAGAACCATCACGAGCATCCTGCCCCAACCAACCTTATGGTGCTGCCCGAAAACCTGAGCGGCGAACAGGTACACGAGATCATGGAGGGATGGGAAGCTGCGTTGGGCACGCATTGCAGTACCTGCCACGCACCCGACCCGAAAAACATTGGGCCGAATGGGCGTCCGCGGCTCAATTATGCGGACGATTCCAAGCCTGAGAAAACCATCGCCCGGCGAATGTATGGGATGACCGAGGATATTAACAAGAACTACGTGTCCAAGATCAAGAACTCAGGCGCGCCGGTGACCTGCGGCACTTGTCATCGCGGCCACATCGCTCCCGAACCGTTCGTTGCTCCTGCTGGCGATCATGATCACGACCACGATCACGATCATTCGGCAGCGCCTCTGAAGCCGATGCGGACCCCGCCACCCGCCGAGAGTACACCAACAGCTCGAGGAAGATAGAAGCAGGCGAAGAAAAAGGGCGCTCCCGGTTGGTGGGAGCGCCCTTTTTGAAATTGGCAGTGAAGCTGTGTTATCTGCCCTTCTTTGGCTTTTCGACTCCGACGGAGGTGTTGTGTGTCTGCGTAGCCTCTGCCAGGATGGCCTTTACATCGCCTGCGTACGCGCCGGTGGGGGCAAGCACGAGGTACTGCTGATAGGCTTCTGCACAGCCGGGAGGCAGAACCATCTTGCCTGTTTTGGAATCGATGGTAGCCTTGGCGATCAATCCCTGACCCTTGAGGTAATAAAGGATGGGCTGAGTGGGATCGATCTTGATGGCTTCTGCACAGCCGGGAGGCAGAACCATCTTGCCTGTTTTGGAATCGATGGTAGCCTTGGCGATCAATCCCTGACCCTTGAGGTAATAAAGGATGGGCTGAGTGGGATCGATCTTGATGGCTTCGTCGGCTGCGGCGGCTGAGGCATCTCCGTTACCCACATTAGAGAAGATCACCGCTTCGTTCTTCAGATAGACTCCAGCTGACGTGGGATTGATTTTGGCCGCTTGATCATAGGCCTCATTCGCTTCGGGAACCTTGTTGTTGCGCGCATAGATTTCACCCAGGCCGCTATAGGCAACGCCCTGCGTTGAAATGTTTGGCTTTTTCGATGCAGCCTCTAACTCAAGAACCTTCTTCATGCTGGCTTCGGCTTCGTCATAGAGCTTCTGATCGTTTTGTGCCCTCGCCAGACCCACTTGCGACTGACCTAATTGAGCCCAGAGAACGGAAGCGTCAGGCTTGAGCACCGTGTCCTTGAGCATGAGGGTTTGGATTTCGGTATATTTCGCGTTTTTGATTTCGCTGACCTTGGCATCAACATCTGACTTGGATGGGTTGGCGCCCAATGCCTGGCGGGCCGTCGCATCCGCTCCGTCGATATCCTTGAGGTCCTGGCTGGCTTGCTTCAGATCAACGTTGATGGCGTTGATGACCGCGTTGCTCTTCATGGCCTCGGCGTTTTTCTTCTTGAGCTCCTCCAACTGCTTTTTCTGATCGGCAGTGAGGTTCTTGTCGATGAATTCCTTGCGAGACATGTCGACATCCTGCAGGACATCCTGGCCGGCGACAATCTTGACGTTATCGATGGAGTCAACCATCTTGTCTGGCGGCGTATCGGGCATGCGATAGACCACGGTGTAGGTTCCGGGAGTTGCTTCACCCGTGTACTCGCCAGTGGACGTGACCGGGAACGTGAACTTTGATGTGTGGCCGTTGTCGGTGGAGAGACTTACGGTACCAACAGTTCTTGGGGTTCCTTCGGGTCCGGTGATGTGGCCGTGAATCTTGCCCGTTGGCCCCTTGAGCGCTGCGGGGGTTTGCGCTAACGCAGGTAAAAGGGCGAACGCCATCAGGCCCAGCCAAAGCGAAATCGTGCGTTTCATCTGCTTCTCCTTGGGAGCGGCGCGGGCCAGAGAGCCCTTCCGCTCAAAAAAGTCGTATCACTGAAAACTGATCTCAGACAACGATGGGCGGCAAACCAGGGCGCCGAATCCAGCGCGGGGCCTGAGTGCCAAGATTCAAGTTAAATCCCATGTGTTGCTCAGCACAAGGGCGCAGAGCAAGAAGCGCGCGCCGCGCCAGCCTCTTTGACTCTAAATGGTAGCCCGGCCGGGAAGCGGCTGCGTGTGGCCTGTATCACACATTAGGATTTGCCAGCGGGTGTCCGGGTCCGGCGGAGACTCAAGATCAGACTCTAGAATAAAGAGATGGAAACGACGATTCGACCGGCGACACGCGCGGATGTACCGCGAATTCTGGCTTTCATTCGCTCCCTGGCCATGTACGAGCGCGCGCCAGAGGCTGTGACGGCGACTGAGGCTGATCTGGAGCGGGATGGATTTGGTCCCAATCCTCTTTATTTTTGCTTGATTGCCGAGTACAACGGCCAGACGGCGGGTTATGCTTTGTATTTTTTCAACTATTCGACCTGGGTTGGGCCGGGAATCTACCTGGAGGACATCTTCGTAGAACCGGAGTTTCGCGGGCTGGGGATTGGCAAGTTGCTGCTGGAACGGGTGGCGGCGATTGCGGTGGATCGTGGCTGTCAGCGGTTGAATTGGGCGGTTCTGGACTGGAATACGCCAGCCATTGAGTTTTATCGGACAGTGGGCGCTGAGTTTTTGGACGAGTGGCGGAATGTGCGCGTGACAGGCGCGGCGCTGAAGCAGCTGGGCGCCGGTGCTGGCGCGGCAAACGACGCTTGCGCGACCTTGGGTGTAAAACAGTGAAAATCAAGGTAATCGGCGGCGGACTGGCTGGGCCGGAGGCGGCTCTGACCGCAGCGCGGCTGGGCTGCCAGGTGGACCTCTACGAGATGCGGACGCAGGTCGAAGGCAAACAGCGACTGACACCGGCTCACCAGACGACCGAGTTCGGCGAGCTGGTCTGCTCGAATTCTCTCAAGAGCGAATCGCCCAATACCGCGCCCTGGTTGCTGAAGCAGGAGATGCGGCGGGGAGCTTCCGCTCTTTTGCGCTTTGCCGATGCCGCGGCTGTGCCCGCAGGGCATGCGCTGGCTGTAGATCGAGTAGAATTTTCCCGGCGGATAGCCGAGGCGATTGCCGCCGAACCTGCGATTCGTGTTTTTCGCGAGGAGGTAACGCGCCTCGAGCCGGACGAAGACACGCTGACCATTTTGGCTACAGGCCCTTTGACCTCCGACGCCTTGAGCGCGGAGATTGAGCGCATCACTGGGTCCGGCCACTTGGCCTTTTACGACTCGATTTCGCCGATTGTCGAGGCCGACTCTATTGACATGGAACGGGTCTACTTTGCCGCGCGCTGGGACAAAGGGACGGCTGACTACATCAACTGCCCGATGGATCGCGCGGAGTTTGACCGCTTTCTGGATGCGCTGCTGGAGGCTGAGGCGGCGGAGGTAAAAGAGTGGGAGAAGCTTGATGACTTCCCAACCCATGCGCCAGTTGCAGACGCACGGGGGCCCCGCTACTTCGAGGGCTGCCTGCCGATTGAAATTCTCGCACGGCGCGGTCGCGATACGCTGCGCTTTGGCCCGATGAAACCAGTGGGTTTGCGCGATCCGCGAACTGGCAAAACGCCCTGGGCGGTGGTTCAGTTGCGCAAGGAGAATTTGCGCGCCGACAGCTATAACCTGGTTGGCTTTCAGAACCATTTGAAATTTGGCGAGCAGGCGCGCGTGCTGCGGCTGATTCCCGGCTTGGAGAATGCGCGCTTTCTGCGCTATGGGCAGATTCATCGCAACACGTACATTTGCGCGCCGGTTTTGCTGGACGAAACTCTGCGCCTGAAAAGCGCTCCGCGGATTTTATTTGCCGGACAGTTATCGGGCGTGGAGGGCTATACCGAGTCAATAGCGACCGGTTTGCTGGCGGGGATTTATGCGGCTTCCTTGGCGCGCGGTGAAGAACCCACTCCGGCGCCGAGGACCAGCGCTCTGGGTTCGCTGGTGCACTACATCACGCACGCCGACGCTAAGAACTTTCAGCCGGCGAATATGACATTCGATCTGTTGGAACCACTGGAAGAGGAGTTGCGTAAAAAGGTGCGTGACAAGAAAGAGCGGCACAGGCTTCAGTGCGAGCGCTCGCTCGCGGCATTTGCCGCATGGTGGGCGGCGCAAGGCCGAGCCGCAATTAGTGACTGAGACGGCGCCCCCGCGCGGTGCTGCGGCGTTGAGATGCGCGTAGGCTGAAGCTGTGGCATGATGAGTGGACAGTCTTTGGTGGCGGATATGGTTGATATTGCGCACATCCTTTCCAATCCTCTGTTGGCTCTGGCGGTGCGAGCCACGCTGGGCGGCTGTTTGATCTATATGGGGCGCGTGTACTATGCGGATCCTTTGGCCTCGTTCCGTGGCTCGAAGCGGCCGCTTCCGTTCGATCCGTGGGTGAGGAAGGCTCTTCGCGCCATGGCTGGTTTTTGTCTTTGGGGCGGATGCTTCATTCTCGCTGCGGCCCTTGCTGTGCGGCTTCTTGACCTGCATGGCTATCTATTGGCGCTGGCACTGATGGGTGTCGCCACAGTCGCCACGTGGCTGCTGCTGCCCAGAGATCCATCCGAGAATGGCCGATTCAGGATATGGAAGACGCGCATGCCGAAATAGATTGCGAGAAGAGTGTCAACGGTTGAGGGGCCTGCGTTCGCCGGTGAGAGGAATTGGGCAATGAACAAACACGAAGAGAGTATGAATGTGTACGAGCAGTTGGGCTTTCCCGATGCGGATGAGATGCTGGTCAAGGCGCAACTGGTCTCACAGATTGCGGAGATATTGCGCGCACGGGGGTGGAGCCAGCAACAGGCAGCGAAGGTGCTGGGCTTGACTCAGCCGAAGCATTCGAAGATGCTGCGCGGCCAGTTTCGCGGCGTCAGCGAGATGAAGATGATGGACTGCCTGCTGCGGCTGGGACGCGCCGTCAAGATTGTGGTGGGGCCGGAGAGTAAGACTTCCGACTACCGCATCGAAGTGGTGGCAGCGTAACGAAAATCTCCATTCATTCAATAGTGCGATTGGTCGAGGTGTTAGCTCCATGAAGAAAAAGAGCATCAAGTCTCATCTTTCTCCGTATTCGATATGCCAGAAGCGGAAGACGACAATCAATCACGCCTTTGCATCTGCTGTAGCGCCTGTGGATAGTTACGACGAAGAGCGTTTGGACGCAGCGCTTCGATTGCTCGGACAAAATCCTGATGAAGAATTGGAATGCGTTTATTGCGGAGCGCGAGCTGAAACATGGGATCATCTTTACGGTTTGGTTAAGGCTGCGAAACTCAGCGGTTATGGACACCAACTCGGTAACCTTGTCCCTTGTTGTAAAGCATGTAACTCCAAGAAGGGTGCGAAGGATTGGGAGATTTATCTTAAGGAAATAGTTTTAGGAGCACCAACCTTTGATGAAAAATGCAAACTCATTATTGCCTATCGCGACCGATACATAGACTGCGTAAACTCTAGACAATCGGAACTTGAATCGCTTAACGATTGGGAGCGCTACGTTGAAATTAAGAACAAAATCTTTGATCTGATGAGGGACGCTGACATTATTGCCAAAAGGTTACGTGAAGTAGGGGCTAATGGTTTGCCGGTCGCTTGAAGGGTAGCTGACGCGGTCTGAGCGGACCCTCCATGGATGACGCAGTTCTGCGAGCGCGGTACTCTCCAGGGAACCTTTCCACCCTCGCCAGTGTCCAAGTAAATAGGGGATGCCGCCAGCTACGGGCTATCGCGGGAGCGTGTACCCTGAAGACTGGAGCGTCTTGATGCGTTGGATTTCTATTTTGGTTGGTTCGGCGATGCTGGCGGGGTGCTTTGGCGCTGGTCAGGCGCAGGCTTCGGGATCGCAAGGCGCTACGCACCTGGTGCTGCCGCCGGTGCCCAAGGCTCTGCTGCCGGATGCATTTGCCGGATGGGTGGCTGAGGGGGCGGCGAAGAAGCTGACCGATGCTGCGCTGGCTGACCCGGCCAATGCCGCGGCACTCAAAGAGTATGACTTTACCGATGCCGCGCTGGCCGACTATAAGCGTGACGGCGAGACACTGAACCTGCGCGCATTGCGCTTCCGCGACGCCAGCGGAGCCTTTGGAGCTTATTCGTTCTATCGGCAGAATGGCTGGCCCAAGGAGCAGATCGGCACAGGGGCTACGTCGAACCACAACCGCGTGCTCTTTTGGGTGGGCGACACGGTGGTGGACGCGAATTTTTCGCGCATCGGGCCGATGAGCGGTTCGGAGCTGCGCGAACTGGCCGGGCAATTGCCAGCGCCGGAGGGCGGCAAGGCGCTGGCGCCTCCTATCCTGGCGAATCTTCCGCAGGCCAATCTGGATGGACAGACAACGCACTATGCGCTGGGACCGGCGAGCTATGCCGGTGCGGGCGGCGTGCTGCCGACGGAGCTGGTGGGCTTCGATCGCGGAGCGGAGGCTGTGACCGCCAACTATTCGCTGCGCTCGGGACCGGCCACGCTGACCCTGATCGACTATCCCACGCCGCAGATGGCCGCGGCCCAGGAGCCGAAGATTCGCGCGTACATTGACGCCTGCAAAAAGGCCGACAAGCAGACGCAGGCGGGATGGAGCAAGGCGCTGCAGGACTCCGACCTGGTGAGCCTGGAGGTGAAGCGCAGCGGGCCGCTGGTGGCGCTGGTGAGCGGAGATGCCGTGCCCGACGAGAGCCACAAATTGCTGGCCACGGTGCACTATGAGTTGGACCTGATGTCGATTCCGCAGCCGACCGAATCCGAAGTGGCGAAGACCGGAAAGCTGCTGCTCGCGATCACGCTTCTAGTGATTATTTGCTGCGGTATCGCTCTTTTGCTGGGAGTTTTTCTGGGCGGCTTCAGAGCGCTTTACCGAATTTCGCGGGGGAAACCGGCATCTTCGGTCTACGATGCGGAGTTCATACGCCTCAATCTTCGGGAGTGAGAGGGGAGAAGATTTTAACGGGAAATGCCGAGAACGCATCAGAAGGGTTAATAGCGCGGATAAAACCCGGAAAAAACATGGTGTAAACCCAAGAAACCCCTTGTAAATAGGGGATAATGCAGGGGTAAAAAGGCGAAGATATGTCGAACTTAGCCTCTGTGCATTTCTCAAACAGCGCCGCGTAAGTTATTGAATTAAGAGAGTTTATTTCTCCTTCGATTTGTTCTTGACACTCCCTTCCCCTGCTCATACTATGCAGCCAGAAAGTTCTGATGGTTTTGCCTCCGTTGGAACTATTCTCCCTGAGGAAGGAGCTGCCCTGTTGCCGGGCGGCTCTTTCCGTTTTTAGCCACTACCTGCCGCCTGCGGTGGGGCCAAACGCGCTTCGCGCACTGGATTGGTGGTTTCTAAGAACCTGTCCACAAACTGCAGCTTGAATCAAGTCAGTCATATGCTTAGGTGGGGTCTGGCTTTACGCTTGGCTTATGTATCCGAGTGATTTGACTGATGCTCA
>Ga0208035_1000053_pt1 | contig 37075 bp, 29 predicted proteins | sample June2015DPH_11_1_FD_184704 | JGI IMG/M metagenome (GOLD analysis project Ga0208035, IMG submission 184704) | Peatland microbial communities from SPRUCE experiment site at the Marcell Experimental Forest, Minnesota, USA - June2015DPH_11_10... | ecosystem: Environmental > Terrestrial > Soil >...
ACCTGGCAGCAGCAGGTGCTGGCCCGTGGCTGGGGTTATGCCGTGCTCACTCCCACCAGTTTTCAGGCCGACAATGGCGCCGGCCTGACCGAGGGTATCATCGGCCTCGCAAACAAAGGCCAGCCGCGCAAGCTGGACGACTGGGGCACGCTACGCGCCTGGGCCTGGGGCGCGAGCCGCGCGCTGGATTACTTCGAGACCGACAAATCCGTCGATGCCAAGCAGGTGGGATTGGTGGGCCATTCCAGGTTTGGTAAGACGGCTTTAGTCACCATGGCCTATGATCCCCGCTTCGCCATCGCCTACATCAGTTCCTCGGGCACCGGCGGCGCCAAGCTCTACCGGCACGTTTTCGGCGAGCAGTTGGAGAACCTCGCGGCAACTGGTGAATACCACTGGATGGCTGGAAATTTTCTGAAGTATGCCGGCCCGCTGACTCCCGGCGACCTGCCCGTAGATAGCCATGAATTGATCGCTCTCTGTGCGCCCCGCCCCGTCTTCATTGGCGGCGGCGCCCTCAAAGGCGACGGCTGGGCTGATTCCACGGGCATGTTTCTCGCCGCAGTTGCCGCCGGACCCGTCTACCATCTGCTCGGCAAAAAAGATCTCGGGACCGAGCAGCTTCCGCCCATCGAGACCGCGTTGATCGCGGGCGACATTGCCTTCCGTCAACACTCCGGCGGACACACGCCAGCACCAAACTGGCCCACCTTCCTCGACTTTGCTGGCCGCTATCTTCACGCACCACAGCCGATCAAGCCCGCATCAGCCGCGCCATCGCGCTAGCTGGGAACACCGCAGTGCCCATCTGCGTATCCTCCGGGTAGACCAAGGAGAACCATCTATGAGCAGTCAGCCGTATCCCAATCCGCAAGCAATCTTTCACCAGCAGTTTGAGTCCGCTCGCCGCGATGAAGTTGTCGGCGTGCTGCTGGCACTGTTCTTAGGCAGCTTTGGCCTTCACCACTTCTATCTGCGTCGCACCGGCCTGGGAATTCTTTACTGCTGCTTTTTCTGGTCCGGGATTCCAGGATTCCTCGGCTTTATCGAGTGCTTCTTCATGCCCGGCCGTGTGCGGGAGTTCAACGCCATTCAGGCAGCAGGAATTGCGGCGATGTTGGGGATTCCGATGCCGGGGTGGGGTTATCCATCCAATGTGACAGTGAATCTGCCGCCTGCTCCTCAGACATGCACACCATCAGCCTGCGCGAGATGTCAGCAAATCAATCCACCGGGTGCGCGTTTCTGCTCCGGCTGCGGCGCCCCGCTGTAATGGGTAAGCGGGCCGGTTGGTTATTGCTCCGGCCCGCGTTGATTTCACCGCAACTACTCCGGCTTCCCGGTCTTCTCGAGAGTATCCACCAGTTGCCAGGGCAGATAAGGTCGCGATGCACGCAACGCATCGAGGCGCGTGAGCAATTCCTTCTGGTGGACCTGCCCTCCCGGACGATACCCCTCGTAGATCGCGTAGCCATAAAGAGCCGAAAAGTTTTGCGGATCGAGCTTCAGCGCTTCCTCAAAATCAGCCTGCGCCTGCTCGCTGATCTGTCCAACGCGCGCCTGGCCAACCGTCTCCATCAAATTTGTCTGAGCAACCCACCCAAGATAGAAGCAGGCCGAAGAAGCGCGCATGGCCAGCAACGTTGCATTGGGCGTTTTACGCTCCGCCACCAGAGCGCTGAAGAAATCGTAGGCCCTACGGCCGTCATTGGCTGCTGCGATGGCCTTCCAATAATCAGCTACGGCCATTCCGAAATCCTTGCCATCGGGGTCTGATTGGCTCATCGTGACCTCGAGCTTGCCGAGCGTGAGAGCCGCATTGGGTTCAGCCGCTGCCGGTTGAGCCTTATCGGCGCTGGGTTGTTGGGCGAGTACGGGGGTGACGGCGATCGCTGCCAAAAGGACGATGGCAGCGGCGGACTGAGCAAAGCGATTGTGGTTCATAGTCTCTCCTTGGTTGAAAAGCAGTGATTTTAGCGCAGAGAACTCTATTAGATAGAGCAGATGCACGCAACATCCGTCCCCTGCCGTGTCGATCTTCAGAGCCACTTGAGAAGTTCTGCTTCCAAACTTCTCGCGATAAAGAGTACTCTATTTTATAGAGAACAGAATGTCAAGAGAAATCTTTGGCTCAGCGAACTGTTTTTTATCGATTTCAGAATCGGCCTTCCGCAAGCCGGATCTTACATGTTCCCACGCCCGGCCCGCATGGATTCATTGAATTGCGGCTTGCTGAAGTTCAGCGCCGCTTCCAGCTTCGCCTGATACTCCGGCGCTCGAGCCATAAGCATCGGCGTTGCCGCGGCAAACTCGCCATCCAATACCAACAGCCCTTCGTTCGCCTTGTGGCTCGATTCGCCTTCCGCCATACGCAGCAGGTCCGCTTCGGTCGTGTTCAGGTATTGCGCATCCCTTGGGTCGGCAATCCACACCGGCTGTCCCGCGCCCAGCACGCCGCTCAGCCAGTAAACCTTGCGCAGCAGGTATTCCAGCCGCTCCGCGTCGTTGGTTTCGGTAAAGAGAAACTTCTTTTGCCAGCGGCTATAGTAGCGCGTGGTCACCGGTACCGGCTGACGATTGCTTGACTTCAGAAACTCAAGCTGGCCCAGATCCACAGTCTTGCGCACGGCGTTATAAACAAAGCTCTCCGCATAGGGCTGCTCCATCGCAGGCACAATCTCCGCAAAGGTCAGGGTCACCGAGGCTGCGATCTTGGCGTGAAGACTCTGCACCCCACCGTCGGCCAGGTGCACTTCCCCGTGGACGATGTGGGTGTCCGCACCGGAGCTTGATCGATGAAATGGCCATTGAAACTGTCCAAAGGCCAACGGCAATCCACTGAGAGTGACGTAGCAGTCCGGCCGAGGATTACGCAACCGCTTCGCCTCCGCGGCCAAATGAGCAGTCATCGCGGGCAACAGTTCCAGCTTGTCAAAGCTGAAACCCTCGCTCAGTTCGAGCTTCAGCGTGCGGCCGCTCGCTCCAGCAAGACCCAAATGAATGATCGCCGTCGGGCTGCCTTGCGAGTCATTGCCATACGTCGCAGACACAAGAACCAGGCCAGCCTGAGCTGCTGCTGCTTCGAGAGCAGAGATGCGTGTATTTTTCAGCCCTACCGTCATAAGAGGGGAATCCTAATCTCGGTGATCGTTACCCCCTTATTCTAGACCATTGCGCTCCGCAAGGGACGCGATGGCCATCGACCACATCACAACACAGAATCCAGATGTCGATAATCCAATACTTGGGAGCCTCTCCATGCAAAATCGTCCGCCATCAGAGCATCAGAGCTACTCGTAAAATTCAAGAGGGGTACAAGAATCCTCAGGTCGTGACTCGATAGGAAAGACCCGTTCGGGCGGTAGGCCGGGGATTTATCCCCGGCATAAAGCCAATGAAATAGGCGGGGGCTTTAGCCCCTGAGGTATGCTCTTCGGGCTCTTCGCCCAAAATACAGCCTTTTTCCGCAGCCTCTTCAGTCGTGCCGTAAATGCCCTTGGGGGATCGATGGCTTCGCCAAATACCTTGATCAGAGTTTCCCTGGAAGCCGGTCGTAATTGTCGCCCATTCGGAGACTTAACCGCCCCGCAAGAGCCAAAAACCAAAGGGCAAACGCACCTTCTTTATTTCGGTTACAGAAAATAACCTCCCATCGGCGCACAATCAAAGCATGAACCACGACGACAGGCACGTGCTCTTACTGTTCCCTGTTCCCTATTCCCTGTTCCCTGTCCCCCCCCCACCCCCCCTTTTATATTTTCAACACCTTGCAGGTAATTAACTGGTAAACAAGAGAGCCGCTTGCAAGCTCAAAAGTGAAGACAAGAAGTGTCGGTCCACGGCATTATTTGTGCCGTAAACGCTTTGAAATCAGCGTGCTTTAGTCCTTGTGCTTTTAATTCGCAATTCCGGAAAAGCAATTTTGCAACCGGCTCGTTTGTCAAAACCTTTTCGCGAATCTCGCTTTCATACCGGCAAAACATCTGAAATCGTATCCTTTTTCGCCCCAAAACATCTCATTATTGCCGTTAAATCGCAAGCGGCCTAGGAGTTTTCACTTGCCTACTTCTGTTGTGCTGCGCAGCGTCGCCTTTGTTTTGATGATGGTCGCCTTGTTGTCTGTCGGTTGCCGAGCAGCCGTCAAGATTCCGATTCCCGCTGCCACGATCGATGCACCGCTGGCGCAGACGCCAGGAAAGCAGACAGCGGTCTTTGCTGGGGGTTGCTTTTGGGGTACTCAATCGGTCTTTCAGCGCGTCAAAGGAGTACTGGCCACAACAGCCGGTTACGCTGGCGGCTCTGCCAGCACCGCGACCTATGCACAAGTGACCACAGAGACGACGGGGCACGCAGAGTCAGTGCGCGTGGTCTACGATCCGTCGAAGATCACCTACGGACAACTGCTGCGGATCTTCTTTTCGGTGGCTCACGATCCAACCCAACTCAACCGCCAAGGGCCGGATGTGGGCACTTCTTATCGCTCAGCCATCTTCTATTCCACCGATGAGCAGCAGAAGATCAGCCTCGCCTACATTGCTCAGCTTGATGCCGCGCGGGTCTTCCATAAGCCGATTGTCACGCAGGTTGTGCCGCTCAAAGGCTTCTACGACGCCGAGTCCTACCATCAGGATTACGCGTTCCACAACCCCGACAATCCTTACATCCAGGTCTGCGACCGGCCTAAAATCGAGGCGCTCAAGCAGCAGTTCCCCGAGCTGTTTCAGGAGTACAAGGGCAAATGAATCCGCAATCGGCGTCGGCGATACATGGTGATTCGGAACACTTCCTCTGGTGGTTTAACGCCAGAAGAAAGGCCGCCTTCGCTCGGCACAACTTACGTTTGGATAACGTAGTCATGCCACGAAAAGGCGGCCTTCATCGATCCACGGTAATCGAAATCAACAATCTACCCGTGAGAAATGCCAGCTAAATGAACGGCCAGCCATCTGATGTAAAATTCAGCCGGCTGAGACCCAGCGTAGGTGTTCCATTGGCGTTGCCGTCATAGTAGTGATAAACGAGTGTGGGCTGAGGAGTTGCGCTGCCGTTGGCGCCCGTGTCGGTAAACACGCTTTCTCCGCCAGGCCCGACAATGTTGTCGTGCGTGCTCAGCAGAATCGTGCCTCCGTTGCTTTCCATGTCCTGGCCGCCGCGATCCAGAAATGGCCCGGTTGGGCTGGTCGAGCGACCCACGACAATCCGGTAGGTACTAGTGGAACTGCAGCATGGGTTGATGGAGCCAAAGTAGTAATAATACTGCGTAGGCGTGTTGTTGACGTTGACGATCCAGGGATAGATGAAGGAGCCTTCTTCACCCCAATAGCGGTAGGCGACGTTTGAGATCGTAGTGTTTGAAGCCAGGCGAAACCCGGTGGTTGGATCGATCTGCACCGTATGCATGCCATCGCTCCATGATCCCCACTGCAGCCACCACTTTCCGGAAGCATCTACGAAAGGCGCAGGGTCAATAGCATTCCATGTGGTTCCAGTCACAAAACCCCAGGGATTGGGTGAGGGCAGCGCACTGGTGGTTCCGGTCCACGAGGTGATGACATAGCCCTTGTCTGTCCACGGCCCATAGGCAGTCGTGCTGGTGGCCAGTCCGATCACTGCTTCTGCGCCCGTCGACGGATCGTACGGAATCGCGTAGTACTGGTAATAAGTGCCATTCGCGAACATCACATCGGGCGCCCAGACATCCGTGTTGTGCGCACCATTGTCCTGTAATGGAGTTTGAAGTCCGGTCCACGACGGGAAATCCGGTCCGATGATCGGGCACCGGCTGTCGTCGGTGATCCAGTAACCTCCTTGCGTGGAGGTGCAAGCGCCATCGGGAGTAGATTCGGTAGTGTAAGTGAAGGTCGATAAGTCAGTTGAATAGGCAATCGTCTGGTGCGTCCCGTAAAGCCAGTAGATATGGGTAACCGGGTCCTGAATCAGGTTGGGATCATGCACGAAGATTCCTGTTCCCTGGACTGTAAGCGGCATTGAATAAGCTTTGCTGGTAGTCTGCGTCAGAGTCCACTCTTGACAGGTGCATCCAGTGACTGAGGCAGAGCGCGAGCCCTGATCGATGGTGGCTGACGAAGTCATGTTTGAGCTGTCGTCTTGAAGGAACATTCCACTGTAGTGATTCTCGATTAGATAATTGCCGTCCGTCAGCTTGTAAAACACCCAGTCTTCATCATCGGTGCCCGTGTCGCTATATTGCCCAGCTTGTGCCCCTGCGGCCATGGCCGTGGAAGATGGCAGCCCGGTACTGGACTCGGTGCTGGAAAGCCCAATCACCTGGTGGGTCAGCATGTTCTCCAGGTTGAAGCGGTCATCCGCATACACATTCGGAACGAAATGCCACATCGAGTCCATGGAGCTGGTATTGGTCTCTTGCACCACGTTCGCTCCCTTGGCCTGACTCTGGCCGCTAATACCGAGAACCATACCGCTGGCAGCGTTCTTGATTTGGTACTGGTAAGAGAAGAGCGTGGAGTTATTCACATTGACGATCGTGCCCATGTCGGTAGTAGGCGGTGTCGTGCAGTTGCTGGTGCAGGTAGTGCCACCACCGCCCCCTCCGCATCCCGCCAGAATAACCATCGCGGATAGCGCCCCCCCTAGCCATGTTCTGCGCTGCTGAGTGGTTGATATGTTCCCAAAAACGTGGTTCATCTCGTCTCCTCTGCAAATCCGGCTACTGGACACGCCAAGATTCTCAAATGGCCCCGCGCCTAAGAAATTGTTCCACCGCTAAACCCCAATTACGAGCCATTCATTAGAAATCGTTTACCGTCCCGGCTATCCTTACCCTCTTCCGAGTGACTCTTAAAATTCCCTCAGAAATCGCTTCACCCTAAACATCTTGCAAGCCATTCAACCGAGCGAAGTATATCCCGCGGGCATATCCGCTGTCAATCCAGCAAACGATTCCCGAAGAAGAACCCCTCAACGGAAGCCGGATGGGGATGCAATCTGGTTTGTCCGGCCTTAACAACCATCTGCGTGAAACCACTCATAACCGCTATTTCGATTCTCCAGCCGTACCGAGAGCCGCATGCGGCCAATCGTCTTTCCAGGTTAAAGTTGAAATCTGCAGCGCGGGCTTTCCCGTCATCGCGTCGTATGCATGAAAGACGATGATGTCACCCTCAGGACGAAGCAAAACAGACTCACCTCCTGGACCTATCCATCGGCTGTTGGGCTTGAGAAGTTGAGTGCCGCCTCCCGCGAGCAAGGGTTTGCCATCCACATCCGCGTAGGGGCCGGTTACTTGGCGCGACCGTCCAACCATTGTCCGATAATTGCTGTGTGTGCCACGGCAGCAAAGGTCGAAGGAAACAAACAAATAGTAATAATTCCCGTGATGCACGATGAAAGGAGCTTCAACAGCCTCCCAGTCAGGAGGCAATCCTGGCTTTGCGGGTGCGGCGTTATCCGGCTTGACCCGCGCGGCCAATGAGTAGAGCTTGGAATCGGCAGCGGACGGCTTTCCGGTAACTGGATCGATGCGCCGCATCTTGATGCCGCCCCAGAAACTGCCGAAGCTGAGCCACGGCTGGCCTTTTTCATCCAGCACGATGTTGGGATCGATGGCATTGAAATCATCGGCTTGGGTTGACTTCAGAACCAGGCCTTCGTCTTGCCAGTGGTATTTGGGGTTCTTTGGATCGAGTGTCTCATTGGTTGCCAGAGCAATACCTGAAGTGTTCACACCAAAGGCCGAGTAAGCATAATACAAGTGAAATTTGCCCTGAAAGTAGGAGATATCGGGTGCCCACAATTCCTTGGTTGTGGGGCTTGCTTCGTGAATCCATGCCGGAATCCTGTCAAAGATATGACCACAAATTCTCCATGTCAGTAGGTCGTTAGAGCAGCGAACAGGAAACTGCCCTTGATCTCCCCGCATGGTCGTGGCGAAAACATAGTAGGTGTTCCCCTCACGGGCGATGGAAGGATCGTGCGTGATTGGATAATCGCCACTGAGGTGAAGAGCTTGGGGCTCCTGGCAAAAGAGGGTTGGGATCAAGATGAGGGCAAATAACGCGAACTGCAACTGATGAGTGCGCATCAAAAAATTTCTCCGTTCTGGTGGAATTCCGACGAATGGATAGGGTCGCGCAAAGCATAGCAAACGTTTCCTGAGCCGAAATCGTACACCTTCAAGCAGCCAGATGCAACTGGGACTCCGAGGCAGCAGCAATTCAACGAGGGAATCTAATTGAGGGCGATTCTGAGCTTCCGGATATAAGTGACGCAACATAGAACGGCCAATCGCCATGTGCCTTCGATGCGCGTGGCTCAGGAACCTCCACCCGGGACGCCGGCATAGCCCCTAGTGGACACTGGCGATGGTGCCGAATCGGTCACAACCGCCGCGCCCAAAGGCGACTTGCCTTTGATAAGTGCCTCTTCAAGCTTGAGGCGCACCGCTCCAGCCTCGGCGGCCCACTGTCGGGTTTTGACGCTGTGGCGGAAGTAGTATCCGTCGACCTGGCCGCCGACCCATTTGGGACAGTTGCATCGGCGCCAAGCACGGTCTCGTACAAATTTGCAGCTGGTGGAGTGGGCGGGTAAAGATAGAAAGCGGCATCGAGCTCCCATTTCTTCAGGTGAGGTTGCCCGCAAAACGGAAGTCGGTCAAAGGAAGCAACTTACAAATTACGTACAAAACCGCGAGTCAATTATACGCCTGGAAGATAGGCTACTGATAAATAAGTAACTTATCTATGGTGGAGGCGGCGGGAGTCGGTCGGACTCTAGTCCCTCAATCCACGTAACTTATTGACTCTGTGAAGTGCAAATCTGTCATGATTGTCATCATTTTCAGATCTTGGCACAATCCGGTCACAAAATGGGTTCAACTCGGACCCTGCTCACTTCTCAGCACCTTTCCACACTTCCCAATCTGGTTTCATCATTCGAGCACTCTGAAGTGCTCTGGGAACCTTTATACATGATTCGACCGCCGCGGTGATGTTGTCGGCAGCGTATAGTGTAGGCACTTTGGCGGCCGGAGCTCCAGGAAACGGATTGAATCGAGCGCCTTCCTCCTCGATCTCGATGCGTTTGCCGGTGTTCGGGTTATAGATATTGCCCGCATGCGATTTGCTATGGAAGCGCGTCAACGCCGAGCCCGCCTTGAGGATCGCGGTCTGGATGATGAGTGCGGGATTTGCCGCGACAGGCGCGGGCGGGCATTTAATAGGCATCGGCGGGACTGGCTGCGGCGCGAGCAAGCGAGAGAACACGTTGGGGATCAGACTTCAGTAGTTCGAGAGGCTTCCGCCCTCCGATGTTCGCGTTGGGAGTAGCAAAGAAGTAAGCGAAGTCCCACCCATTGGCGTGGCTCGGATACGCCTGGATGACCTGCCCAATTGTGGTCAGAGGCTCTCCATCCTGAAACTGGAAGCGCGGATACCAGAGCTGCCCCTCGTATTTCACCGCGAAGATCTTTCCTTCTTGAGCCCAGCGCGAGGCGAGCGCAGCTCGATTCTTCGCAGTGCTGGTACTTTGATCCGCAACATCCTTCGCGGTCCAGCTCGGACTGTTTTTCATGAACTGGCTTCGCCATTCCACCGTATCGCGGTCGATCGTTTCCTGAGCTGCAATCTCATCGAAGGTGGCTTTGACGAAGTTCTCCCATCCGGGCAACGGTTCATCGTTCTTTTGTTCTTTCTCTTCTACCTGCATGACGAGAGGCATGTTTCGGAATCGCTCGGGAAGGTGAGGCAGCCTGAGATCGTCAAGCAACAGCGTGTCGAGATGGGCCGTGTTGATGTAGACGCCAGGCGATGGCTTCGCTTCTTTTTTTAGAGCGCTCACCGCTGCCTTGCCCGCGAATACCTTTACGATGTAGCGGACATTGCTGTGTTCGAGCACACCGATAAGAGCGTTCTCTTTGTCTCCAGCACCCACCACTCCGACTTCCATCTTCGAGAGAGCGGTCCATCCTTTCAGATAGGCTTGGACGAACCAACCGGTCGCACTCAGGATGTTGGGTGCCGGGGCCCTCTTCGCGGCAAAGTAGATCACGACACCGTAAGCCGCGTTGGCATGGCTTTGCTCGGGAGAGACCGCTGCAATGAGTTTGTCCATGGCATGGCGAACATCGAGCGTATGAATGCCTGAAGGCTCAAGGAGGGCTGCAGAAGCTGTTAGAGACTCTGACATGACCGCACCCATCCATGATTTTCGTGATACTAATGATCTTCGTGATAGTCAAACGCTCCTTTCACATGAATCTCTGCTCTCGACCCCAATCGCGAGGCGCGTCCCTAAGCTAAGTTCTTCCGTGACAAGCGACTAGTGGGCGGCTCAAGTCGTATGACCACTTCATGGAAGTTGCTCAACTTAAACCTTGCTGCAGCGCCAAAGCCCGAAGATGGGGACCCAAATAAGGCGGAATAAGGCGGTCGAATAAGGCGGAATAAATCGGAATAAGGCGATCTGAGCAATTCCGGCAACGGTCACGCACCACCATCGGGCACGGTCTTCTGCCTACATCACGAGGTGAGTAAGAATAGTCAATTGGGCTATTTGTCTCATTCTGTCCACGCATTGAGGCACTCGTCGGCCGAATGTTTCACAAACTCAGCTATCCATCGGCTCGTGCCAGGTCATGCGGTCTTGAATTCGATGCCCTTGATTCAAAATCCACTGTTCGGCCATCGCGCGTTGGTGGGCATCAGTCCGAAGTTTTGCTGGTGGGGGATTCCGTAGACATTGTCTGCGAATTGGGGCGCGAAATCGGACTATTTGGCCTCAGGTAGGACTCGAACCTACAACCCTTCGGTTAACAGCCGAATGCTCTGCCATTGAGCTGCTCAAAATCGCCTGATGAAGCGCGTTTTGAGGGTTGCGTTTCACTAACCTTCTCATAGCAAAGACAGTTGAATCGGTCGATGAAACGCTGAAAATGAAGGACTTTTGGCATCGCCCGCATTCTGCATGGTTGCTGTTCCCTCTCCACCTCCCATTCGCGGATTGCTATCGGTACATCCCCGATTATGACCGATTTTGAAATGGGCTGACGACAAAATTGACTACATTTTTGGGAGCGGATATTTGACCTCAAGCGTCCGGATCATTGGTCCCTTCCTATGCCATAAATCCGATTGTTTGATGGTCAATCACTCGGAAGCCCTCAGAGACAAGCTGCTGATAGCAAACTTGCCTTACGCCGAAGTCACCTGCCCAAGATGGTACTTTTCGGATTTAAAGTGCTGCGCTCAGATTGCTCCCGCGGATGCCATCGAAGAACGGTGTGCTCTGCCGCAGCACACACTCAGCAGCGTACAAGTACATCGCCGCCGACCATGTCTGCCAATCTCGGCCGCTGGGCTTACCGGTTTGCGCATGAATCCATTCGTTGAAGCCCCACTCTGCTGCGTTCTCATGCCACGGCTTGACCAGTTCTGTCAGAGCTAAGAGCTTTCGCTCGGCCAGATCCATCTGCCCTGCGGCCACGCATGCCGAGACATAGAAACCACAAATGAATGGCCACACTCCTCCGTTGTGATAATCTCCCGGCCGGTTATACCGCTCGTATCGCGGCAGCCAATCCGCATGATGAGGCAGAATGTACGGGAACAGGCAGGGCGGCAAATCCACAACAAGCTCTCCACGGCCCCGCATGGCCTCGCACTCAGCTTCAATCCACGTCAGCATGTTCGTTGCATATTGAGGTGAAGCAATCCCTGTCAAAATCGCCAGGCTGTTCCCAAGCAAGTCAAAACGATCACTGCTCATGACTTTATACGAATAGAGTGCGTAATACGGCGCGGTTGGCTCGACAAGTGCCTCCTGCTCATAACTGTTCTTCGATTCGCCACTGACTTCCAGACGGCTCATCAATCCGCGTAATTGCTCAGCAGACTCGCAGTCACCAAATAGACGAAGGTACGCATAAACGATCATGTTTACGTACAGCCCATAACCCATCACATACTGTTCATCACGCCAATCGCTGGTGGGCAACTGTGCGACCATCACCCTGTCATCCGGGCTCTGGTACTGCATCCACTTCTGGGCCTTCTTTGCTGCTTCAAGGAGGAACTCCGGTTGGTTCCTCGATATTCTGTAGACGGCCAGCCCGAAGAGGAAAAGAGGCGTCGAGTCACTGGAGCCGCGGTTGGCTGGATCGTGCGCAAGCGATGGGATATGTCCGCGCGGTGTCTGGTTATTGGCAAGCGCCACCAGCGTGCGCTCCAAAGCATCCGCAAGATGCTCGTTGCCGGTGGCCAGAAAACCAAGGGACGAAATCATGAGGTCACGAGTGTAGGGTTCCGGGTAGCCCCAGCCTGCGGTTCGAGGTAGTCCTTGAAATGGCCCCTGTGCATTATGCAGCAAGATTTGTAGAGCGGCCTGTTTAGCGAGCTCGACAGAAGCTAGCGACTTTTCGTCGAATGACATAGATTCCTCGATGGTGCGCTGGATTGAAAGGGCAAACGCCGGCGCCTCGTTGATTTCTACTGAATACCCAAACGGTCGGAAACGATCTCCACAAATTGCCTTGCGACCCGGCGATAGTCGAAAAGCTCTACCACGCGCTTGCGGCCTGCTTCTCCCATGCCCTGACGGAGCCTGCTGTCCTTCATCAGCAGGAGAAGGTATTTGGCGATGTCGGGCACGCTGGCCCGGTATTCAGCAGTGCGCGGATTTGGAAACACGATTCGAAGACCCTTCTCGTAGTCGTGCCCTTCGCCGTACCGCGCCTCGGTGATCTTTCTTTCCTCTGCCACTTTCGCCAGAAATGCCGTCTCGCCGTGCACCATCGTGTCGCGAAATGCCATGGCATCGATTGCGATCACTGGCTTTTCGCAGGCGTTCGCCTCCACCTGAATCATGCCAAAACCCTCCAGCCGCGAAGGTGCGGCGTAGATATCGCAGGCTGACAATAAATAGGGCATGAAATTTTGCGAGACAACATTGGTCGAGTAGATGATTTTTTCGCCAATCCCCAGGTCCGTCGCCAGTTTGAGGTCGATCACGTTCTGTTCTTCAGTGCGGAGTTGTGGCCACACCTTGCAGACATACTTCCAGTCAGGCGCCTCGCCATCGATCAGCGCCAATGCTTGCATGACCTCCTGTGCCCCCTTTGAAGCTCCGTCACCCCCGGCGGTCAGAATCATCAGCTGATCCTGCGATATTCCAAACTCCTCGCGGATCGATTTGACCTTGACGTCATCCTGACTATGCGGCTTGTATCGATCCGTGCCGCAACCCACCGGCAACACCACGATATTGTCTCCACGGATACCATCTCGGACGTAAACCTCTTTCACCCAATTGGAGGTGACCAGAATCAGTGGCAGAGCATTCAAAACGTCACGATGTTCCGCAATATAACCATCTGCCACGAGCCACGGCACGGCCTTCATTCCAAACTGCTGCGGGTGCAGGACCAGGTCTGGGATATGGCCCCAGAACCCCACGCCGACCACCACATCGGGCTTAAACCAGCGATAGTACCACTCCTTTTCCAAATCCGATTTCAAGTGGACCGGATGAACATCCACGCCCATCTCGGACAGCCCCCTGCATAACAGTTCACCTTGCAAGGCCAAGCCAGCCGCCGGCGCCGGATATTCGCTCAATACGAGTACCTTCACGATTGTTGCTCCCTGATTGACGTACGTTTTGCCGCTGCTGGCGCTGAGTCAAAGCACCAGAATCCTTCTTCACGGGGAGTGGTCCTTGCTTCCCAACTATCGATGCCATACCCGTAAACGTCTGTAATTAGCCGGCGCTTTTCAAGCCAGAGGTTTTCCGTCAGCACATCCCGCCAATCCGCGTCGCTACGAACCTGCGGCAAATATGCTCGACCGCCGTCTTCGTAAGCAAATGACCACAGTCGGTCTGTGCAGATGCGGCCAGATTGCCAAAGTTCTACAACTCCATGGCAGCATTCTTCATGGCGGCGATGTTGTGTGTATTCGCCCCTTGGACCATGAGTGAGAGTCAGGCTGTAACTGTTTCCAGCTAATAATCGCAATATCGTATCCTGAACTTGTTCCATCGGTATGGGAACTTGATCGGGCCCATCATCCAAGTCCGCCATATCGCCGACCGCCCCCAATTGCTCTAGAACCCGGCGGAACTTTGGTGCACGGTCTGGATCGGATGCTCTGCAGAGAGTAACGATTCGCCAATCAAATTCGGGATGGGCCAAGATGTAGCCACCACACCAGAGTGTCTCGTCGTCCGGGTGGGCGACGACAACCGCGGCCCGCTTTCGAGGGTCATGTATCAGTTCACTGTGGTTTGTCTGGGTCACTGTTCCCCACCAAAGACGCCAGAGCGTCGATGATCTCCGGGTTGATTCATCAAGTTACACCTCGATCGTGAAGCCCTGCTTTTGTGCCACAGCTTTGATCAACCGGGAAAACGTGCTGTAGTGCTGTGCCATATTCGCCGACCAAGACAACCCGTCGGCGCGCCCAATCTTCTGCCAATAGTCCTGGAGGATCCGGTCATAGGCGTCAATCGCCGGCTCAAGCACTTCTGGATGATATGTTTCCTCGTGACGGAAGCTCTCGATGGCCATGCGCGGCTTTTGGGGAGATTCTTCGGCAACGTATCCAAGCACGATTCCGTCCACCGGAAAAGTGTTTGGCGGCAACCGAAGCAGATCAATCATGGCCTGCGGATCGCGACGAATTCCGCCGATGGGGACAACGCCGAGACCAAATGCGCGTGCCGCAGTCATAAGCGTCGCCATCGCGATTCCGGCATCGCTGACCGCAGCCAGTATCCCTTCAAGGCTGCGTTGGAATACCTGCACACCACCGGCCTTCTTTACACCGAGACCAGTTTTGTAGAAGTCCGCGATGACCGCAATGAACACGGGTGCCTGCGCGATCCATGGCTGGCCGCCGGCAATCTCGGCTATGCGTGCGCGGCTTTTCTCGCTTCGAACCACCACCAGCGATATTTCGTGACTATTGGTGGATGTCGGAGCACGGCGCGCGGACTCGATAACGGCATCGAGGATCTCCTCCGGGATTGCGTCAGCCTTATAGCTGCGGCTGCTGTGATGCGCCTGCAATAGGCGAATGGTCTCATTCATCGAGGCTCCTCGATTGCTGCGACTGCATTGAGCTTTTTCGCTACATGCTCAGCGCAGGATAGTCTGTATAACCATGTGGCCCCGACGTAAAGAAGGTACTACCGTCCGGCACATTGAGCGGTGCATTGCGCGTAAACCTCGCCGGCAGATCAGGATTGGCGATAAAGAGCTGGCCGAAGGCTACCGCATCCGCCTCCCCGTCCGCTATGACCTGGTTCGCTTGTGCCAACGTGTATTTCTCATTTGCGATGAATACGCCACCGAATTGCTTCTTGAGTTGCGGCCCCAGTCGGTCGGGTCCGAAATACTCGCGCGCAAACAGGAAGCCGAGTTCGCGCCTGCCTAGCTCCCACGCCACATAGCCGAACGTTGCCGGCGGATTTGAGTCGTGCATGTCCTGCGAATCGCCCCGCGGTGCCAGATGCATGCCGACGCGCCTGGCGCCCCAGACCGAGATAGCAGCATCAGCGACCTCAAGCATGAGCCGGGCACGGTTTTCAATCGGTCCACCATATTCGTCGGTACGATGATTGGATCCGTCTTGCAGGAACTGATCTAGCAGGTAGCCATTGGCTCCGTGTATCTCCACCCCATCAAAGCCAGCAACCTTCGCGTTCTCTGCTCCCTGGCGGAAGGCCTCAACGATGCCGGGAAGCTCAGTTGTCTCAAGCGCGCGCGGAGTCACGTAATCTGCCACGGGACGGACCAGGCTTACATGACCTGCGGGCCGAATTGCGCTGGGAGCAACCGGAAGTCTACCGTCCAGAAAGCGTGGGTCCGAGATGCGCCCCACATGCCATAGCTGTGCGAAGATGCGGCCCCCTGCCTGGTGCACTGCCTTCGTGACTAGTTTCCAGCCTTCGATTTGATCGGTCGACCAGATCCCTGGCACATTCGCGTAGCCAACTCCTTGCGGTACAACCGGGATGCCTTCTGAGATGATCAGGCCCGCTCCGGCTCTTTGCGCGTAGTATTCGGCCATGAGTTGCGTAGGAATGTGCTCGCGTGTGCCACGCAAACGAGTCAGGGGAGACATGATAACCCGGTTCGGCAGGTGGATCTCGCCAATCTGGATCGGATCTAACAGAGAGGTCATGAGGCTGAGTCCTTCAAGAAGTATTTTGTGTTGGGTTGATGTTCTTAGAAGAATGAATGATGGAAAGGCTACCGTTTCCAGCTTTGCAGGGATCGAGCGTCGTAACTAGGCCCCGATTTCATGCAGGGCTCGAAACGCTTCCAGCAATACACGGGGATTCAATTGTCCCTTGTATACGGGAGGCGGCTCGCGCTCCAATCCAAGCAACGAGTAAACAGCCATCTGCGCAGAGCGGATGGAATATTCAACTGTGAACACCACGTCGTCAGGAATTTCGCAGTACTGTCCAACGAAAGCCAGATTCTTGGAACCGTCCGGCCTGATCATAGCTCGATCGCCCTTGCTACGAGGGAGAAACTGGCTGGTGATGAAGGGCATCATGCACGGGATGCAGGTACACGCATCGAGAATCCCGGCAGTCTGCGCTTGGAGGCGCAAATGGCCCAGGATCTCAGTCATGAGTTCGCGCCCTGTGCATGCGGACATCGGCCTCTTTACGAAATCTCCCGGTATATCAACAAACAGCCCATACCCCCAGAACACCTGCACTCCCTCTGGCTGCCCAATGAAATGCGGCTGATGAGGCAACACTATTGAAGCCAGCCAACTCGACTCCGGAAAGGTAATAAGCCCGCCTTCTCCAGGTACGTTCCCCGTCAAGTCCCGGATTAGGTCGAAAAGCTTCGGATCGTGAAGCGTGGTCGTAAAGGACATCCACTTGGATTGTTCAACGTGATTGGCAAAGTTCGAAGGATGTCCGAATTGCGTCTGGCCGGCGGCGATTTTCTCCCAAAGGGCCCAGGAACCGCCGTCGGATTTCCCCAACAGGGCGGCGGCCGAGTCCATTGAACCCAGACTCGATCCTTCGGTCATAGACCCGAGTGTCACGATGATTTTGTCGTCTTCGGTAACACGAATGCTTCTGACAACGCCGTTTTCTTGAACCACGATCTTATCGACGGCAAAGCCGGCACGGTCTTGAAGAAGAACAAGGTCCGTGACCGTTGTCTTGAGCATGAACTTCACGCCGCGTTCTTCGAGCCATTTGTAAAGCGGGCGCACCATCGAATCGAACTGGTTGTATACAGTGCGCATGATGCCGGTAAGCGTATTGAAACCGGAAACCATGTGGGTGAAGCGCACGAGATAGCGTTTGAACTCGACGGCGCTATGCCAGGGCTGAAAGGCAAAGGTGGTACACCACATGTGCCAGAAGTCCGTCTCAAAGAATCCCGGAGCGAACTGGTCGGAGATCGTGGTCCGTCCAAGCAACTCCTCCGGCTCGATCGCCAGACGCTCGAGGTTGAGGATATCCTTTTCACTCAAGCCAAAACTGGGACTATCGACTCTTTGGCCGTCCCGAAACAAGCGCGCCTTGGAGGCGGTTTTCATCGTCTCGTTCCAGTCAAATATCTCCTGCGTCACCGACTTCGACCCCTCGAGAGTCGGAATCGATGAGAAGAGGTCGAAGGTGCACAGGTATTTGCTCTCTATCATGCGGCTGCCGCGCATCACATAACCATCTGTCGCGTTTCCCGCTGCGTCAAGGCTGCCGCCGATCCGGGAAGACTCTTCGAGAATCGTGATCGTATGCCCTTGGACATCTCCGTCACGAATGAGAAAGGCTGCAGCGGCAAGAGAAGCAATGCCCCCGCCAACAAGATATATTGCTGCGTTATCGTCAGGTCGTTTCACAGCGATCACTTCACACTTTCTCCGGGTCCAGTCGATCTTGCGGTGCTTGCTTTAAAGGCCTCTAAATGCAAGCGCTATGAGCGCCCAATGCGATTGTCAATCTGCAAAGCGAGAATGACTGTGTCTAATTGATCAGATCGTCAGCCGTCCCAGACGGGAAAATGATGCTTAGCGCTCGGGAAGTGCCTGATCCTCCGCAACCGATTCCCGATCGGAATAGGACGAATTCAATATGTATCCAGACTTCAACGTAGGTAGCTCTGAGCCCTCCGCAGCGCGGAGCAAGCGAAACGAGCTGGAGATACTTCCGAATCCGTGTCTTGCCGCCGACGGTTTCAACATCTGGTGGCAGAAGACCGCAGCGCAGAGTATGGCAATGGTTTCAGAAGCGTCCGACCTTATGCGTGCACACCGACTCGTCAGTTCTGCGCGCCAGCCTCGCGCTCGGCAAGCGCATTGATCCCCTTTTCTGTCGAGCGACCGTCAGACTGCCAATCATCGGCCAAAGAGCCACACAGGCGCCTAAACGTTCCTAATGCGTACAACGAGAAGCCCCAGCCGCCAGGAACCTCACCTCATGGCTCCGCGGCGGGACTGACGCTGATTCTGCTTGCGTGCCAACTTATAGCCGGGTGCCATTCACGGCCTGATTTCATGCCGCATATTGGAAGCAATTCTGTCGACGCCGGAGCCGTCGCCGAGAGATTGCGCACGCTGACAACTGCCGCAACGCCCTCTGAGAGCCATTCGGCGAACTTCATCGGCGATCAACAGAATGCTCAGAAGGTCTACGAGGCGACCCAATACTCACCGGCTTGGGTGCGCGAAGGACAAGCGACCCCACAGGCTATCGCCGTCATTTCTGCAATCGAGAGCAGCCAACAAAAAGGGCTCAATCCGGAAGACTACGATGCATCGCACTGGCCTGGGCGAATGGCAACACTCAAGGCCGCGCCGGGAAACGCGGATACCGTGGCAAACTTTGACTTCGCTTTGACAGTCAGTGCGCTGAAATATCTCTCCAATCTCCGAATCGGCAGAGTAAATCCGAAGCCCTTGGAGTTTGGCATCGATCTCGACCAAAAACACTACGACTTGCCGCAGTTCCTGGTGCAGAAGGTTCTGACGGGAAGCAATCTCCCAGACGTATTGAACAAAGTAGAACCCCAGTATCTGGGCTACCAACGGACTGAGACGGCACTGCAGACATACCTGTCCTTGGCGGCCCAAGACCATAGCCAGCCGTTGCCCGATGTTCCAAAGACAGTGAAGAGCGGCGATGCCTATTCCAGTGCTCAGCAATTGGGTGAGCGACTTCGCCTGCATGGCGACCTGCCGCAGAGCGCCATCACGGTTCCGAATGCCACTACGTATGATGAGCCTTTGGTGGCAGCGGTTAAGCATTTCCAAACCCGTCACGGGTTAAAGCCCGACGGAAGACTGGACAAAGAAACGATTGCACAGTTGAATACGCCCTTGGGTGCACGCGTGATCCAATTGGAAGACTCACTTGAAAGGTGGAGATGGCTTCCGGCGGACTACCCGCAATTGCCTGTCGCGGTGAATATCCCCGGATTCAAATTGCGGGTGTTTTCAGACGATCACACCGTTGCGTTGCAGATGAATGTTGTGGTGGGGAAGGCGCTCAATCATCAGACGCCGGTCTTTGCCAAGGAAATGAAGTACATCATCTTCCGGCCGTATTGGAATCTTCCCCTCGACATTACTCGCGCCGAGATTGTTCCCAAGCTTCTCAGGGATCCGCATTACCTGGCCAGGAAAGGCTTCGAGGCCACGGACCAGAATGGGCGCGTCGTAGCTGCGGGAGCGGTGAGCCACGCCATGCTGGAAGAGATAAAGTCAGGCAGGCTTCTGGTTCGGCAAAAGCCCGGACCACGAAACGCACTTGGCCTGGTTAAATTCATGTTTCCCAATGAATTCGATGTATACCTGCATAGCACGCCGGCGCCCGAGTTGTTCAATCACTCCCGGCGTGACTTCAGCCACGGCTGTATTCGCGTGGAGAAACCGGCGGAACTTGCGGCGTGGCTGCTCCAGGATCAGCCCAAGTGGACGCTGGAGAACATTAAGGCAGCCATGGAGTCCGGCCCCGACAACCAACAGGTGAACCTCTCCAGGCCCGTACCTGTGGTTATCGTTTATCTAACGGCAATTGTCGAGGAAAACGGCGAAGTTTATTTTTACGACGACATCTATGGACTTGACGCGGCTCTCAATGATGCATTGTCCAAGGAACGGACGAACCAATGATCGGAACATCGGCTACCAGCGACGCACCGGGCCTACGTCAACATGCACAAAATTGGATTGCGCGTAATAACCCACGCCTCCGCGCCTTAGAGACAGCGCTGCATCGCGAACCTCGGCGGTGGGTATCCCCGGAATGCGAATATCGATTGCTTTAGCTTCCATGTGTTGGCTGTGTAGCGCAACACCATTGCTATGCTCGCGAAGATAGTTATTGCTCCACGGAGTGCGATAGCCGCAAACGATATCGATTTCGCTGTCGAGATGTCCCAGTTTGGCCAACAGATCATGCAACAGGTCGAATTCCCTGACATCATAGTCCTTTTCGTCACCGGTGCGGTGATCACGAAGAAAATGATCCAACGCCGCCACACCTTCCGGAAGATATTGATCGCCTACCCGGTAAACGACATTCAGGTGTTCTCCTGTATGGAGGTGATAGAGGCGAAGCCGATAGGCGTTAGAATCTGCGGGTATTGCTGTATCTGCTGCCCTCGCAGTCGGAAAGAAAGAGAATGCCAACGCGGTAACGAAGCTGATAACCAAGGGTTTCTTTAACAGATCAGGTCTCTTTCTCGAGTCAATACCATTATAGGCGTCTGTGCGAATCGATGTCGGGCGAATGGGGATGGGGGATACACGGTGCGCTCAGATGTCCAAAAGAGCACAGCCTTTGCTCTCAAAACAAATGAGACTTGATTTGAGTCAATCTGATCAGTTAGCGAGAGCCATCATGCCCGAAATCAATCGCTTCCCTTCTATCCCGACAAAGATTCTTCTGCCCATAGACTTCAGCCCATCATCACAGGCTGCGCTGGATATGGCCGCGGATCTTGCCCAGCACTTTCAAGCAGAACTCCATCTCGTGAATGTGATCCCGGAGTTTCCGACCACGACAATTCCAGACTTCATTCCAGAGGCTGCCTTTCTTGAGAATGCAAGAAAATACGCAGAGGTCCATTTGGCCAAGTGCAAGGCCGCACTTCAAACCAGAGGAGTGAGGTCAACTTTCAGCGTTGAAGCTGGGAATGACGTAGTCGGCAACATCATGGAGGTGGTCGAACGCGAACATATTGATATGATCGTGATCTCCACCCACGGAATCTCAGGCTGGCATCCGCTCGTATTCGGCTCGATAGCCGAGAAGGTCGTAAAGCTCGCACAGTGCCCACTCCTGCTTCTTCACTCAGCCAAGCCCGAATCAGAAGTGAAAATGACCTCCGGCCGCTCAATGGAATGGTGGTAGAGAGATTAGCGATTCAGGTGCCCAACGGTGAGCTTGACTAGCCTTGTCGCCCCGGCATCAACCAGTCCGGTCCTAAAACCGGCTCCGGATTGCGCCCAAGTGGGCCTTACGAGCGAAGAAGCGCGTACTCGGCTCGAAAAGGACGGTCCCAATGCGATGCCGGACACGTCTGCTCATCCACTGCGCAATGCATTGGCAAAATTCTGGGCGCCTGTACCGTGGCTGCTGGAAGCATCCGTTGTACTTGAGATCGTCCTGCACAAGTATTACGAAGCTGCTGTCATCGCAGCTCTGCTCCTTTTCAATGCAGCACTCGCCTACTTCCAGGAGAGTCGCGCTCAGGCCACCCTTGCTGCTCTCAAATCCCGTCTGGCACTCAATGCATCGGTCCAGCGAGATGGCGAATGGAAGACTGTACCGGCGGCGGAATTGGTATGTGGCGACCTGGTAAAGCTATCCCTCGGCGGCGTCGTGGCTGCAGACGTCCACCTAACGAGCGGCTCGGTTGAGCTTGATCAGTCGATGCTTACAGGAGAATCCCTCCCCATCGATGCCGGTGCCGGCACAGACACTTTTGCAGGTGCCCTGGTTCGGCGAGGCGAGGCGACGGCCATCGTAACTGCCACAGGTACTCGGACAAAATTCGGCCGCACGGCGGAACTGATTCGCACCGCACACGTAGTGAGCACACAACAAAAGGCCGTCCTCAAGATTATCCGCAACCTGGCGGTCTTCAATTGCCTCATCATCGTTGCGATGGGAATCTACGCATGGCACCATGCGATGCCATCGAGCGAGATGATTCCGTTGTTGCTGACCTCGGTCCTGGCCATCATCCCCGTCGCATTGCCTGCGACATTCACACTCGCGGCCGCGATTGGAGCTCGTGCTCTTGCGAAGCAGGGCGTGTTGCCAACACGGCTTTCCGCCGTGGACGAAGCCGCATCGATCGACGTGTTGTGCTCGGACAAAACCGGAACTCTGACCCAGAATGAACTCACAGTCACAAGCGTTCGCCCACTGCCTGGATTCGACGAAGCATGTGTTCTCGGGATGGCAGCGCTGGCGAGCTCTGATGGAGGCCAAGATCCAGTCGATGCGGCGATTCGACTTGCCGCGTCGCAGAAAACAGCGACTGGCTTGCCAAAGCTGACCGTTTTCGTTCCGTTCGATCCGGTCAAAAAAACTTCGGAAGCAACCGCGACAGATGCAAACAGTGGCTCCGAACGAATCATCAAGGGTGCGTTCACTGCGGTTGTCGGCCTCACCGCGCCCTCTCCCGCCGCGGCCGCTATCGCCGACGAACTCGAGAAGAAGGGTTTTAGAGTCTTGGCAGTCGCCGCGGGACCGACGGCATCCAGCCGGATCATCGGATTGATTGGAGCAGCTGTTGCTTCAAGGATTGCGGAGGGTGCCATGACGGGTTTTGCCTTTCATTGCTGAAATGGGTGGATTTCATTCGCGAACTCTCGACTCACTGATGAGTCAGGCGAAGCAGAGCTACATCTTGAGACCTACACCGCTGCATTCCGGGTGCTTGCACTTGCACGGTGTCTTTGGAGCCTGCTTTTCGTCAGCACATTCGGTGCTGCAATGTTTCTTGCCGATAGCGGGCTGACAATTGCAGCCAGGATGTTCGCACTTTTGCGTGTTCGTCATAAACGCTCCTATTTACCAAACATGCCCTCGGCCTTTTGAGGGCTCTGTTATTTGGAACATGATCCGCATCTGATTTCGAGCAACGCAGTCGAGTAGTCTCTTTTTTCATACTTATGGTGCGTGACAGTTCTGCATTGTTCCTTAGGTTTTGACTGCATTACGAACGATGACTACAGAGCATTCGGCTCGACGAGCTACCGACTCCGCCACGCTCCCCAGCAGAAAGTCATGAATGCTCCTCTGCCCATGCGAACCGACCGCTATCAGATCCGCATCCCATTCAACTGATTGGGCGAGAATTGTGTTTGCTACGTCTCCAATCCGTACGCCAGTTTGTGCCGCGAATCCGGCTTTTCGCAGCTCGGCCGCAATCCGCTCAACCAAGACGCGTGCAGGCTGCCTCTCATCTTCCAACTCAGGAGCATAACCTTGAGCCATCTCGGGCGGAGGGACAGTGTCAACTGGTTGCAGTACATGTAGGACCAGAACTTCAGTATTCTCATGCCGTATCCCGATAACCACAGCGCGAAGCAGATCTTCAGCAAATCCCGAATCGTCAACTGCCAATAGGACTCTCATGGCTTCTCTTTCTTCACGCACAGTGAGCCGCACAACCATGCGCCAGTGCGCGACATTTGCAGTGTCTTTTGCGGAATCGTCCGCCGAAGGACGCCTCTTCAGACCAAGGCAAATGCTCAGACATAGCGTCGTAAGTATCGAACGGCCCACATCAGGAATGTCGGTCACAATTGCTCATGAGAGAGGTCCGTTATCTCCGCGCCGGGATTCAGGATGCAGATTCTGCGAGAAAGTTGATGCACTGCACCGGAGTTGCAGAAGCGAGCGCAGGCTTTGTTTCGCCTGTGAGAAACACTGGGCGCTCAATACTAACTTTCGTCCGACCGAGCACGAGTCATGGAAGACTGTCTTGCATCTGAGTCCAGCCCGGCAAAGACCCTGTTGCCCTATCGGTCTCAGACTTCGACCCGATTAGCCCGTGAAGCGGCAGCGCCTCCGATGTGTCCAACTAGATTTGCGGACCCACCAGGCTGAGACAATCTGGTGGTCATTACCTGGAAGTGATAACCCATCACGGCCAGCGTCATCGCTGCTCCGACGCAATGGCGATATCGTGTTGCCACCGACATGAGGAACTTCCAATAGCTCCAACGCTGCTTGCCAAACACCCCCTGCCGAACAATTGACGTGACGAAGGCGCGGGCGTTGGCCTTTGTCAGCCACCTCTGCCTGGTGCTTTGGGCTCTCTCGCTTGTTGCACTGAGCCGCGGGTGTGTACGGCTCAGGTAAAGCTTGACGCGCTCATAGTAGGCCTCGCAAGAGTAGATCCTCTTCAGCACCGAGCGGTAACCCTCCACCAGTTGCGTCGCGTCCATGGCAGGTAGGAAGTTGAGTTTGCCATCCGTGTTGTCCCCGTGACCGTCATCCAGAATCCGTCCCTCCCTGCGCAACCGTCGAAATAGTTGAGTCCCCGGCATGGCTTGCAAAAGCCCTACCATTGCTACCGGGATACCACTCTTTTGAATAAATTCCACCATGCGGTCGAAAATGTCTTCGCGATCGGTATCGAATCCGAGGATGAATCCTCCCATCACCTGCATCCCATAGCTCTGGATCGTGGCCACGCTGTCGAGCAGGCTGCGCCGGGTATTCTGCAACTTGTTTGCGGCGATCAACCCGGATTCATCCGGAGTCTCAATACCGAGAAAGACCGAGACAAAGCCGGCGTCTCTCATCAACTGCATCAGTTCGGGGTCATCGGCGAGGTTGAGTGAAGCTTCCGTATTGAAGTCGAAGCTCGTTTTGTATTTACTGCGCCACTCCGCCAGGGCCAGACATAGGTCTTTTGCGCGCGCTTTGTTGCCAATGAAGTTGTCGTCGACGATGAACACGGCTTCCCGCCAGCCCGCTGCGCGCAGTTGATCCAGTTCTGCCAGCACCTGCGCAACCGCCTTGGTGCGCGGGCGCCTGCCATAAATCTCGATGATGTCGCAGAATTCACAGTTAAATGGGCAGCCACGCGAATATTGCACGGCCATAGTTGAGTATCGGTGCATCTTGATCAGGCTCAAGTCCGGCAGCGGGCTGGAACTCATTTCAGGTCTTTCCGCAGCTTGATAAACGGGTCTCGCGACTCCTTGTTCCAAGTCTCGCGCAAGACCAGCAATGATGCCCTCTGCCTCGCCAACCACTACATGATCCGCCTTGAGATCTACGAATGAAAGGCTGCTCGCGATCGGTCCGCCGACAATAGTCCGCAGCCCGCGCACGCGGCAGCGTTCAACGATAGCGACCAGCGAATTGCGCTGGATGTGCATGCCGCTCACGAGGGCCACATCGGCCCAGGCGAGGTCGCAGTCACGCAATCGCTCAACGTTCGTGTCCACGACCCGCTTCTTCCAGGCTTCAGGCAATAGCGCTGCAACTGTCATCAGGCCCAGGGGAGGCTGTGCTGCTCGCTTGCCCAGGAACTTAAGAGCGTGCTTGAAGCTCCAGAACGTGTCAGGGAATTCCGGGTAGATCAGCAGAGCGTTCATCGGCCACCTCTTTAGGAAGAAGGGCGCATGGCGAGTATCGCAATCCGCACGCAGGTGCGGCGCAGGGTCTCGGCATATAGAAAGCTGGCGCGGCTGCCCTCGGAACGGCGCACTGCTTCGATACCAGTTTGTTCCTGCTGGTCGGCGAATAACTGTGCAATAGGAACCACTTCTCCTGAATCCAGCCCAGAATCACCCCGCGACGTCGGAAGGGGGAGCAAAACTGACCAGAAGTTGACGGGGGTACGGTTCATTGTGATCAAGGGAGTGTGCAACAATGCCGAAGCAATTTGAAAATCCAGAAGTGACAAAGCTCGAAGATCAGACAGTCTCTGAGGTAGCAGCAGACAAACGGATTGAGCGTGTTGCTGAAAAAGCAGCAGAGAAGGCCTCGCGCACCGAGCAGCATTACGATCGGGATCACGAGATCATTTCAAAATAGACAGGCGTCTGAATTTTCCGTATCCGGCGTTCCTATTTGTCCGAGCAACATTCCTCGGCCCTGCCATCACCGAAGGTCAAGCCTCTCGGTACATTCGAGCGACAGGAACGCCTTCTAAGAAAAGTGATGTCTTGACGTCCAGAGTTTAGCTGACTGGCGCCTGAATACCGGGCTGAATAGCTAGTTTGAGAGCTGTTTTGCAGCCTTCTAGCGACGCGCTTAGCCGAGCAAGAACAGGAGCATATCCTCGAATGGAATCGAAGACGAGTGAACCAGCGCCCAAGGATGATAAGGATTCTCTGAAAACGCTCGCCATGCCTGAGCTGATGAAAAAGCTTGGCGCATCGCCGGAGGGACTCACGCAGGCAGAGGCCACGAAGCGCCAGGCGCAGTATGGGCCTAACCAGATCGAGGAGAAGAAGACCAACCAATACCTGAAGTTTCTTTCTTATTTCTGGGGCCCCATTCCATGGATGATTGAAGCTGCCGTGATCCTCTCCGGCCTTGTCCGTCATTGGCTCGATTTCTTCGTGATTCTTCTGTTGCTGTGCTCCAACGCTCTGGTTGGATTCTGGGAAGAACACCAGGCGGGAAATGCCATTGCCGCCTTGAAGGCCCGTCTGGCGATCAAGGCCAAAGTCAAGCGGGATGGCAAGTGGCAAGATCCCAAGGCGAGCGAGGTGGTACCCGGCGACGTAATCCGTCTCCGTCTGGGTGACATCGTTCCCGCGGATGCGCGTCTGCTCGACGGCGACTCGATCGAGGTGGATCAGTCCGCCCTGACTGGCGAATCGCTGCCAGTCACCGCGAAGCCCGGCGGCGCTGTGTACTCCGGTTCCATCATCCGCCAGGGTGAAATTGACGCTATCGTCTATGCCACCGGGTCGAACACTTACTTTGGCAAGACCGCACAGCTCGTCGAGCAGGCTCATACAGTCAGCCACTTCCAAAAGGCTGTGATGAAGATCGGCGACTACCTTATCATTCTGGCGGTAGCGCTGGTCGCCTTGATTCTCGTATTTGCCCTCTTCCGTGGAGACAAGGTCCTCACCACGCTGGAATTCTGTCTGGTACTCTTGGTGGCCGCCATTCCCGTCGCCATGCCGACTGTACTGTCCGTGACCATGGCAGTTGGGGCACGCCTGCTGGCGAAAAAGGAAGCGATTGTAACCCGTCTTTCAGCCATCGAGGAACTGGCCGGCGTAGACGTTCTCTGCTCTGACAAGACCGGCACACTTACGCAAAACAAACTCACACTGGGCGATCCCTTCTGCATTGATGGAATTGCTGCTGCGAATGTCGTTCTCTGGGCCGCGCTGGCCTCCCGCGCGGAGGACAAAGACACCATCGACCTGGCGGTTATTGGGGGTGTGAAGGACGAAAAGGAGCTGAAGAGCTGCCAGGTGCTTCACTTTATGCCCTTCGATCCGGTGCACAAACGCACAGAAGCTACGGTCAAAGGGGCGGATGGGAAGCAGTTCTTTGTTGCAAAGGGAGCGCCGCAGGTCATTCTGCAGATGGCAACCAACGCGAGCGAAGTCAAGACAGCGGCGAACAAAGCCATTCTTGATTTTGCCGGCCGCGGCTTCCGCTCCCTGGGCGTCGCCAGAGCCGATGAGCAGGGCAAATGGAAGTTTGTCGGCATGTTGCCCTTGTCCGACCCGCCACGCGCGGATGCCAAGGAAACCATCGCCAATGCCGTCCAGATGGGCGTCAAAATCAAAATGGTCACGGGCGATCAAATTGCCATTGCCCGGGAGACATCGAAAGAACTCGGTCTGGGCGTCAATATCCTGGACGCCAACGCCCTCGGCGACACCAAGAAGAAGGAGTCTCCGCAGGTAGTTGAGGAAATCGAGAAGGCTGACGGTTTCGCGCAGGTTTTCCCCGAGCACAAGTTTCATATCGTGGACGTGTTGCAGACTTGCAACCACATCGTCGGCATGACAGGCGATGGAGTGAACGACGCGCCTGCCCTGAAGAAGGCCGATTGCGGCATCGCCGTCTCCGGCGCAACCGACGCAGCCAGAGCAGCAGCTTCGATCGTCTTACTCACCTCCGGTCTCTCCGTAATCATCGACGCAATCAAAGAGAGTCGCCGTATCTTCCAGCGCATGAATAGCTACGCCATCTATCGCATCGCGGAAACGCTGCGCGTATTGTTCTTCATGACACTGGCCATCCTGGTCTTCAATTTCTATCCGGTAACGGCAGTCATGATCGTCATGATAGCGCTCCTTAACGATGGGGCGATTCTATCGATTGCTTATGACAATGTCTTGTATAGAAACAAGCCCGAAGCCTGGAATATGCGGCTGGTGCTTTCCATCTCAACGGTGCTGGGAGTCATTGGCGTTGTCTCTGCATTTCTATTGTTTTATTTGGGCGAACGCGTCTTCCACATGGACCGTTTGACCGTCCAGACTCTGATGTACCTCAAGCTTTCCGTGGCTGGGCATTTGACCATCTTCCTCACGCGAACACGAGGACCATTCTGGTCGATACGCCCCGCGAAGGTTCTGCTGGTCGCAGTCGTGGGCACGCAGGCGATCGCGACACTCATTGCGGTCTACGGAGTCTTTATGGCGCCGCTTGGCTGGAAATGGGCGGGACTCGTCTGGGCCTACGCACTTGCCTGGGCACTTATCAACGATCGTGTGAAGCTTCTTGCCTATCGAATCTTCGATCCGATCAAAAAGGCGACCCCACAAACAGCGGCGCACGCCGACGACACTAACGAGATCGCGACGCGGGCTTATGAGATTTACCAACGGCGAGTCCATGGTGAAACCCAGCAGGATCAGGACTGGCTTGAAGCCGAGCGGGAGACCCACCTCGAAGAGGCGGCAAACAAGAAGCCTGCGGCATAAGCAGCACCGAAGGAACAGGATGACCATCGATTCGAAAGATTATAGAGTGCCGTCTGACAAAAAGATCGACCTCGGCAAGTGGCCGACGGTTGTCGCCCCCTATGCGAAGTCGAAGAAGCAGTATAAGGAACTTCTGCAAGAACATATGGAGAAGTTGAGCGCACTACAACAGCTTCACTACGCATCGCATCGGTATGCTTTGCTGCTGATCTTTCAAGGAATGGATGGCGCCGGCAAAGACGGCGCTATCCGTCACGTGATGTCCGGAGTTAATCCTGAAGGTTGCGAGGTCTTCAGTTTCAAGCAACCCAGCGCTGAGGAACTGGACCATGATTTCCTCTGGCGCACGACCTGTCGCCTCCCGGAGCGTGGCCGCATCGGCATCTTCAACCGTTCGTATTACGAGGAAGTGCTCGTCGTTCGAGTGCACCCGGAGATTCTCCGCAGTCAGGGGCTTCCCGAGGAACTGCGCGACAAGAAGGACATTTGGGAGCAGCGGTACGGCTCCATCGCGGATCTGGAGAAGCACCTTCATCGTAATGGCACGCAGATCGTCAAGCTATTTCTGCATCTGTCTTACGAAGAGCAACGAAAGCGATTTCTCGCGCGCATCGATGAACCAGACAAGAACTGGAAGTTCAGCACCTCTGATATTCACGAGCGGAAATACTGGGATCACTACATGAAGGCATACGAGGAGTGCCTTCAAGCTACAACTTCGCATCATGCGCCGTGGTACGTCGTACCCGCCGACGACAAGGAGAACGCGCGCCTCATCGTGTCCCAGATCGTTCTAGATGCGCTGGGAAGGCTCAAGATGGCGTATCCAAGAACCACCGAAAAACGCCGTCTCGAATTGCATTCGATCAAAAAGCTGCTGGCAAAATGACGTCCAAAATTCAACGCAGACAGACCCAATAGAACCGAACCCAGCCCCACCGCGCTGTTACAAGTTGCGGAGAAATGGAAAGGAACATTCAATATGTCCACTACCGAACTCCCCGTCAGCGTTGAGAAGGACGATACTGCTCAACCCTTCAGCAAGAACTTCGATCAGTTTGGCAATTCATCCGGGTTCATCTTCGACGTGAGCCTCTCGACCGCGATTGCGGCGGATGGAAAGAACGAAGAGAGAGCGCCGAAGCCCAAGGGACCACTCTCTCCCGAGATGCTCGACAAAATGAATCGCTACTGGCGAGCGGCAAACTATCTTTGCATCGGCCAGATCTACCTCTTTGACAATCCCCTGCTTCGCTCGCCACTCAAGGCAGAGCAGATCAAGCCCAGATTGCTTGGTCACTGGGGAACCTCGCCAGGCCAGAACTTCATCTACATTCATTTGAACCGGCTGATCAAAGAGCATGATGCCGACATCATTTACATTTCAGGTCCCGGACACGGGGGCCCTTCGCTGAATGCCTGTTCCTATCTCGAAGGCTCCTATACGGAGGTTCACCCCGAGATCACGCACGACGAAGACGGCCTGCGGCTCATGTTCCGCAAGTTTTCGACGCCGGGCGGCGTGCCGAGCCACTGCGGGCCGCACGTGCCGAATTCCATGCACGAGGGCGGCGAGCTTGGCTATTCGCTGGTTCATGCATTCGGCGCGGCCTTCGACAATCCAGATCTGATTGTGGCCTGTGTCGTCGGGGATGGCGAGTCCGAGACCTGTCCCCTCGAAGGAAGCTGGAAGTCGGTCAATTTCGTCAATCCGGTTCGAGACGGGGCGGTTCTACCCATCCTTCACCTCAATGGATACAAAATCTCCGGGCCAACTGCACAGGGACGCACCAGCGACGCCGACCTGAAGGCCCTTTATGTGGGTCGCGGATACAAGCCCTACTTTGTAGAGGGCGATGACCCGGAGGTTGTGCATCAACTGCTCGCTCAAACTCTTGAGGATTGCTATGCAGAGATTCGTGGAATCCAGCAGGAGGCTCGCACGAACGGCTTCAAAATGCAGCCTGTCTGGCCCATGATCATCTTGCGCACGCCCAAAGGATGGACCTGCCCGAAGGAAGTGGATGGTATCCCGATTGAAGGCACATTCCGCGCGCACCAAGTCCCACTGGCGACAGTCCGTGAGAACCCTGAGCATCTCAAGATCCTTGAAGCCTGGATGAAGAGCTACAAAGCGGAAGAACTGTTTGACGCAAACGGGAAGTTCATCGAAGAGTTGGCGGCTCTCTCGCCTGTCGGCAACCGGCGCATGGGCGGAAATCCTCATGTGAATGGCGGCCGCGAATTGATCACCCTCGCTCTGCCGGACTTCACAGACTATGCGCTTGAAATCCCCGGCCCCGGGCAGGTTCTGGCCGAGGCGCCGCGGAAGCTCGGAGATTTCTTCCGCGACATCTTCAGAATGAATCTAACCAACTTCCGCATGTTCTGCCCCGATGAGTCGGACTCCAATCGCTTGAACTCGATTTTTGAGGCTACGAATCGCTGCTCCATGGCCGAGATTGTCTCGATCGACGATAAACTCGGTCCAGACGGCCGTGTCATGGAAGTGCTGAGCGAGCACCTCTGCCAGGGATGGCTTGAGGGATACCTGCTCACCGGCCGTCATGGCATGTGGTCGTCGTATGAAGCCTTCGCGCAGGTGGTCGATTCGATGACTACTCAACATGCCAAGTGGCTCGAGCAATGCCGCGAGTATCCCTGGCGCAGACCACTCGCGTCTCTCAATGTTCTGCTCACGAGTCATGCATGGCGCAACGACCACAATGGCTTCAGCCACCAGGCAACCGGGTATGTGGACAATGCGCTGGCGCGCAGAAGCGAGGTGATCCGGGTGTATTATCCGCCGGACTCCAACTGCCTCCTCAGCGTCTTCGATCATTGCCTGCGCAGCCGCAACTATGTGAACGTGGTCACCTGCGGCAAACAGCCGCAGCTTCAATGGTTGAACATGGACGAGGCGCTCGAGCATTGCTCGCGCGGCGCATCCGCATGGAAGTTCGCAACCAACGACGAAGGCGGCGAACCGGATGTGGTGCTGGCATGCGCCGGCGACGTGCCAACCATCGAGACATGTGCGGCCTCGTGGTTGCTGCAGAAACATGTCCCGGGCATCAAGGTGCGCGTTGTCAACGTCGTCGACTTGATGACGCTGATGTTCCCCGACAAGCATACGCATGGGATGGATGAAATGTCCTTCAACGCACTTTTTACCGAAACGGCGCCTGTGATCTTCGCCTTCCACAACAATCGCTGGCTCATTCATACCCTGGTTCACGGGCGCGCCAACGAAGGCCGCTTCCATGTGCACGGCTATATGGACCGGGGCACGACCACAACACCATTCGACATGGTGGTTCTCAATGAAATGAGCCGCTTCCATCTTGCACTCGATGCATTGAAGCACATCCCGCGCCTCCGGTTGCAAGCCGAGAAAGCCATCAGCTTCTTCAACCAGGAACTGCAACGCCACCACGACTATATCCGCGAAAACCTCGAGGATATGCCTGAGATCAGGAACTGGCAGTGGACGAAGGACTTCAGCGATGCCACCGCTCCGGCGCCGCTTGCCAAGGGGCATCCGCAGAAGGCGATGTTCACTGACAGTTAGCCTCCATTCGCCCGAAGTCAAATGGAGGCTGCCATCGCGTAGAAGTTGCGATGGCGGTTTCCTCTTCTTGGATTCGCTACAAAGGGGGCCATATTGAACGACCCGAAGGCACCAGCTGAATGGTTAAAGGTTGATGGAGTTGACGAGCTGGTTGAGTTGGCGCTCAATCTTCATTGGTCCTGGAACCATGCGGCAGATGAATTGTGGGAAGCGCTCGACAAGGACCTCTGGGCAAGCACACAAAACCCATGGGTCATCCTGCGTACGGTCTCTCACGAAAAAATCAACGCTGCACTAAAAGCGCCGGAGTTCCGCAAGAAGCTCGACAGTCTACTTCGGCAGAATCGAGACTCCTATCGGGCCGACGCCTGGTTCCAGCATAAGCATCCCGGTGCCGCACTCACATCTGTCGCCTACTTCAGCATGGAGTTCATGCTGACCGAAGCGCTGCCTATCTACTCAGGCGGACTGGGCAATGTGGCGGGCGACCAAATGAAGGCGGCGAGCGACTTGGGTGTTCCAGTCGTCGGAGTCGGCTTGCTCTATGGGCAAGGATATTTCCGACAGGACTTCGATTCGGAAGGGCGGCAGCAGGCGCTCTATCCAGTCAACGATCCGGGCCAGTTGCCCATGCGGCCCCTGCGACAGCCGAATGGGGAATGGTTGCGACTACAGATTCAGCTTCCTGGCTCAAAGATCTGGCTTCGCTGCTGGGAGGTGTCGGTGGGAAGAGCAAAGTTGTATCTTCTCGACACCAACGACTTTGCCAATACCGCGGCTCATCGGGGTATTACCAGTGAGCTATATGGCGGGGACGCAGAGATGCGCCTGAAACAGGAGATCGTCCTCGGCATCGGTGGATGGCGCCTGTTGCGAGCATTGGGTCTTACGCCGGAGGTCTGTCACCTCAACGAAGGACATGCGGCATTTGCCGTGCTCGAACGAGCCCGCTCCTACATGGAGGATCATCAGAAGCCCTTTGCTCTCGCCATGACTGTCACGCGAGCCGGAAATCTATTCACCACGCATACCGCCGTCAGCGCCGGCTTCGATCGCTTCGATCCAGGGCTCATTCGCACATATCTGAGCCACTATGCAGTGGATGAACTTGCCATCTCGGTTGACGATCTGCTCGCTATGGGAAGACCGAATCGGGAAGACGCTTCAGCGCCCTTCAACATGGCCTATCTTGCGGTCCACGGCAGCGGGCAGATCAATGGCGTGAGCAAACTCCATGGACAAGTGAGCAGACATATTTTCCAGAACTTGTTTCCCCGCTGGCCTCAGGAGGAAGTCCCAATAGGGTCCGTAACCAACGGCATTCATGTGCCGACCTGGGACTCAGCGAAAGCTGATGCGCTTTGGACCACAGCTTGCGGCAAAAAGCGTTGGCGTGGAGATCGTCCGGTCGAAGAGGATATCCGCCAACTTCCCGATACGCAGTTGTGGCAAATGCGCACAGAAGGTCGAAGAATGTTGATCGACCGCATGCGCAAGCGCTACGCGTGTCAGCTCGCTGCGGAAGGTGAGAAAGCGTCGGGTGCCAGCGGCATCTTTGATGAGAATGTGCTGACACTGGGATTTGCGCGCCGCTTTGCAACCTATAAGCGTCCCAATCTTCTTTTGCACGATTCCGGACGACTGATCCGCCTTCTTTCCAATCCGCAGCGTCCTGTTCAGCTGGTTCTCGCCGGCAAAGCTCATCCGCAGGATCTTCCTGGGCAAGAGCTCATCAGGCAATGGAAGGACTTCATCAAGCGCCCAGAGGTTCAGGGACGCGTGGTCTTCCTCAACGACTACGACATGATGCTGGCCCAGGAGTTGGTCCAAGGGATCGATCTTTGGATCAACACGCCTCGGCGTCCATGGGAGGCCTGCGGGACTAGTGGCATGAAAGTCCTCGTCAATGGCGGCCTGAATCTCTCCGAGCTGGACGGCTGGTGGGCGGAGGCCTATTCGCCCGAAGTCGGTTGGGCCATTGGAGACGGACAGGAACACGGCGAAGACTCAGGATGGGACGCCAAAGAAGCAGACACTTTGTATTCGCTCCTGGAAGCAGAGGTCGTTCCAGAGTTCTATGAGCGCGATAAATCCGGGATGCCAGGCAAGTGGCTCGGCCGCATCCGCGGGAGTATGGCGAAGCTTACTCCTGAATTTTCCGCAACGCGCGCCATCCGAGAATACACCGAGAATCATTATCTTCCTGCGGCGTCGCGCTATCGTGATCGTGCGGCGGACGATGGCGCGCTCGGCTCGAGCCTGCTCCAATGGAAGCAGGATATTGAAAAGCATTGGAGCACGGTGCGCTTCGTTAGGATGCAAATCAGCACCCATGATGGGCAGCACTTCTTCCAAGCGGATGTTGCTCCTGGTTCACTCACTCCGGATCACATGAGAGTCGAGCTATACGCAGATTCCGCTCGAGGGGAGTCTGCTTCTTTCAAGGCCATGAATTCATCCGGACCCATACCAGAAATGTCCGGCTCGTACGCTTATTCAGTCCAGGTCTCCGCAGCGCGCCCTGCCAGCGACTACACCGCGCGAGTTGTTCCCCATCATCCCAATGCAACCGTGCCGCTCGAAGCGGACCAAATTGTTTGGCAACGCTAGCGATTTACACCGTTGCTTCCGGCGCGTCCGCGACAGCTCCCGCCAGTATCTGTTCCGGCAAGTCAAGGCGCGCCACACCAACGCGATTATCTGCCATGCCATAGTAGACGTCGAAGCGATCTGGAGTGCCAAGATCGTCACGCCGATCGATGCCCGTGGGGAAAACAACATTGGCCACAGTCCCATCGCGCTCTTCGGGAAGCATCGGCGCCAGCACCGGTTGCACCGAGCGATAACGGATCAATCGTGGATGTCGTTTTGAGAGCACCATCACTCCGGCCGAGTAGCACAGAGGATGATCACCACCCATGCCCGGCACTTCACTCACTCCGTGGTAAACAATCAACCACCCATGTTTGGTCAGGATGGGTGGAGTTCCAGCACCGATCTTGAGCCGTTCCCAAGGCGCCACGGGAGTCGCCAGTCGGTGATGCGAAGTAAACTGTCCCAGCCGATCTGGGGCGCGGCTCTTCAAGTCGGCCGGACAATAAGAAATCCAGATGCTCTCCCGATCAAGATCCACCTCACGCTTTCCATTGTGGCGGGCAGTCTCCTTTGGATGGGTGCCTGCAAATAACGGCCGATGGAGCATACCCAGTTCCAGTTTTCCGGTCGAGTTAGGTATGGCGACTGGAAAGAGACTCGCGTCCTTATCGTCCACATCGCCCAACTCGACGCCATGCCAATGAGCATAAGTCGTTAGTCCAAGCCTCTTCCAGTGGAAGAGATCCTCGGATTCGGCCATCGCAATTCTTGGTCCCGTCGGTGAAAATGCCGCATAAGTCATGATGTAACGTTTCAGCGGTTCAACGAACGTGACTCTTGGATCCTCACATCCACCGCCTCCCGGCCGCAATTCATAATCGGCTTCGGGTTCCAGTGCGATGCCAAGGCGCTCAACGCCCATCGGGTCCCCGGCGTCATTGAACCGCACGCGCGCTATGCCGATCCGCGAAAAATTCCCTTTCGCCACTAACCGCGGGAAGAGATACAGTTCACCATCCGGACCTCGAATGGCTCCAGGGTTGAGGACCCCTTCGACTTCATGCGGATTACCGGCTTGCGGCTCCATGATCATGCCCAAGCGTTGCAACTTGAAGTCGCTCATCGAATCTCCTCGCCCGCGTGCTCCAACAGAATCAGCCATGCTCACTTTTCGCCCAGGCAAGCAAGGATGGTGTGGATGACCAGGTTGGTATCGTCTGGTCCCTTGACGGGGATTGACACAACACCCTCCTCTTCCGCCGGGTAGTCGTTCCCTCCTGGAAACAACGCATCTCCGATGTAAATCATCTCCTTCAACGAAAGATGGAGAGTGTCTCGAAGCTTCTTTATGCCATACGCCTTGTCTATGCCCGGCTTGGTCACATCAATTGAAGTCGCACCGCCTATACGGATGGAAAACTCCGGAATGAGAATCTGCAGGATTGCTGTGATCTTCTTCCGCTTGGCGAAATCGGCATCCCACTTTTCCTTTTCTGCCAAAGGCGCTTGCTGACCCAATGCAGAGTATGTGACCTGGCTTCCCCGGTCTTCAATCACCTCTCCCCAAATTTTCTTGGCTCGATAGCCCGCCTTTTCCGCCGCCTGATCGAGGGAGTCGATGATCTTTTTCTTTTGCTCCCCAGTAAGATCTTCTGAATAAAGCTCTGCCCATTTCCCGTCGTATCGGAAAAACTTCGTTCCACAGGTTGGAAGCAAAGACAAATTCGCAAGGAGACTGTTCTTGGGAAGATCGGTAAGAAGCTGCTTTTCAAACTGCTCCCAAGCGCCTCCAGAGATCACTGCCACTTTGACGATGCCCAGGAGGTCACGCAGCAGCCCCGCAGTCTGTGGAGCGAGAGATGACTTGCTGGGCGCGAGCGTGCCGTCCAAATCAAACACGATGAGTCTTTTCATTCATCTCCTCAACATGACTTCCTGTTGCATGGCTGATGTCTTGCACCGTCAAGGAATTGCGATCTCCAACATCGTTGCCTCTCCACTGGGCTCAAACGCGAAC
>Ga0208035_1000056_pt1 | contig 35015 bp, 28 predicted proteins | sample June2015DPH_11_1_FD_184704 | JGI IMG/M metagenome (GOLD analysis project Ga0208035, IMG submission 184704) | Peatland microbial communities from SPRUCE experiment site at the Marcell Experimental Forest, Minnesota, USA - June2015DPH_11_10... | ecosystem: Environmental > Terrestrial > Soil >...
ATCGCTGAGCCAGAACCAATGCGCTTGCCGCAACTCGACGGTGTTCTGCAAGAGGCGGAAGTAAGCAAAGAAGAGCGGCATCTGGATGAGCATCGGCAAACAACTGCCGTACATGTTGACGCCTTCGGTCTTGTAGAGATCCATCATCTCGGCGTTCATCTCGGCCCGCTTGGGATCGTTCATCTTGAGATGCGCGTAGCGCTGCTTGAGAGCATCGACCTTGGGCTGGATGCGCATCATCTTCAGCGAAGACTTCAGCATCATGAAGCGCGTGGGCATCATGGCCAGAGTGAAAAGGGTGGTGACCAGGATGATGGCCCAGCCCCAGTTATTGATGCCGTGCTCAACCAGGTAGCGCAACGCCAGATAGAGCGGCTTGGCAATCACAGTGAGCCAGCCGAACTGGATCAGCGGCTCAAGCGATTGGCCGTCGGGCTTGCCGTCGGCGCCGGTAGCGTGGATGGAGGCGAGTACATCCATCGCTTTGGGGCCGGCATAGAGGCGCAGGCGAGTCGAACCGCTGACGTCACCCATGGCCAGTCCCAGCACGTGGGCCGGCTTCTTTTCGCTGTTAGGATCGCTCAGGTCACTGGGCAGATCGATGGTGTTGTGCAGCGTCACCAGTGTCGTGCGATCAGGAACGTCCGGCATGAAGGCTGCTACAAAGTAAAGGTCGGTGACCGCAGCATAAGAGTAAGGCAGGTCGAGCGTGGCGTCGTTGCCCACTTTAGCGACGGCCATTGTGTCTTGCTTGCCGTTGAGCGACCAATCGAATTGCGACAACGCGGAGGTGCGAACCGCAGAGCGGGTCGTCGAAGAAGGAAGGAATTCCTCCATGTCGCCCAGGCCGGCAGGCCATTGCACCAGTGCCCGCACCGGCACGCCATTCCGCTTGACTTCTGCCTCAACCGTGATCACGTAGCTCTGATCAAAGCGGATCGTCTTCACTACATCCAGTCCGCCTGATGCGTAGTGGAAGGTGAGAGCGTCGGTGGCTGGAACTTCCACGTGTCCCGTGACCGAGGGCTGCGCGCCGCTTGCCGTCACTTGATAGAGCGCCTGATTAAGTTGCGAGGTGAGCGCCGGCTCGTAGGTAAAGAACGAAAGCGGAAGCCCGAATTGCGCGGCGATCTGGGGCTGCACCATATCCAGCGGCTTGCCGGCGGTGTCGAAATATTTCTTGAGCACCCACTGCTTGACCTGCGCGCCGCGATTGGTGAAGACGATCCGATAGTTCTCGTTCTCAACCGTCGTCACAGTTTCAAGCGCAGCCGCGATAGTTGGCGTGGCGCCTGCGGCGGCCTGCGGCACAGGAGCAACTGGTCCCTGCGGCTGAACCGCGGCCACGGATGGTGGAGCGGCTGGCGGCTGGCTCTGGGTTTGCACGATGGGCGCGGGCGGCGCCTGCTTGGGCTTGAAGAAAAATTGATAACCAAGAAAAACGACGACCATGAGCATCGTGAAGACCAGCGTCGAGCGCATATCGCCGCCGCTGCCGCTGCCACCACTGCCTTGCCCTTGAAGATTGGGATTGCTGATTTCTGCCAAAGTAGACTTCCTATTCGTTTGAGGAGCGCGTCGTTAGATTGCCGCTCTTCCTATGGTAATGGTTGGTGGGGAAAATGGCGTGAAATTGCGACCGGGGGCACAGGATCAAGGCCGCCGCGGGTAAAAGGATGACAGCGTAAAAGCCTCCAGAAAGCCAGCAAAACGCCGCGCAAAGGGCCGTGAGTCGCGATGGCGATCGAGGCATACTCCGAGCAACTGGGAAGAAATTTGCAGCCGCCCGGGCTCAGCGAATGCAGCGCCGGAGAGATCCAGCGGCGATAAAAAGCGAGCGTGGCAAGCAGGATGCGTGTCATAAAGTCTGTCGAAAACTGCCGCAAATCTCCAATAAAACTGCGGCGCTGAAAGATGCGAGCCGTTGCCCTCATTCAAGCCCAGGTCCAAATCGTCAGGCTATGGGGCGGCTTATTACGCCGCGGGCAGCGGCCGCGCGGAAGACTGCTCCATGCGCGCCGCCTCAACCTTTGCCTGCTGAAGAATACGCACAATCTCTGCTTCAAGTTTCAAAAAATCCAGCGTAAGCACCGTGCGCCGCGGATGAAGAATCAAATCGCACCCGCGCGGCAAAAGCTCGACATGGCGGCGCAGAGCCTCTCTCATGCGGCGCTTGATGCGGTTCCGTTCATGAGCCTTGCCCATTACCTTGCCGGCGGTAAGGCCGACGCGCGGACTAGTCGGCAACTCTGCGCCATCATAAGCAGGCTGTTGCGGCGCCAGAAACCAGCTCATCGAAGCGGACTGACGCTTGCGGCTAGCCGCATAGGCACGCTGATAATCGGCATGTTTGCACAGGCGCGCGCCGGTCAGCGATTGCCGGGGAATCTGGCCTTCGACAAAGTTGGGAGGGGTGGTCATGGCGACCCTGCTCAATGTGTTGGCCGGAAGCGCATGAAAATGCCATCCATTCCGGCTCCAAAATTGGCTTGGGCAGTTGGCGAGCGTAGAAAAGTGCAGAACGGCAAGCGACAACTAGTCGCGGAATCCGGCGCTGACGGCCACGCGTTTGCGGCCAATGGCACGGCGCCGGCTGAGGACGGCTGCGCCGGCCTTGGTCTTCATGCGCGCGCGAAAACCGTGTGTCTTTACACGTTTGCGGCGGTTGGGTTGAAATGTGCGCTTGGGCATGAAAGTGCGCTCCTGTTTCCTGATGAAAATCTTCGCCTTGACGGCAAGTACTAAGTGTACCGCAGGTTGGCCCAGGAATCCAGCGGTAACTCCGCGGTGAGCCATTTTGATCCACTGCAACTGAGCTTGTTCAACTTCATCTCGTGATTCTTGAGTGTTGCATCAAACCCCTAAACGACCACGATTGGCGTGGCTTTTAGTGATCTCTCGTTAACACTCTAGTAATCTTACCAAACAGTTTCACCAGCAATGGTGCAACTGATCGAGGCAACCAGAAAGTTCTGTGAAACAGTGATTACAACGACTCCCAAATGTGCTAATCTTGGGACCGTTCAAGAAAGTTTCCCAGCGCCCCAAGGAACCAGTTTCAGACCAGACCCCGAGATCAGTTCCAGGGGTCGAACAGCGGCAATCAAGCAGTCGGAACCTATGCACAACGACGAAAAGCTCGATGCTTTCCGTCGCCGATAGCTTATTGCCAAAATTCGGGGAATGAACCTGACCTGAAGTCAATAGGCGGCGCAGGCAAGGATCAGCACGATGGCATTTGCAGTCTCGCCGGCGACGGCACTCAACCCCTGGCTCCAGATCCTCTCTGCTTTAGAGATGAAGGTGATTCGTCCCTCATTTGAGACCTGGTTTAAACCCACTCGTTATAGCCATATCGCCAGCCGCACGCTGTATGTCCGCGTGCCCTCGGCGGAGTTTCAGCACCTTGGGGACCGCTATGGAGACCTGATTCAGGAAGCCATCGAGCAGCAGGAGCTGGAACTGGACGACGTCTGTTTTGTGACCGTCGAGGAAGACCCCTCGATCCCGCCGCAACGCAAGGATGGCGGCTTTGCGCCGGTGCCTGCCCACGCGCCCACCGCGCCGCCGCAAATGCCCTCGCGTACTCCCGAGCAGGCGCGCTTTGATTGGTCAACCGCTGCGCAGCTCAACCCCCGCTACACCTTCGACGCGTTCGTCATCGGCAACGGCAACCAGTTTGCCCGCGCCGCATCCCTCGCCGTCGCTGAGCGGCCTTCCAAGGCTTACAATCCCCTCTTCCTCTATGGCGGCGTCGGCATGGGCAAGACCCACCTGATGCATGCCATCGGCCACGAGGTGAAGCGCCGCCAGCCAACCACCAACATCTGCTACGTCTCTGCGGAAAAATTCACCAACGAAATGATCACATCGCTGCGCAACGATCGCATGACCAGCTTCCGCGACCGCTTCCGCACCGTGGATGTGCTCCTGGTGGACGACATCCAGTTCATCGCTCAGAAAGAGCGCACCCAGGAGGAGTTCTTTCATACCTTCAACGCGCTGCACGAGAGCATGAAACAGATCGTGATTGCCTCGGACCGTCCGCCCAAAGAGCTGGCGGAGATTGAGGACCGTCTGCGTTCGCGCTTCGAATGGGGCTTGATCGCCGACATTCAGCCGCCCGATCTGGAAACCAAAGTCGCCATCCTGCAAAAGAAGGCCGAAAACGAGCAGGTGCAGTTGCCGACGGATGTCGCGCTCTTTGTGGCCTCAAACGTGCGCACCAACGTGCGTGAGTTGGAAGGTGCTCTGGTGCGTCTCATCGCCTGGTGCCAGCTCAACCGCCTCGAGATCACGCTGCCGTCCACGCAGCAGTGCCTCAAGCAGTTCATTGACATGCAGGTGCGCAAAATTACCATCGAGGCCATTCAGCGCGCCGTCAGCGAGAATTTCGGCATGAGGGTCTCTGACCTGAAGCAGAAAAACAATTCGCGCAATGTGGTGGTGCCGCGCCAGATCGCCATGTACCTGGCCAAGCAGATGACTGAAGCCAGCCTGCCAGAGATTGGCCGCCAGTTCGGCAACAAGCACCACACCACGGTGATGCATTCAATCTCCAAAATCGACGAACTGCGCCGCGCCGACAAAGACCTCCACCGCACCCTCAACAAGCTACAAGAGCAATTGAACGCCTAGCCACCTGCGGTGCGGCCAACCGCCTTCGGCTGCCCCGCAGCGGTTGGCCCGCTCCGCTCATCAGTCCCGAAGAATCACCATGATCCATGAGAACTGTGGATGAAAAGCTGTGTCCCGTTCATCGCGGCCTTATCGCGATGAGCGGGCGTGTGGCCAGAGGTCAGATCGCGGCCCGACTATGATTGCGGCAATTGGTGCGTTCATCCGTTTCGAAGAATCACCATGAGGTATGAGAACTGTGGATGAAGAGCTGTGCCCCGTTCATCGCGGCCTTATCGCGATGAGCGGGCGTGTGGCTTGAGGCCAGATCATAGCCGGACTATGATAGCCCCATGCCGTACGATCTGAAACGGTTCCAGAAAGCAGAAGCTCTCCACTTCGTCACTTTCAGTTGCTTTCACCGTCTCCCGCTTCTCGATGCGCCGGACCCCAAGAACACAGTTGAGGCCGTACTTGAACTGACTCGCGCACGACATCAGGCGAGGGTCTACGCCTACGTTCTGATGCCTGAGCACGTCCATTTGCTCATCAACGAGCCACCATCGATTCTCGTCGCTCAGTTTCTCAAAGCAGTCAAGCAGATCACTTCGCGCAAACTGAAAGGTCAACGCGAGAAGTTTTGGGAGCAACGTTACTATGACAGCAACGTCCATGGTGCAGAGGCTCGCTCCGAGGTGATCCGCTACATCCATCGGAATCCCGTGAAACGCGGATTGGTACCATCTCCCGGCGACTACCAGTGGAGCAGTTTCAACCACTACGCAACCGGAGTTCGAGGAGCGGTTGAAATCGAATCGGAGTGGACGGCGAGACTTCGCGGCCCACTCATCGCGGCCTTATCGCGATGAGCGGGCGGTTGGGCAGGTGGCCCGCTCATCAGTCCCAATGAATCCCCATGAGTCTTGAAAAGCTGTGCCCCGTTCATCGCGGCTTTATCGCGATGAGCGGGAGGGCAGCGGCGGGCTGCCCCATCCTTCGCGCACTCTGCAAAGGGTGAGGTACCCCACGCGAGCAACAAGCGAGCCACTGGCCCCACCGCAGGTGGTTGCAGATAATTTCCCTCCCGGTGTGCACAATGGAAGAATGAAAGATGGCCAGAGCGGCGTGCTTTTACTGACCACCGACCACTGTCTTTAGGCTGACCCCACCCCCCCCTACACCTCCGGGGACGGGTTTTCGGCTCATTGATCACTCGTAACCAGCATTAAATCAACCACTTGTAATTATTTCCTTGAACGAATAGGAACCTCAAAATCGTGTTTTTTGACCCATTTTTAGCCCTAAAAGGCTTCGCTTTTGGCGAAAAAGGTCGCTTTTTCGCGCTTTTTGAAAGACAGAGGAAGCTGGCGCAGATCCCTCGCTTTTGGGGATTTGGGATACCACGAACCACTGGCGAGCGAATGCCGAGCGTTTGGCCCCAAAGCAGGTGGCTAGCGCCGTGAGCGTCCGCGATCTCCGCGATCACGCCCGCGATCACCTTGGCTTCGCCCGCGGTCCCCAAAGCTTCTCGGCTTCACGGGTGCGGCGACTGGCAAGTCCGTTTTGCCTGCCGGAAAAACAGCGAGAAATCGTTCCTGTCCTTCGCCATTGCTGGCCGTCTCCACGCCTTCAATGCCGCGGAACGCCATGTGCAGCAGACGGCGCTCTCGGCTATTCATCGCCGGGAAGGCATACGGAATGCCGGAGCGGATCACTTTTTCCGCAGCGGTCTCGGCCGTCAGGCGCAGCTCCTGGGCGCGCAAAGCCTTGAAGTTGCCCGCGTCGAAGCTGACCAGGTCGCCCTCGCGCTGGTCGAGGCGAAGAATCTGCGCGGAGATGGTCTCCAGAGCCAGCAGCAGTTCGCCGTTATGCTGCGTAACCAGCGGCACGTCTGGTCCGCCCAGTTCAATGCACAGGGCAGGGGCGTGCTCTTCGGCGTCAGGCACGCTGTCGCCGGCACTGATGCGGTACTTGAGGCGCAGACCACCTAGCTTGTTCAGGGTGGCGAGGAATCCGGCAATCTTCTGGGCGGCTTGTTGCAGATCATCGATAGGCATAACAACTCAGTATCGCAGAGCGGAGCGGCGAATGGGCGGGAATCCGGCGAGAAACTGCAACAAAAGGTGGTCTCAGCATTCTCGCGCGCCGACGCTGCGGCAGTCGAGAACCTGGCGACTGCCTCATTCCAAAATCGTCCTGGCATAGCAACCGCGCTACCTGCCACGAATGCAGCAGTGGATGATACCTTGAGCATATATGTCTCAAATCCCAGGCATGGCTGTCTCACAGGGCATTTCGATCTCCAAAGTGTGTAGGCTGCTTCTGCTGCTATTGCCGCTCGTGGGCGCACTGCCAGCGCATGCGCAGGGCGGCCCGCCTTTCATTACCGACGATCCCGGCACGCCTGGCAACCGCCACTGGGAGATTAACTTCGGCTGGATCGCCGACCACAACCCCGGCAACGCTTACTACCAGTTGCCCGACATCGACATGAACTACGGCTGGGGCGACCGCATTCAGCTCAAGTACGAACTGCCGCTGGCCGCAGCGACCGACGCCAATAACACCACCCGGGCGGGCCTGGGCGAGAGTTTGCTGGGCATTAAGTGGCGCCCCTACGAGCATCACACTGCGGGTGAACCAAAGTCCGATGAGAATATGAATTTTTCGGTGGGGACCTATCCGCAGGTTTCCATCAACAACCCAACCAGCGCCGTGCATCGCGGGATTGTCGAGAGCGGACCGCAATACTATTTGCCGGTAGAAGCCACCGCCAAGCTTGGGCCCATCGATTTCAACGGTGAAGTAGGCCGCTGGATCGGCAACCGCAACGTACCCAGCCGTTGGGGACGCGGACTGATTGTCGGCCATGAGTTCAGCGAGCGAATGGAACTGTACGGGGAAATTTACAATTTACAGGATGCGAATCGCATCGGTACGACTCCCAAGCAGCGTGAGTTAACGGTGGACTTCGGAGGCCGTCGGAGCCTCGACCACGCCGGTCACCTGCGCCTGCTCTTCATGGGCGGCCGCAGTATTCAAGCAGTGACGCGGCAGAACAGCGAACCAAATTGGATTGCCTATCTCGGCGTGCAAATTCTTCTGGGACCAAAGGAGAGCAGCGGCGAAATTAAACCAGAAGTTAAGTAGCAAGCGAACCGGGGCCGACAGCGTCCTTCGATGTTGTGTTCTGGATCGGCAATCAGATGAGCTTATGGATGGATCTGCTCCGTCTTGGTTGCGCTGGCTGGTGTTGTCTGCTTTTGCTTGCTCACTTCGAGCACAGTGATCGACATCTCCCGATTTCCCTGGACAAGTTCCAGCCCCAGAGTATTTTTGAGGGCGGCGTTCACGCTATCAGGGTCACTTCCGGTAGTTTTGAATCGCGCATCGAACCTGCCGTCGATGTCGGTCTCGTTGATGACCGGGTTCTCCAGCCCAGTTGCCAGCACATAGGCGAGATCATCCATCGTCCCATTCATCAGAATGAAGCGTCCGTGCCAATAGCCTCGCTTCACCTTGCGCGTCGAAGCCGATTGACTGAGCAGCTTCTTGCTCGCGTCGGTCGCCCGAAGAATATACGCGTTCCTGGTTACGGTCTTGGGCTGAATCTGCAAATGCAATGCGGAGAGAACGGCTTGTTGAACGGCAGAGTCGATCACCGATTTGGGCACATCAACGAAACTCATACGAAGGTCGTAGCTCCCGTCCGGCAGCGAATCCTTCAGAACATACCGATTCTCGAAAACGTCAAAAGCATTCGTCATGAGGCTATCGGCATCGTTCCCGAGGAAATCCGTGCCGGTCGGCGGATGGTTGACTTGCGATGGCTTTGCATCGGGTGCGGCTTTGCTAACGGACACTGCAAACAAAGCATGGATCGTGGCATCCGTAGACTCTCCGCTCGACGAGGTGATCTCCGTGGTTGGCTTGAACTCGACGCTCTTTCCGCCTGCAACGGCCTGAAGATCGGCGGCGCTTACCGAATCGATCTCTGTTGCAGCGACAATCTTTCCGTCTCCATCGACAATGATGGTCGTCGGTCTGGACTTGATTCCATACCATGCGAAGACCGCGCCCGACGTATCGACCCCAACCCAACCGGACATTTTCTTCTTGGTCAAAAATGTCTGTACGGCTTTCAAGTCTTCATCGTCAATAGAGATGAATTGGAATTTCGCCGGGTCGAGCGATTCCACAAGCTGATTGAAATGCGGAAGGCTCGCCACACACGGAGAGCACCATGTGGCCCAAAACTCGAGCACCGTCACCTTGCCCTTCAGGCTTGCCCACTCTGCTCTCACGCCCAAAGGAGCTTGCAGCAGCACTAATGAATCCAAAGGCGGAGCAGGCGTTCCCTTCTCGGGAAGCGCCGAAAGAGAAGATGCCCCAAGCAGGGCCGCGACCAACGAGACCACGGCAAATCGAATGGATTCGCAAGAACGCAAACGTTCAATAGTTGACCGCATGATTCCCCTCAAGTGCAAAACTGCACCCATCTTACGCCAGAGGCCAATCCATGAACTCGGTGACGCGTCAGAATGGCGAGCCGAATTGGATGACGCACCTAAGCCCCCAGTTGTTGCTGGTCCGAAATAGGTAGTCAGCAACCGCACACAATAGAAAAGAATGATCGTTCTTTCACTCAATGCCAGGCACAATGCTACGGCGTACAAAACTCCGGGGGAATCTTGAGAATTCGCGTCATCTGGAATTGCGGATGGTCGGAATGTGCGAGAGCTAGAGCACGCTTGAACGATCGCCCCGCTTCCTCATGATTGCCCATATCGAGCAGAATATTGCCGAGTATGGCATGAGCTTCTGCCGAGTCAGGCGCCAGTTCAATGGATGTCTTCGCTTCAGCCAGAGCTTGATCCCACTCTCGCCGATTCGCAAGCTGTTGCGCATGGCTCATGTGAGATAGAGCGGAAAGAAGCGGAACATCGAACTGGCCGTGGAAGACAAGAATGCTATTGGCGATAAGAGCGTCAGGTCGACGATAGAGAAATTGTTCATACGGGTTCAGATCACCGGGACCCCAGTAATCTCCATCGGCCTCGGAGCCGCTTACCAAAATCGTGCCTTCGATGCGGGTGGGAACAGATGGTAATGGCTCGCCGAACATATGGGAAAGTGCCTCAGGCAGCGGCTTGCACGGAATGTCATAGTAGGCTGGGTCAACATCCCAACCATAGTGAGCAAACCAACAATCATGAATGTCATTTGCGTCAAGATAGCTCTTGACAGCGCGCAAGCCCTGCCCCCAATCAGCATTGGAATCGGTAAGGAGCCGATAAGTATTGGTTGGGCCTCCCCACGCTTCGTTCGCATAAGTCAGGTAGTAGGGAAAGACATGTGCCGATGAAGCCATGTGAAAAAGAACTAGAGCGACCGCCGCATATCTTCCCCAGCGCGCTATTCGTGCCAAAGCAACTGCCACAGCCGCCGCAATCACGATGAAGAATGGATAGACCGGTAGAATATGGCGAATGCCGATATTCATGGTGCAGGCCAAACTAACTCCGAAATACATAAGTGGGGGGATAAGCAAATAAACCGTCGCGCGCCATTTGCCGGATTTCCATAGATCCTTGAGAAACGGTGCAGCCAGAAGAAGTGCCAGAAATCCCAGCGTTGACTTGATCAAAAAGGCGACAGGGAAATAGAACCAGTGCCCAGTTGCGTAATCCGTGCCGAGCAGAAACATCGGATCACGCTTGGCGGCAGTGGCGATATCGACCAGTCCAAAAAGATAAGCCTCGGGAAGCAGATGCCAGGTGGCAAGGCGAGGAATCACCGCCTCCACTACGGCTGAATGGGTAGAATTGGCGTACTCTGCAAGAGTGGGAACCATGACCAATGTCGCTGGTCGCGCATGGTAGCGAAAACCATAGAACGCCCAAAGAATCGCGTAAGCCACAACGCCCGCAAAGGCCAATGAGATAGCCGAATGAAGCGCATTCTGCCGCCACAGACTGTGTCCTGCGCCCTGCATGGTTTGCGCGGAATGTTGCTTCAAAGTAAAGATGTCAAACAGCGCGAGTACAAGAAATACCGGTATCAGGAATAATCCGGAGTGCTTGGCGCCGAGCGCCAGGCCAACAGCGATTCCGCATAAAATGATCCGCCACGCGGTGGGATTTTTTCGCCATCGATAAAAAGAGTAGACCGCCGCGAAGAAACAGCATGCCGCGGCCATATCGGTGGTAACCATCGCTCCATGCGCCAGAAGATTTGGCTCGAAAACCAAGATCAGCAGCGCGACCAATCCCACACGCGAATCAAACATCTCGGTGCCGGCGGCAAGCACAAGCAGCGCCAGCGCAAAAGTAAAAACAGAAATGGCGACGCGCGAGCGCCACAACATTTCGTCCGCATCGTGGGTGTAAAGAAACTTTGCTCCACTACTGAAGTTTTCCATCTTGAAGAACTTCGTGTAGGGGATTGCCGGGGGAGATGGGACGCTGAGAACCGGCAGCGCTGCAACGAGCTTGGCGAACGGAGGATGCTCTGGGTTGGTCCCAAAATCGCCGTACTTCCATGAGCGGACGCCGCCTAGCAGGTGATTTGCTTCGTCCGGAGTTTGGGACTGCTGTCGCGCTGGAACAAACAGCTCGATTCCAAGAACCATCAAGAGGGCAACAACCGCACTCCACCAAAGCCGTCGTGTGCGCGGAGTCACAAGCCGATTCGAGTCAGCAGAAGGTAGAGCAATCTGCTCTGCCTGATTTAGGCGATTGGCCCTTGCTTCCGGCTCGGACTCCATTAGCGTAGGATAATCCATCCGCGATGTGGGATGGCCGCCGAGTCGCACCCGCGAGTCGCACCCTGTAGATGGCTTCGGCTTCGGAATGTAGCACTTGAATGACGAACGATTTGTTAGTTCACCGTCTCCAGCGTACACGACTTGCCGCACCCACTCGCGGTCCCGGGGCCCAATGTTGTATCGTTCAATCCGTATGACAAACTCTCCCAACAACGCCCCGCATCCCGCACCTGAGGCGGAAGAAGTCTACCGCCGCTGGATTCAGTTTCTTGATGAAGAGTTCACCCGCCACCAGGCTCCGGAGCTGCGCGCAGAAATTGTGCGCGACCAGCTAACCCAGCTATTCCTGGGCCGTCCGCATGGCGGCAAGCTCAACCTGACGCTCACCTCCGAGCTGCCTGGCAACGTTGTCTCGCTCTCGCTGGACCCGGCAAACGTGACTCTCGAAGCGGAGCACTTCCCCGATGTCGATCACGAGCGGTTCGCGCGGCGCAAGCCACTGCTTTGGTTCTGGCAAATGTTCGACCGTTCGCCCGTCGGAACCAACCACTGGCTGGGTCTGCGCTTCCGCGCAATGCTGGGTCGCCACATCTTTGCACGCCTCGGCGCGGGCGTCAAAATTTTCCATGGCGTTGACCTGACCTTCGGCTACAACCTGAGCATCGAAGAAGGCGCGACCATCCGCCAGCGCGCCCTTTTGAACGACCGTGGCGGCATCACTATCGGCAAGGGCGCCGTCATTGGATCGTATGCCCGCATCTATTCCCACAGCCACGCCGCGCACGACTTCGGCGAGGTGACGCTGGCCGCAACCGTGATCGGCCCCGCAGCCCGCATCGCAAGCCACGCCATCGTATTGGCCGGTCAGCATGTCGCTGCTGGCGAACTCGTTGGCAGCTTTCCGGCTGATCGCGTCTGAACAAGCCGCGCGATCAACCGGCTCTTACAACTGATCGAAAATCTCGCGGAACTCCCATGCGCCTGATTTTCCTGCCAGCCACTCGGCCCCGCGGATAGCGCCTATCGCAAAGCCGCGCCGGCTGTGAGCGTCATGGCTAAGCTGCAGCGTGTCGGTCTCGCTCGCCGCAGTCACAACATGCTCGCCTTTAGCGTCGCCTACCCGATGAGAAGTGATTTCGACTTTGATTCCGGGCTGCGCGGCTTCAATGATTTCCCGCAGAGTGATCGCAGTACCGCTGGGAGCGTCAAGCTTCGAGACGTGATGAGTCTCGGCGATGGAGAAAGAGTAGCCTTCGAGTTGGGCCAGCGATGCGGTCAGGCGAAAGAGCTTTTGCACGCCAATGGAGAAGTTGGTTCCATAGAGCAATCCGCCTTTGTGCTGTTGGGCGAGAGATTTCATCTCATCGAGATGCGCGTACCAGCCGGTAGTGCCAACGACGACGCGCCCGCCGAGCGTGAGTATGGCGCGCATGTTTTCGACGGCGGCTTCGGCTGCTGTGAAGTCGATGACCGCGTCGACGCCGGCGAGACTGGTAGCCGTGAGTGCGGAGGCGTGCTGGTTCTCGTTGATGTCAAGCGCACGCACTGAGTGGCCGCGCTCGCGAGCGACGTCGGCAACCAGGCTGCCGGTTTTTCCCTTGCCCAAAACTAGAAATTGCATGATGACCTCGTCGAAAATGATTCAGATTCGTATTGCGGGCTAAAACCTTGCGGAACAACACCATTTTATCTGGTCACAGGATGCCGTGGCGTTATCCTGAAGTGGACCGATGCTTGACTCTCAATCGACCGCTCCAACGCACGCATTCTCTTTCGCGCCTCTCTCTCGACGCCGCAAGCGCCGCTGGCCGCGGATTCTGCTATGGGCGGCGGGCGGCCTGCTGGCCTTCATTCTGCTGGCTGCCGTCGCTGGCGTGCTGTGGCTGCGCTCGACGGCCAAAGCTGCGCTGCCAGTGCTCGATGGCGACCTGCACGTGGCCGGGCTCTCTGCCCCGGTCGTCGTCCGCCGCGACAGCCATGGCGTGCCCCACATTGAAGCGTCAAGCCAGGACGATCTCTTCGTGGCTCAAGGCTATGTCACGGCGCAAGACCGGCTCTGGCAGATGGACCTGCTTCGGCGCAACTCCAACGGCGAGCTGGCGGAGATTCTCGGCCCTTCGTTGGTTGGTCACGACCGTGCGCAGCGAGTGCTGCAATTTCGCAATACGGCGCGGCGCATCTATGCCAATCTGCCCGCCGACGACCGCGCCCGCCTCGACGATTATGCGCGCGGCGTCAACCTCTTCATCGCGCAAAATCAAGCCACGCTGCCGCCGGAGTTCAAGCTGCTGTTCTATCGCCCACAGCCCTGGAGCGGCGTGGATTCAATCTCGATTGGTCTAGGAATGGTCCAGTTGCTGGACACTCACTGGGATGTAAAGTTGAGCCGCGAGCGCATTGCCGCCAAGCTGAACAACCCCAAGCTGGAGGCCGATCTCTACCCAGTCGGCTCGTGGCGCGACCATCCGCCCACCGGCGTGCAAGTGGACCTGAGCCAGCCGCACCCTGAGCCAGCTCCGGCCACCGACGACGACGATGATGACGACGATCGCAGCCAGGCCAGTGTCGCCCCGCCTGCTCATGAAGACCTTCGCGCTTTGCGCGCCCTGCTCGGCCTGCCCGCGTGCAACGGCTGCACTCCCGGCTCGAATAACTGGGTCATCGCCGGACGCCACACCGCCAGTGGCCAACCGCTGCTCGCAAACGATATGCACCTCGGCCTGACCGAGCCCAACGTCTGGTACATGGCCGACCTCAAGGCGCCCGGCTACCACGCCACTGGAGTCGCCGTGCCGGGAATGCCCTTCATCATTGCCGGACACAACGAGCACGTCGCCTGGGGATTTACCGCGCTCTACGCCGACGTGCAGGACTTGTACGTCGAACAGTTGGACGGCAAAGGCAACTTTCAGGATTTGGACGCGCAGTGGAAGCCGCTACAAATTGATCACGAAGTCATCAAAGTGCGCGGCGGCAAAGACGTACTGCTCGATGTCCAGTTCACCACCCACGGTCCGCTGCTGAATCCGCTCTTCACCAAAGAGAAGCGGCCCATCGCGCTCAAATGGACGCTCTATGATCCGTCGCTGAATACGCTGCCGATCTATCAGCTCAACGTCGCATCCAACTGGACGGAGTTTTCCGCAGCGCTAGCCACGTGGTCGTGGCCCACGCAGAATGTGGTTTACTCGGACGATCAAGGACACATCGCTTATCACGCCATCGGCAAGGTGCCGAGCAGGATGCTTGGCTTCGGAGTTTTTGACAAACCTCTTCCGCACGGCAAGCTTGATCTGCGCTTTGAATGGGGAGATGAAATAGCAAACAAATGGATACCTTACATTCCTTTTGACGCAATGCCGCATTCTATCGATCCACCCTCTGGTTTTTTGGCCACAGCCAACTCCCGCGTGCGCAGCGAAAAGTTCCCAATCCGCTTGACCGACGAATGGGTCGATCCCTACCGCATAGAGCGCATCTACAAATCTCTAGAAGGACGCGACCATCTCACGCCTGCCGACATGCTCGCCGTGCAGACCGACGTATACAGCGAGGTCGATCAAGAGTTAGGCCATCGCTTTGCCTACGCCATCGACCACACGCCCTCAGCCGACGAGCGCCTCAAGAAAGCTGCCGATCTGATGCGCTCCTGGGATGGCCGACTCACCACCGACTCCGCCGCCGCTTCTCTGGTCACTCAAACTCGCTATGCGCTTTGGCCACTGATTCTCAAGCCCAAGCTAGGTGACGACGCCAAAGATTACCACTGGTCCGAATCTAACTTCGCCGAGGAAGAGATCGTCATGCACGCGAGCGCCGACTGGCTCCCGCTCGGCTACAAAAACTGGGACGCCCTCTTGACCGACGCCGTCCGCATCGGCATGGAGCAGGGTAAGTCCCCCAGCGACGTTGCCCGTTGGAGTTATGGAAGCTGGCATGTGGTTGATATCGAGCATCCGCTGGCTGCGTTTCTGCCGCTGGTGAGCCGCATAGCTGGAACTGGCGAGCAACCGCTCAGTGGCGACACTACCACCGTGAAACAAGTGGGCCGCGCCTTCGGCCCTTCGCAGCGCTTCATCATGGACTGGAGCAACATTGACGGCTCGACAGAAAACATCGTCCTTGGCGAGAGCGGCAATCCGTACTCGCCCTACTTCCGCGACCAATGGAAAGACTGGTACGGCGGCACGACCTTCGCACTACCCTTCAGCGAGGCAGCCGTCGCCGCGCAAACCCAGCACACGCTGCGGTTGCTGCCGTGAAACTGTCTTCTCATCACGACGACGGGGTGCCCCAGGTCTCGAATTTGAAATCTGGAATAACATCCTGTTGGCATCGCTTCGCCGGTCCCGCCATCATCCTCCTAGCCGCTGCCATAGCCATAGCGCCGCAACTCATCCACGGTCCATCTTGCGGTCACGACTTCGACTTCCATCTAGTCTCATGGTTCGATTGCCTCAACAGTTGGCGGCACGGGGTTCTCTACCCTCACTGGACAGCCAGCGCTAACTACGGAGCGGGCGAGCCGCGCTTCATCTTTTACCCGCCGCTCACCTGGATGCTCGGCGCAGCACTCGGCCTCGTCTTGCCCTGGACGCGTGTACCGATTGCAATGACGTTTCTGTTTCTGGCTGGCACGGGACTAGCCACCCGCGCGCTTGCCCGCCAGGCGCTCGACGACGGCGCAGCCACGCTGGCTGGTTGCGCGGCGATCTTTTCCGGCTACACGCTCTTCACCGCCTACGAACGCACGGCCTTCGCCGAGTTTGCCGGCGGCTGCTGGATTCCCCTGGTCTTGCTTTATCTCCTGCGCGAAAGCGCTCCATCGGCCAACACATTGGCTAGCCCTGCTCCCGCCTCTGTCTGGAGGAGTGCTCTCGATGCTTCCATCGTGCCGCTCGCTGTGGCCGTCGCCGGTGCATGGCTGGCGAACCCGACGGTCGGCGTGATGGCCTGTTACTTGCTCGTCGTGGTCGCACTAACGCGGGCTCTGCTCTTGCGCTCATTGGCGGTTCTGGTGCGTGCCGCAGCTGGCACAATGCTGGGGATGAGTCTCGTGGCCGCCTATTTAATCCCCGCGGCCTGGGAGCGGCGATGGGTAGATATTCTGCAGGTCACCGAAGATCCGGGACAGACTCTCGAAAACAACTGGCTCTTTGCCGTCCACGCTAACCCTGCCCTGCGGCTCCACGACGAGGTTCTGCGCACGGCCTCGATCATTGCCGTCGTGATGATCGCCGTGGCGCTGGGCGGCCTGCTGGTGAGTCGGCTGCGCGGGCGTCTCCCGGCAAAGCCGCAATGGTGGATTCCTCTTGCCCTGATCCCCATCATCGTTCTTGTCCTTCAGTTTCCCGTCTCGCACGCGCTGTGGAATCTCCTCCCTGAACTCCGCTTCCTGCAGTTTCCCTGGCGCTGGCTGCTGGTGCTGGAAGCGCCCATGGCGATCTTCTTCGCCTCGGCCGTTTGGCCCCCTCCCGAGACTCGGCTTTGGCGGCACGTTGCGGTTGCGGCTGCCTGCATTGCCGTCTTTCTGGCAATGACCCTCTGCGCGGATCGAGTCTTCTTTCAGGGTTGCGACGATGCGGGTTCTGTCACCGGAATGTTGCAGACTTATCGCGCTGGTCAGGGCTTTCAAGGTACTGGCGAATACGAGCCCATTGGCGCCGATAATTCCCTCGTCTCGACAAGCTTGCCGCAAGCCTGCCTGGTTGCCGATTCTTCCACTGTGCTGGGCGAGCCTCCTGCCGGTGCGGCAATCTCCAACGATCCTGACGCCGATGTACCCAATCCCATCTGGAGCGCGGGGCAGGGAAGTTGCGCGGCAACCTTCACCGCGCAACTCTGGCAGCCCGAGCATAAGCGGCTCCGCGTCGTCATTCCCGACGCCGGATTCCTGGTCTTGCGCTTGCGCAGTTATCCAGCCTGGCGAATTGCGGTGAACGGCCAGCTCGTTTCCGATCTGCCGCAGCGTGACGATGGCCTGATCGCCGTCCCGGTTCCGCAAGGCCCGATCGATCTCGCCGTGGATTGGACCACCACCACGGATGTTCTTGCCGGACGCTGGCTCAGCGTCCTTGCTGCGCTCTTGCTCGCAGCTCTTTGGTTCCTGGAGCGAAGGTTGAGCCGTTCTCGGTTATCATGAAAGAAATGTCTGTCGATGTAAAATCGCTTCTGCAAGAAGGCGCGGAGCTCACCAGCCAGGCGCTGGAGGAGCTTCTTTTCAGCGCCGAAACTGTGCCTGCTTCCATTCATGGCGCCATGCGTCACTCCACCTTCGCGGGTGGCAAGCGCCTCCGTCCGGTGCTGGCGTATCAGGCTGCTGTCACCATCGCCGGCTCGCTGCCCGCAGGAATCGCCCGGCTCGGCGCGGCTCTCGAAATGCTTCACACCTACTCGCTCATCCACGATGACCTGCCCGCTCTGGACAACGACGATCTGCGCCGCGGCAAGCCCACCTGCCACGTAGCCTTCGGCGAGGCCATCGCCATCCTGGCAGGAGACGCTCTGCAAACTCGCGCCTTTGAGGTGCTCGCAGGAATTGACTCGCCGCCTGCCGCAACCGTCCAGATCATCGGCCTCATCGCCAACGCCGTCGGCACCGTCGAGGGCATGATCGGCGGCCAGGTGCTTGACATCGAGAGCGAACATCTCAAGCCAACCCCGACCTTGGTCCAATCCATTCACCGAGCCAAAACCGGCGCGCTGATTCGCGTCAGTGTTGTCACCGGCGGAGTTTATGCCGGAGCCCTGGAGGACGACGTCGCTCGCCTGGATTTGTTTGGCCGCAAAGCTGGACTGGCTTTTCAAATCGTGGATGATGTGCTGGATTTGACGGTGGACTCGGCGCATCTGGGCAAGACCGCCGGCAAAGATGCAGCCACCGAAAAGGCAACATGGCCGGCTGTCTATGGTATCGAGCAGAGCCAGCGCGACGCCGCTCGACTCATTGAAGAAGCTTTCGCCGCGCTCGACCCCTATGGCAGCCGCGCTGATGGATTGAAAGCCGTTGCCCGCTACCTGGTCGAGCGAAAAAACTAGAGCGCGGCCTCTGAAATTTACTCACAAAAATCCTGTCATCCTGAGTGAAGTTGGGCGCTTTTTGCGCCCAGCGCAGTCGAAGGACCTGCTCTTCCAATGCTTGATTTTTCGACGAAGTTCGGAAACGCCTCGCTGCCGGCAGCTACTTCTTGGCTTTTCCGCCAGTACGGCTGCCCAGCAACCCTTCAAGCTCTTCTTTGAACTCGCGCACGTCTTTGAAATCCCGATAGACCGACGCGAAGCGGATGTAGGCGACCGTGTCCAGCCCTTTCAAATGATTCATGATCAGCTCGCCAATCTCGGATGTGGTCCGCTCCCGCTCAGGAGCGTCCACCAGAAAGGTCTCCGCGGCGTCCACAATGGACTCAAGATGAGCTGAAGACACGGGGCGCTTCTCGCAAGCGCGCAACAGGCCGCTGAGCACCTTTTGGCGGTCGAAGCGCTCCCGTCGCCCGTCCTTCTTCACCACCATGTAAGGGATTTCATCAATTCGTTCATACGTAGTGAAGCGGCGATTGCACCGCTCGCACTCACGCCGCCGGCGGATCGAGTCGGCCTCTTTGCTCTCGCGAGAGTCCACCACCCGATCCTGCCCGAAACCGCAATATGGACACTTCATCTTAGGGCGATTCTACGGCATGAGTGGGGTTAGAGGTCCACTCATGCCCCAAAATCCGCAATTCCCCACAGCAAACGCATGTCGGACTCGCAGTCAAGTCAGAGGGTGCTGACCTTGCAATTGCCGGCGTGCGCGACTGGATCGGTGGACTCACAGCGTCTTCCGAAAGATCATGAAGCTTGCGGCCGGACTCGCCACGATGTTGGCCAAGTGGACGGACATTCTTAAGCAATGATGAGCTGCCGCGAGTAGCGCAGAATCTCCTCTTCCAGTTGGCTGAGTTGCCCGATATTTTTCTGATGCGGGCTTTGAATTAGGCCCGCCGCTGCGAACTTGTCTATTTCAAGCAGACACTGCCTCGCCTTGATCGCCCTAGCTGGATTCTTTCCTGTTGAGCGGGGCAAGTTTCTCGACTTCATGCCACTTCTCTGGCGATGGAATATTCACGACACTCTCTAGCTGCCTGCGCAAATCCTCTCCGGTCTTCGTCTCGTCCAGAAGAGAATCTCTAAAGGCAAATCACAACGTATTCACAACGTATCGGCGTTTTCACATCAGCCTCGCCGCGCAGTCTCGATGGCGGCGATATCGATCTTCTTCATCGTCATCATCGCGTCGAAAACGCGCTTTGCCCCATCGCCACCAGCTGCCAGCGAATCGGTCAGTGCGCGCGGGGTGATCTGCCAAAAAAGTCCCCAGCGGTCCCGGCACCAACCACACTGGCTTTCCATGCCGCCATTGCCGACGATCGCGCTCCAGTATCGGTCAGTCTCTTCCTGATTCTCCGTCGCGATCTGGAAGGAGAAGGCTTCGGTGTGCTTGAACGCCGGTCCGCCGTTGAGACCTAGACAAGGAATGCCCAAGACAGTGAACTCCACCGTCAGTGCATCGCCCTTCTTGCCGCCCGGGTAGTCGCCGGGAGCCTCGTGAACTGCTGTGACTTTGCTATCCGGAAAGGTGTCGGCATAGAAGCGCGCCGCTTCATGCGCGTCTTTGTCGAACCAGAGGCAGATCGTGTTCTTTGGCTTCATCTTCGTGTGCTCCTGGTGCTCGATCAAGGTGAAGACCCCGGTCTCTTCTTCGGTCCTTAACGGTGAACCAACCAGACATCTAATTGTCTGATGCGGCCGAAGTTAAATTGGTCGCTACCCGTCCCCGCCTTTCTAAATCATGTCTCTGCCATGGGTCCCCAATGGGTTTGATGGTAAGTGCGAGTCGCCAGAAACTTCTCGAATACCGGAGTGCAAAATCCGCATCAGATTGATGCGGACATGATCGCCATACGCACGGTCACAGACGAAAGTCCAAAAATCGATGAAAGGAGAAAAGGAGATGACGATACAGATGGCAACACGCAAAGCGAGAGAAGGGGCACACGAAAGGCGTATCGAGATGAAGACACCCCCACTCGTGTCGGAGCATGAATGGGAGGCTGCGCGGCAACAACTCCTCGTGAAAGAGAAGGCCTTGACCCGCTCCCGTGATGCCTTGGCCGCTGAGCGTCGACGGATGCCGTGGATGGCAGTGGAGAAGAATTACGAGTTCGAGGGGCCCAAGGGTAAGGTTAGCCTGCTCGACCTGTTTGAGGGGCGCAGACAGTTGATCCTCTATCGCGCCTTCTTCGAGCCTGGAGTATTCGGCTGGCCCGAGCACGCCTGCCGCGGCTGCTCCCTGGGCGCTGATCAGGTCACCCACCTGGCCCATATAAATGCCCGCGACACGACCCTCGCCTACATCTCGCGTGCGCCGCAAGCGGATATCGCGCGTCTAAAGGCGCGTATGGACTGGGAAATGCCTTGGTACACCATGACCGACAGCTTCGACGTGGACTTCGGCGTGGACCAATGGCACGGCCACAATGCATTTATTCGCGACGGCGACAAGGTCTTCCGCACATACTTCATCAACGGCCGTGGCGACGAGGCGTTGGGAACAACCTGGAGTTATCTCGATATGACACCGCTCGGTCGTCAGGAAACCTGGGAGGATTCGCCTGAAGGTTACCCCCAGACTCCGCCGTACCAGTGGTGGAACTGGCACGACAACTATGATGCTGAGCCCGCGCCTCACCCAAAGTGGGTCGATATCATAAGGGATCCTCACGAAGCTGCCATTCGAAGGCGAGACGCAGAGGCGAATCAGGATCCCGCCCTGGTGGACCCAGAGGAGGAAGAAATCGAGGAACTGCAAGAGGACGACCCGGGAAATCAAGGCGCTTAGACTTAAGGTGACACATGACTGCCTTGACTGGGGGAGAGTCCGGGAACGCTTGGAGGTGCAGTGATTGCTCTCTCAGGGTCGTGCGCTGAACCGTTACGTTGCCACTAAGGATTTCAGACATAATCCTTTTCGAAAATGCTCAAAAAACTTGAGTTGAAAATTAATTTATTGTGTTCAGCCTTCACATCGGTTCGTATCTGCTCCCTGCGGTTACGAACGCCTTCCCCTGGCCAAACAATCTGTCGCATTTGCACGCCACTTTGGAGGTCAGCTCGCTCCAGATGCAAAAACAATTTCCCACGCGTGATCAGGCAGGGAAATACGTCGATCAGTACCTCGCCCGTGTGCTCGCCTCCACCGATGCCATCGACCTCATCTTCTACATGAACGCGAGCCATAATTACGACCCATTGGATCTGTTCGGGACCCGCGCGGCGCATTGTTGATGCGTCGTATTTCCTCGATACCTCCATCGTCGCCGATTGTTCCTTCAACCAGCTCATACCCGAGTAATGCGATGAGGCGTCCGCGAACGGACAGCGGTCTCGCGTTGCCGTACCAGTCGACACAAGATGCTCGCCATCCGTCATTCTTTGCCAAGTCCAGTCTGGCGCCGAGCTCTCCGATTTCGTGGAAGTGCAAGGCAGAGTTCCTAAGGAAGAGAATCGCTGCAGAATTCTCGAATCTAAGTTTGACAATCAACTTACACCCACATGACAACTTAGGTTGAAAGTCCACCTATAGTCAGGCGTACTGAGCCATCTATTAAGCACGCTCCGTGGCGAAGACTGAAAATGGAAAGTTCGGCGGCATCCTCCCCTGATCGCTGCCGATTTCCCAATCGCATTTCAAGGAGAATTCTTATGTCTTCCCCGATCTTTTGTGCGGGTCCGCGTCTCGCCCTTCGGGGGCGTCTGCTTGCATCTCCGCTGTTGTTGACCCGCTTTGCGCTGCTGGGCAGCATGCTTTTGGTCATGCCCGCGACTGCCTTTTGCGCAACGCCTGAGGTGACGACGACCGCGCTGGCCGTCACCTCAGGAGGCGACGCGGTCACGACGGTCACCTCGGAAAGCGTGGTGACGCTGACCGCGACGGTGCTGGCTGGGACGACACCGGTTTCGTCCGGGCTGGTCGACTTCTGTGACGCCACAGCGGTCCACTGCGAAGATGTCAATATTCTCGGCACGGCCCAGTTGACTAGCGCGGGAACGGCGGCGTTCAAGTTCCGGCCGGCAATCGGGAGCCACAGCTACAAGGCCGTCTTTGTGGGGACAAGCAGCAATGCGGGCAGCTCCTCGGCCGCGACGGCGCTGTTGGTGACCGGGACTCCTACAACGGCAACCACCATTGCGCAGACTGGCAGCGCGGGCAACTACACGTTGACAGCGACAGTGGGCGGCACAGCCAGCGCGGCACCGACAGGGACCGTGTCATTTTTGGATTCGAGCAACGGAAATGCGCTGCTGGGCACGGCGGCGCTCGGTGCCGGCTCGGCGGGACTGGGCTTCTTCCAATCTTTCAACCGGGAGGTGAGCCAGCAGACTCTGCCTCCCACCATCTCCGCCGCAGTAGCAGATTTCACCGGCGATGGCATCCCCGACCTCGCTGTGGTCGCGGGCCAGGCCACCGAGGGGACAGACACTTTATCGATCCTTGCGGGCAACGGGGACGGCACGTTTAAGATCGCCTCGCCGATCTCTACCGCGCTCTTTCCCTATGGCCTCTTCGTGGGCGACTTCAACAGCGACGGGATTCCGGACATTGCAGGGCTCGTCTCCTGTCCAGGCAGAATCTGCCTCGGTGCGCTCCTCGGCAAAGGAGACGGCACATTTACGACCGTCGCAGGACCCAATTGCCAGAGTTGCACTGTCATGGCAGTCGGCGACTTTAACGGCGACGGAATTCTCGACCTTCTCGTGATCATCAATAACAACTTTCAAGGTGTGTATACGCTGCAAGCGTATCTGGGCAATGGCGACGGGACATTTACGGCGGCGACAGGAGCCACGATAACGATAACGCCAACGATTGAAGGTAACTTTCCTGCGATTGCGGTGGCGGACTTCAACGGTGACGGCAAGCTTGACGTGGCTACATCGACGGGCGACATCCTGCTGGGCAACGGAGATGGGACTTTCACCGCGGCAGCGAGTCTAGCCACGGGATTCGGCCCCTACAGCATAGTGACGGGCGACTTTAACGGCGATGGCATTCCAGATCTGGCGGTCCTCGACTCTGAGATCGTCTCGGAACCGGAGACGTCGCTGCTGGTGTTTATGGGCAAGGGGGATGGGAGCTTTAATGCGCTGCCGGCAAGCATGATCGCAGACCAGAACAACTCGGCGTCGGGCCTGACGATCGGCGACATCATCGGGAACGGTACCCTCGATCTGGTCGTCACGATCAAGAACGAAAATGATGGCGCTGAGAACCTAATGGTGCTGTTGGGAAACAAAGATGGCACGTTTACTACCGCTCAGGGGGTGAGCTCCGATGTAGACACCAATCCCACGGTCGTCGCGATAGACGATCTCAACGGCGATGGCGCCGGAGACTTGATCCTGACTGGGGTAAACATATCCGGCTCGGGGAATATAACCATTGCCACGGCGGCGCTGCTGGCCGAAACCCATTCAGCAGTCGCAACGGCGACGGGAGTAGCTGTGCTGCCGCTTGCCTCGGGAACCCACCAGGTGGCGGCAAGCTACTCTGGCGACAGCGCCAACAACGCCAGCATCTCCCTGCCGACTTCGCTGACCGCTGGTGCGGGCATGTCGGCGACCAGCGTCTCGGCTTCTCCCAGCCCGGCCGGCAATGGCTTGGCAGTGACCTTGACGGGAACCGTGACCGGCAGCGGCCTTACGCCCACCGGGACAGTGACCTTCTATGACGGTGCCACACTTTTGAGTTCAGGCACTCTGAACTCGAACGGCGTGGCCAAGGTGACATGGAGCGCATTTGCCGTTGGCCAGCATTCCATCACGGCCGGTTACGGAGGTGATACCAATTACACGGCGTCGAACTCGATGGCGGTTCTCTTGACGGTATTAAACACAGCCGTTCCCACGGTGACCGTCATGCTCTCCGCATCGAGCATCACGACTGCGCAGGCATTGACAGCGACGATAACTGTCAGCGGCGCAACCGGCAATCCAACGCCGACCGGCTCGGTAACACTATCCGGCGGCGGCTACACCTCGGCGGCGACGCTTCTCATCAGCGGTGGAGCAACAATCAATATACCTGCCGGATCGCTTGTGGTCGGGACGAACTCACTGACGGTCACCTACACACCCGACTCAGCAAGCTCCACGATCTATAGTCCAGCGACGGGAACCGCTTCGGTCACCGTGACCGCGCCGAATCTGCTCCCGTCCGTCACCAGCACGTCCCCGGCATTTACTGACGCGGGCGGCCCGGCCTTCATGCTCATCGTCTACGGCACGGGATTCGCGACTAACTCGACGGTCTATTGGGGTGCCTCCGCTCTGCCCACAACCTTCTTGAGCGCGACGCAACTCAGCGCGCAAGTCACGGCGGCGAACATCGCCAACGCAGGAACTAACGCCGTCACGGTCGAGACTCCAATGCCGGGCGGAGGCACTTCCAATTCAATGCAGTTTGAGGTCGACTCTGCCGGCTTCGCATCGACGGCACCGGAATTTTCCCCAACGACGGCGTCAGTAACTGGCGGTTCACCGGCCAACTACTCGGTAATCCTGCCGTCAATGGTTCAGACCGCCTCGGTAAGCTGCCTGAATCTACCAGCGGGGGCGACCTGCAGCTATTCCTCGAGCATGGTGACAATCACAACCTCCACGACAACGCCCAAGGGAACCTATCAGGTGACGGTGGTCTTCACGGAAACCGTCTCGGGAGTAGCCGCGGATTGGATTTTGCTGCCGATCCTTCTACTGCCTCTGGTATTTCTGAGGATGAGATTGAGTAAGCGTGCCGTGTGGATGACTGCCTGCCTGGGGTGCGTCTTGCTTGCCGCGATGGTCTTCACGACCGGTTGCAGCGGTGGCAATTCAAACCAAACACCGCCGCCTCCACCTCAGACCCACCAGGTAACAAGTTCGGCCGCGGTCATGCTCACCGTTCAATAGCGCGCGAGAAACAAATACTTCTTGACATTCGATTGCGACTATATTATGACTATAGTCATTTATGACCACAGTCTATTCCAGACGCGAACGGAAGAAAATTGCCGCCCGAGCACAGATATTGACTTCGGCGATCGATCTCTTCTCGCGGCGCGGCCTGGAAGCGGTAACGATCGATGAGATTGCAATTGCCGCCGATGTCGGAAAAGGGACAATTTACAACTATTTCTCCACAAAAGAAGACATCGTGGTGGCATTCATGGCCGGTCTAGAGGCGCGTATGGCGCCCAGAATCGCTCGCTTCAGGCCGGGAAAGCGGAAGGTGCATCGCGTTCTTGCCGATTACATTCTGCTTCACTTCCGGCTGAAGGAGCCATATCACGCCTTCGTTCGAGTGTTTCTGGCACAGATGTTCCTGGATACCGAGCGATTTCTTCCGTACATGGTGGAGCTGCAGAAGTACATCGATCCGCCACTCAAAACGCTCTTTAACTCGCTCCAACAGCGCGGGGATATCCGGGCTGACATCGATATTTCGCAACTCATCCTAAGCTTCAAAACAATGCACCTGGGTCTGACGGCTCTCTGGGCCGTCGAAGGCCCACCTTATGAGCAAACCGCTCATGTGGTTCGTCAGCAAATGCGGTTTTTCACCGAAGGCATCCAAAGGAAGGTACCATGAAAAGCAGATTTACCACGCTCGCAGTTCTTCTTGCCTCTACGCTCGTCTCCTCGATCGCTTCTGCGCAAATTCCCGCGCCAGGCGGCGGGCCTCTCTCGCGTCATTATCGCGTCGGAGAAACGCTCACCTATCACATGACCGCAACCAATGATGACTGGCATTACACCGCGGACGCTTCCGGCACAACTAGAAAGACGGACAGTGGCAGCATCATTGAGGAGTTTCGTTGGACCGCCATGGCCTCCAACGGCCAGACCATTACCCTGTCACCAACGATGGTTCAATTTCGCGAGCCTCTTTCCCTGGATCCCAACTGGGCGCCGTCCGGCTTCGATATGAGCAAAGTGGACTCGAAGATGGTGGGGCCAATTACAGATATGATGACCTTCTATGTAGACCTCTGGCTTATGAACAAAATCGGAATTCTGCAGCACGCTGGAGATCACTTTTACGTGCCAAATCCGCAGGTCAGTTCATGGGCCGATGGTACGCATGTGCTAATCGGAAAAGATCAAATCGACTTCGACCTAAACCTTCAGTCGATTGATCCTGTCAAGCAGACGGCCGTGGTTGTCGTTCATCATGTGCCGTCGGCCAAACCCAATCTGCAGCTTCCAGCCGATTGGATGATGGTCCCGGTCGCGGACACCGCGAATAACTGGGTTGAAGTTACGAAGACAAACGAAGGAAAGTACGAAGCGGGGGTCGGCAAGGAAACGTTTGATGTCACCATCATCGTAAGTACAGCGGACGGCAGAATCCTCTCGGCAAGCATGGAAAACCCTGTGCTGAGCAACAGCCGTTCCTGCGAGGACGCAGCGCTGACCAAGTGCGGCGTTGCACAGCTGCACACTATCCACCGGCACATTGAGATAGTGCTAACGAAATAACGTCCGCGGTGCTACCGGTTCCGCATCGTTTCAGGGCTGTCAGTTGCAAATACTATCCCTGCAGGGTGAACGACGCCGGAAGGATCGATACTTCCGCTGTATCACCAGGTTGGGCTGGCAACAGAAAGACTGAGAAATCCGGAATTCTAGTTCTCGAAAAATGCGCTCATCGCTAGTCGATTAGTACCGGGCAGTGTGCCTCCAGCGAAGCTGCCATTCGTTGCAAAAACAATGTCGACGAGACAGGCCAGAGGACCCCAGGCGGTCCAATCATCCTGGTTTTCGCTTGAACTCCCATCCTTTGCTCGGTGTGGTCCCCACCACCTGAATGAAGCGAATCCATAAGTGTTCAAGTTCGATTGTGCTCGTGTCGATAAACAATTCATCATGAGACCCCTTGGGTTTGCTAAGCCGACACCCAATCCGATGGCCTTCATTGCGGCATACCGGGAAGGGCGGATGCCGGAGGCTGTTCTCGGGTAGTGCAAAAGTCCGAAGGCGGAATTTTGGCGGTCAATTCACCGCCGAGTCGGTGGTTCACATGGTTTAGTCAGTGAACCGCTTCTCTAACTCGAACTCCCTGAGCCAGTCTTCGAGTTCTCTGCGAACCCTTCTGAACGCCTCGGGCCGCTTCTCAGCCGATTCCGCTGCCGGGTCTTCGAAACTGTGATGAATCCTCTCAGCCGAACCCGGAAAGTACGGGCAGGACTCTTTTGCGTTATCGCAGACTGTGATGATGAAATCGAATTGTTGCCCGATGAACTCATCCACCGATTTTGAGCGGTGCTTTGAAATGTCGATGCCGACCTCCGACATCGCCGTCACAGCGTTCGGGTTCAGCCCCACCGGGCGGGTACCTGCACTGAACACATCGAATCGGTCGCCAGCCTTGCTCTCAAGCAAACCTTCGGCCATCTGGCTCCGGGCAGAATTTCCCGTACACAAAATCAGAACTCGCTTTTTCATGCCTTCCTTACTGAGCCGCAAATTGGCACGGCCACGCCATTGTTTGTCGGTTCCTTGAAATATCGCCGTTGGAAGAACAGGGCTACGTTGACCAGCCCAATCAGAGCCGGAACTTCGACCAGCGGCCCGATAACTGCCGCGAACGCCGCTCCTGAGTTGATGCCGAACACTGAAACAGCGACGGCGATTGCAAGTTCGAAGTTGTTGCTGGCGGCGGTGAAGGCCAGCGTGGCGGTCTTCGAGTAGTCCGCGCCCAGCCTGTGCCCCATGTAAAACGAGACGAGAAACATCACTACAAAGTAAATCAGCAGCGGCACCGCAATGCGTATCACGTCAAGCGGCAAGCGAACGATGTATTCGCCCTTCAGTGAGAACATGACCACGATGGTGAACAGCAGGGCGATGAGCGTGATAGGGCTGATGCGTGGGATGAAGTTCTTCTCGTACCAGTCCCGCCCTCGTGCTCTAACCAGAACCAAACGGGTGGCTATCCCAGCAAGGAACGGAATCCCGAGATAGATAAAGACGCTCTTCGCGATGTCACCGATGGAGACGTGTACCACCGAGCCGTGGAGTCCGAACCACTCCGGAAGTTTCGTCACGAAAACCCAAGCGTAGACCGAGTAGAAAAGCACTTGGAACACAGAGTTGAAGGCCACCAGACCAGCCGCATATTGAGTGTCGCCTTTTGCCAGTTCGTTCCAGACGATGACCATGGCGATGCAGCGTGCCAGCCCAATCATGATGAGTCCCGCCATGTACTCGGGATAGTTGCGTAGAAAGACAACTGCGAGGCCAAACATCAGCACCGGGCCGATTACCCAGTTCTGGAGCAACGACAGCCCAAGTATTTTCTTGTTGCGGAAGACCTCGTGCAGTTCTTCGTAGCGCACTTTTGCCAGAGGCGGGTACATCATCAGGATGAGGCCGACAGCGATGGGAACCGAGGTTGTGCCGAGGCTGAAGCGATTCAGGAAGGGCACAATACCGGGCATCGCCCACCCAGATGCAACACCGACAAGCATGGCTCCAAAAATCCAAACGGTCAGGTAGCGGTCAAGAAACGAGAGTCTTGATGTGGTCTTCGACATTTCAGGTCCTTTGGGCCCCGGTCAATGTGGTCGGCAAGGGAGCCCCTTCGAGCCGAAAGAATTTTTGCGGAGTACAGCAAGCGCGACTAAGTTTCGCTCGGTCGCGCTCCATTTCACGGTCTGACTGGAGTGAGTTCAGAACCTCTCGAATAATCCCTTTAGCCGTCTGCTGTTTAGGCTCAGCCAAGCGGTAATGCATCCACTTCCCCTCACGACGCACCTGAACCAGACCAGCACGCCGCATGTAGGCGAGATGGCGCGAAATCGTTGACTGCGGCAGTCCAAGAATCTCGATGAAATAGCAGACGCAGACCTCTTGACCGCTCATCAGGTTCAATAGTCTGAGACGTGTCCGGTCTGCCAATGCCCGAAACAGCAACTCCATGCCCATCTCCTCATATCCGCCTTGGCGCATTTAAAACATAACACTATATTTGTATAAGCGGATATGAAAAAAAAGGCTATTAATGAACGGCGTTACCATAGATGCGGTTCGCAAGTGGGGACTCTCGGACGATACTCCGAAGCCGCCGACACGCTCACATGCCGAGAATTAACCGGGGGATGGTCTACCTCGAGAGCGTGCCTCATCGCCGGTAGCCGTGCGTCCTGACTGAGAGTAAAGTTTGGTACTGTACGTTGTGTTGCCATTGGTATCAAAGTTCTCCTCTCGGTCAATACCGAAAAAACAGGAAAACTAAGCATTTCCGTTGGCTTTTCTTAGGAAGCTAACCTAATCTATTGATTCTAAACAGTTGGTGCCGAAGAAGGGACTCGAACCCCCACACCCTTGCGAGTACGTGGACCTGAACCACGCGCGTCTGCCAATTCCGCCACTTCGGCACAGTACGCAGGTCCAGCATCTCCGCTGAACCGGCAGCAGTACTGAGTCTCGCAAATGCGGCACCGTGTGTCAAATTCCGGCCCACGAAAACAGGCCCGAAGCACCTGATTTCTCGGCCCCTGTCTGCAACTCCGGCTTACACCAGCTTCGCATCCAGCGAAATCTCTGTGTTGTTCGCGAACAGCTTGGAAATCGGGCAACCCGCCTTGGCGTCCGCGGCAGCCTTGGCAAAAACCTCCTGAGAAGCGCCGGGAACCTTCGCCGTCGTAGTCAGCGCGATTTTAGTGATGGCGAAGCCGCCCTCCACCTTGCCCAGCGTAACCGCCGCCTGGGTCTCGATCTTCTCCGGCGTCAACCCCGCGCCGCCCAATTGCGCGCCCAAAGCCATCGAAAAGCAACTTGCGTGAGCCGCGGCAATCAACTCTTCCGGCGTGGTGCCGCTCTCCGAGCCCTCAAACCGTGTGGCAAAAGAGTAATTCGCGTTCTTTAACACGCCCGTTGCTGTTGAAATCGTGCCCTTGCCTTCCTTCAGTGAACCTGTCCAAACTGCGCTAGCCTTGCTTGCCATTGAGCCTCCTTGGGGATTGTGGAATGTTTGCGATCTGAATAGCCAAATATGCCGCCGCCAAATGAACAGACAGCCGCCCTGCCGATATGCCAGCCTTCAATGGATGCTCCAGAGTGCGACCAGGATGCGAAACCCTCTCCTCAAACGGAGCTCATACAGTTTTTAGCCGCGCGATGCTCAGCAGATGTGCGCGAGTAAGCACCTTCCTGGTCAACCCGGTCAGCGCCATTCCCTCCGCCTCACTCAGCGGAACCCAACGCCGCACGCCGCCTGCCACGGTCATCGTCTCCACATCGTCCTCAAGAACCGTGCGAATGCGCGCATAATAATTCACCTGCATAATCGAATGGCGCAACGTCATCTGCAGATCCTTCTCAGGAACGGCAGTCTCTGTGAGTGTCGGCAACTCCCACATCCGCGGCATCACGGTCAGCGCAGTCGGCCGCTGCTCCAGCAAAACCTCCCGGTGCGCGTCGCCAATCCGCTGTCTGCCGTTACGCACAGAAAGCGCGTAGGCCACCTCGCGGCAGATCATCCTTGGTCGCGGCGCGGTATCGTGTTCTCCTTGCGTTTTGCAGTCATCGGCCACGGGGCACGTCGGGCATTGCGGATTGCGCGGCAAACAGATCGTCGCACCCAGCTCCATCAGCGCCTGATTCGAGTCGCCGGAGTGATCGCGATCCACCAGTTCGGCAGCCAGTTCCTCAATCTTGTGCCGCACCTGAGAGCCCCCGCCGCTCCGGCTACCGGTAGACAAGCCCTCCATCCGGCACAATACCCGCTCCACATTGCCATCCACCACGGCCACCGGCTCCCCGTGCGCAATGCTCGCGATAGCCGCCGCCGTGTAAGCCCCGATCCCCGGCAGCAGGCGCAGTTCCTCGGCTGTCCCAGGCAGGCAACCCTGGTATTCGTCAGCCACAAACTGCGCTGCCTTATGCAGCATCCGTGCGCGGCGATAATACCCCAGCCCGCTCCATGCGGCCAGCACCTCTTGCTCCGTAGCCAGCGCCAGCGAAATCAACGTGGGAAAGCGCTCCATGAATGCCTTGTAGCGCTCCACCACCACGGCAACGCGCGTCTGCTGCAGCATCACCTCAGAGACCCATATAGCGTAAGGGTCCCGGCTATTTCTCCAGGGAAGCTCCCGGCGGCAACGCAGATACCACTCCATCAGCCGCACGCGTACTCGCGCGATCTTTTCCCTGCCCCAGACTCTCTTCCCCATCCGCACAGCTTATCAGCAGAGCAATCGCCAAGGCTAAAATGCCAATGACACCATCCATTACGACGGTACTTGGACCCGTCGCCTCGGGGTCACCAGCCGTCACATGCTTTGCTGAGCGAAGTCGAAGGACCTGCTTCTTGCTTGGCTGAACTGGAATGATTGGGTGCCCCATCCATTCGCGCTCTTTGCGAATGGGTGGGAAAGAATGTCACCCTTTTCCTGGCGGATCAAAAGAGAGGCCGTAGGTCGGAAAGGCTTGGGTGATCTAGGATGATTGGGTGCCCCATCCATTCGCGTTCTTTGCGAATGGGTGGGAAAGAATGTCACCCTTTTCCTGGCGGATCAAAAGAGAGGTCGTAGGTCGGGAAGGCTTGGGTGATCTAGGATGATTGGGTGCCCCATCCATTCGCGCTCTTTGCGAATGGGTGGGATACCACGAAATCAAATCGCCTCTGCCAACCCCATCCATCCAAGGTGTAAACTTCTTCTTCACGGTGAAGATGCTTTTTCCTCCGCGCAAACAGGAAAACTCCATGACCAAAATCGCGTTTGTTCTCTCTCTGGCACTAGCCTTCGTCCCAGCCCCGTTCACCCCGGCCCAAACCGCGCCCGCCAAGCGCCCCATGACCTTTGAAGACCTGATGAAGATGAAGCGCCTGGGCGCAACCGCCGTCTCCCCCGACGGCAAGTGGCTAGCCTACAGTGTCACGACGGTTGACTTGGAAAAGAACACCAAAACGCCGGAGCTGTGGCTACAGGCGATTGCCGGAGGGGAACCCTTCAAGATCACAGTCGCGCAGCCAGGAGATAGCGGCGTTCAATTCGCCGCCGACGACAAGCGAATACTGTTCTTGAGCGGCCGCGCCGGCTCGCAGCAGGTTTGGACGGCGGATTTCGACACGGCCACCGGCGCCACCAGCAACCCCAAAAAGCTGACAGCGATCTCGACCGAAGCCGATAACGCCCTCTGGTCGCCCGACGGAAACTCCATCGTCTTCACTTCATCGGTCTACCCGGATTGCCCGGCGATTACGCCAGCGGACGCCGGAGTTGGCGATAAGTGTGATGCGGATCGGGATGCGGCGTTAGCAGCAAGCAAAGTCAAGGCGCAGATTTTTACGCATCTTTTGTATCGCCACTGGGACCACTACACCGGCGACAAGCGCAGCCATCTCTTTCTGCTGACAGTCGCGACCGGCGCGCTCCGTGACCTCACGCCCAACGACCCGCATGACGTTCCGCCGTTCTCGCTTGAAGGCGGCGGCTGCGGATGCGCCATTTCCCCAGATTCGAAGGAACTGGCCTTTACCGAGAACATCGACCCTGAACCGGCGACCAGCATCAGCGCCAAGATTTTTACGCTCGACCTGACCAACCCCGCAGCCAAGCCGGTAGCGATCAGCACTTCCGCAGGTGGTAACTTCAACCCCGCCTACTCGCCCAACGGCAAGTACATTGCATGGCGCTCGGAAGAGCGAGCTGGGTACGAGAGCGATAAGTTCCGGCTTGCGCTCTATGACCGCACGGCGAAGACGGTCAAGGATTTGCAGCCGAAATTTGATAACTGGGTTGACGAGTTTGCGTGGGCCTCCGATTCGAATTGGATATATTCTGTTTATGGAAGTAAGGGTGAGGCGCCTATATGCGAAATCAGCGTCCCCGGAAACTCGAATGGTTTTTGCATAATTGACCATCCCAAAGGCGAGTACTCTGACCTCCATCCTCCTCCAAGAGGTGTGCGAGGATTTTTGATAGCTTCTCAGATGACAGTCGAGCACCCGAGCGAGGTGATTCGATTTGAGACCTTCTCGGACTACAATGGCGATACTTCTCCAAAAGATACCGGGATACGCGCCGTCTCCATATTTCCTAGCATTAACGGACTTCCACTCACACACCTTAACGTTCTCGCACACCTCGACCTACCGACAATGGAGTCTTTCTGGTTTGAGGCCGCCGACAAAACCAATGTACAAGGCTTCATCATCCGCCCTCCAGGCTTCGATCCAACGAAGAAATACCCGCTAAAGCTGCTAATCCACGGCGGCCCGCAAGGCGCATGGGGCGACATGTGGAGCTATCGCTGGAACGCCGAACTCTTTGCCGCCAACGGCTACGTCGTCGTCATGATCAATCCCCGTGGCTCAACCGGCTACGGCCAGGCGATTGTCGATGGCGTCAACGGCGATTGGGGCGGCAAGCCCTACACCGACCTGATGGCCGGCCTCGACTACGCCGAGCAGCATTATCCCTTTATCGACAAATCCCGCGAGTGCGCCCTCGGCGCAAGCTACGGCGGCTTCATGGCCAACTGGATTCTCGGCCACACCGATCGGTTCAAGTGCATCGTGAGCCACGACGGCATGTTCAACCCCGAATCCGCCTACGGCACCACTGAGGAGTTATGGTTCAACGAATGGGAGTTCAAAGGCACGCCATGGGATTACTACGGCAAACCTGACGCAGAGAACCCCTACCGCAAGTGGTCTCCCGCCATGTCGGCCAAAAACTTCAAAACCCCCACGCTGGTCATTCACAGCCAGCTCGATTACCGTCTAGATGTCGCCGAGGGCTTCCAGTTCTTCACCACGTTGCAGCGCCTCAAGGTGCCCAGCAAAATGCTCTACTTCCCCGACGAAGGCCACTGGGTTCTAAAGCCGCAGAACTCGCAGCTCTGGTACAAAACGGTAAACGACTGGGTCGATGAGTGGACGAAGTAGAGAAATGGGGGTGGCCCCGGTCTCGCTTTTGAGACCGGGGATCGGCCCTGTATTACAAAATTAAGATTTGTAGTACAATCGTTTTTATGAAGGCAAGCGTGCAAGCACGATTAGACCCTGAATCGCAGGCGGCGCTGGACGGGCTGGTTCGCCGTCTGGGGTGGAGTCCGTCCGAAGTGGTTCGTGAGGGTATACGGCTGATGGACAAGCATCACGCCAAGCCCCCACGGCGGAAGGTCATTGGTGTGGGTGAGTTCGACTCTGGAATCACCGATCTTGGGTCGAACAAGACGCATCTGGAAGGCTACGGGCGATGAAGCCCGTTCTTCTCGATAGTAGCGTTATCGTCGCCCTGCTTGACAAGAGAGAAAGGCTGCATGAGCGGTGCGTTCGCGTTGTGGATGAGTTAGAGCAGCCACTCGCCACCTGCGAAGCGGTCATTTCTGAGAGTTGCTTCCTGCTGCGAAAAATTCCTAACGCTTCAGATAGGATTCTGGCCAACGTGGAAGAGGAAATCTTTCAAGTGCCGTTCCAACTCCCGCGCTCGGCAGCATCCGTTCACGCAATTCTGCGCAAATATCGCAATCTCCCAGCAGGCTTTGCGGACGCCTGTCTTGTCCACATGGCGGACCAACTCGACACCGGCGACATTCTCACGCT
>Ga0208035_1000057_pt1 | contig 34994 bp, 32 predicted proteins | sample June2015DPH_11_1_FD_184704 | JGI IMG/M metagenome (GOLD analysis project Ga0208035, IMG submission 184704) | Peatland microbial communities from SPRUCE experiment site at the Marcell Experimental Forest, Minnesota, USA - June2015DPH_11_10... | ecosystem: Environmental > Terrestrial > Soil >...
GGATGCCATGGTAGCTACGCTCTATTGTTGCGAGTGCAATCTCTGCACGATGTACGCCTGCCCCGAGGATCTCGATCCCAAGACGGTTTGTGTGCAAGCCAAGCCGCTGGCGCGAGAGCGCGGACTGACATTCAAGGGCGACCCCGCATCGATCACTCCGCATCCTCTGGCCGAATTTCGGCGAGTCCCGATGCGCAGGCTGATTGCCAAGCTCGGCCTGGGCGAATTCAATAATACAGGTCCGCTTGTCGAGCATAATTTTGCACCGCGCAAGGTCAAGGTGCTTTTGAAGCAGCACGCCGGGGTTGCGGCGATTCCGGTTGTGAAGTGTGGTGACCGGGTGAGTGCGGGCGATCTGCTGGCGGCGCCGGAGCAGGGAAAGCTGGGTGCTCGTGTACATGCCAGTATCGACGGAGTGGTTACTGTAACTCACGATGCGGTTGTCATTGAAGCATAGTTGGAGGAGTGATCGTCTTGTCTGAAATCGTCTCGATCGGACTTATCGAGTTATCCAGTGTGGCTACGGGTTACCTGGTTGAGGACGTGATGCTGAAGGCCGCCTCGGTTCAGCTTTTGATGGCGCGTAGTATCTGCTCCGGAAAGTTTCTCATTGCGGTTGCGGGCGATGTGACCTCAGTTCAGGCCGCGGTCGAGGCTGGCGGAGTTGCCGCGGGCGCGTCGCTAATTGAGAGGCGGCAGATAGCGCGCGTGCATCCCACGGTTCTGGGGGCAATCTCCAACGCCGTCGATATTGATCCCAGGCAATTGCGCTCGATCGGTGTTATCGAAACCTTCTCCGCGGCGAGCATCATCGACGTCGCTGATGCCGCTGTTAAATCCGCCAACGTAACCCTGTTACGGATTCACCTGGCGATGGCTCTTGGCGGCAAGGGATTTGTGCTGATGGCAGGCGATGTAGCCAGCGTGCAGGCAGCGGTTGCCGCTGGGTGCAAGGTTGCCGCTGAAGAAGGAATGCTGGTGGGACGGAGCGTGATTGCCGCGCCATCAGAAGAACTCTTCCGCGACTTTATATAGGTTCTGCAGATTGGTTGGGCATTGCCAACGCGCGAAAGGAACAGAATGGAAGGTCATTCGAGACGCAGTTTTCTCGCGGGAGCAGCGATAACGGCTGTGGCTTGCGCTTTTCGCCCACTTATCAGCCGCTCGGAGTTATCGAAATCTCCATTCAGAATTTCTGTCATTAACGATGAAATCTCGCAGGATTTTGACCACGCCTGTTATGTCGTTGCCCATGACTTCGGCTTGAGTTGGATCGAACTGCGATCGATGTGGAACAAGAACACCATGGCTCTGAGCGATGCAGAGATTGATCAGGCGCAAAAGATCCTCGCTAAATACAATCTACAGGTGACTGACATCGCGAGTCCGCTCTTTAAGACTGACTGGCCGGGCGCGCCGCGGTCTAGTTATGGAGTCAAGGGTGACCTGCATCAAGCTGCCGAATCGACTTTCAAAGAGCCGGACGAGATTCTCGAACGGTCGATTTCACTGGCAAAACAGTTCAAAACGGAGAAGGTTCGCTGCTTTGATTTTTGGCGGCTGGACGATATCGCTCCGTATCGTGCCGCGATTGATGAGAAGCTGCGTTCGGCGGCGGAGGCTGCTGGTAAGCAAGGTATCCTTTTGCTGCTTGAGAACGAGTTTGAATGTAACACCGCGACCGGACGCGAGGCTGTGCGTACGCTGAGCGCGATCTCTTCTCCACACCTGGCGCTTAACTGGGACCCTGCAAATGCTGTGATGCGCGGCGAGCTGGACGCATTTCCCGCAGCCTGGGAGATACTGCCCAAGAATCGCATCCACCATTGCCATTGCAAGAATGCTTGCAAGAACGCGGAAGGCAAGATTGAGTGGTCGCCGGTCGATAAGGGATTCATCGATTGGACGGCGCAATTCCGCGCGCTCAAGAAAGCGGGCTATCGCGAAGCGGTTAGCCTGGAGACACATTGGCGTGGAGCCCCAACCGCTGAGGAGTCATCGCGCATCAGTTGGGCGGGCATGAAGAAAGCTCTGCAAGACGCCAATGCGCTGTAGCTCTGATGCTCATCGGCGATAGGTCGGGGATGAAGCCGCCGGCGAGTTAGTAACTGTTGGGAAATGATGCGAGCCACTTGTGTCCGTGATTTGAATTTGAAGGCACAAGAATAATCAGAGCCCGGCAAACGCATCAAATGTGCGAGTCTTGAGCGGGTGTATATCGGGAAGATCATCGAGTTATTGATCTATGACAAGTCCCAATTACCACGTCCTTCCCAGACTTCTGCAGCGAGGGTCACTCATCTCAGTCGACGCTTGCGCGCAACGCGGGTCTTCCATATCGTTCGTCGCGCGATAATGCAGACTCTTGCATCGGGGATCTTCTATCTCGATGACCATGCCATCTAGCAGTCCTATGCACCGAGGGTCATCCATCTCAATCGCCGCGATCTTGTACCGTGGATCATCCATATCAGTCACCGTGTCGTTGGGTAGACTCTCGCGCCCAATCGCCCCTTCGCCGTATTGCAATCGAGTTGACGCCGTTGGTTGAGCGAAGTCTGCTCAATATTGGACAGCGCTTTCTGACCCTGACTTATAGTCGCCCATTTTGCGAGAGAACTGGGATGTGCGCGCGCCCAATCTCCAGATTTTGCGAGTCTTCCGCCCGCCATCATCTACCATAAAGAAAGCGAATGCCTGCCAAACCCAAGCTCGGCCAAAACTTCCTCGTGGATTCAGAGGCCGTTGAGCGCATTGCGGCCTCAATCGGCGATCTCAGCGGCCGCACGGTGGTTGAGATCGGCCCGGGGCGCGGCGCCATTACCGGGGCGCTCGCCGCTCGGGCCGCGCATGTGCTGGCGGTTGAGTTGGACCCGCTGCTGGCCGCTGGGTTACGCGTTGAATTTCTACTGGAACCCTCAGCCCGTGTCACCGTGATTGAGCAGGACGCGTTGCGCTTTGACTTCGCCGCGGCCTCTGAGGCAGCCGGTGAGCACCTGCTGGTGGTGGGCAACCTGCCCTACGGCATCACCTCGCAAATCCTGCTCAAGCTGGCCGCAAGCCAAGCCGCGCTCGATCGCGCCGTGCTGATGGTTCAGCGGGAGGTGGCGGATCGCGTGACAGCGCAGCCGGGCTCGCGCGACTACGGCCTGCTCTCTGTGACGGTGCAGATGTACGGGCCGGCTGAGCGGCTCTTCACCTTGCCGCCGGAGTCTTTCAACCCGCCGCCCGATGTCTTCTCCACGGTCTTCCGATGGCGATTTGCACCGCGCTTTGATGAGTTGGGAGTCGAAGAGGCGAGCTTTCTGCGCTTCGTTCGCACAGCCTTTGCGCAGAAACGCAAGACGCTGGCCAACAATCTGCGGGCCGCCGGAGTTGCGCCGGCAGCTGTTACCTCCGCGCTGGGCGAGGCCGCAATCGACCCGATGGCTCGTGCGGAAGCGCTGCCACTCGAGAGCTTTGCGGCACTCTGGCACTCACTGGAAGATTGACATCAGCGCACAGCCAACGTGTAACCAGTTGCGGATTTGGGCGTGTCATAGACCCCGTAGTCGCAACTGAAAACCGTCCATGCTTCGGTCGTATCGGCCGCATCGGTCGTGGAGGTCCAATAGTACTGACCTACAACGAAGTCCGTGAAGATCGGCGCTTGAAAGATCGTGCCGTTGAGACTCGTAAAGGTATTATTGAAAAAGTCGGCGTGATTGGCTTGCATCCGATCGGAGAGGCTCTGCATCTCGTTGCGATTGGGCATTCTCCAACTGCCCGCCACCGATCCGTCCGTCAGTCCGCATTGCCCGCTGGCCAGTAAGTTTACTTTTGCAACCGCATTCGACCATGTGTCGTTGATGCAGTCGGCCATCTTCAGCCAGTACAATCCGGTGACAGTGTCGATGATGGTTCCATTGCCGTTGTCGAGCCAGCGCGGAAAAGTGGGTGGAACCCCGGCCTGAACGCTTCCATCATCTCCGCTACTGTAGACCACGTAAAAGCCGGTCGATTGCAGATTTACGCTGCCGCCGCCTGTGCCCTTCACCGCCCAGACTTCATTAGTTGAAGTAGTCTTGACGTTGTTGACCGTATCGTTAATGTACCTTCCGTCGCTCAAGCGGATGGTCCAGGCATATGGTGAACCAGCAGGCCCGTTTCCGCCGTAGTAACTGGTCGAGGTCCAGTAGATGCTCATAGAGACGCCTGTGAACGGGTTGCCTGCGGTCAGAGCCGGGTTGCTTTGAGATACATCCACCAAGCTTTCCAACTCATTCAGATTGGGCATGCGCCAGTCACCGGCCTTCGACCCGTCTGTCAGGCCGCAGGAGCCGCTCGCCAGCTGATTGGCATCCGTCAGCGCCGTTTCAAAGATAGTTGGAGTGAAGCAATCGGCTTTCCTCAGCCAAATCAATCCAGTCAGATGATCGGTTACCGTTCCGTTGAGGTTGTCAGTGAATCGAGTTGCGGGCCAGGCAACGCCTAGTTTTTTCGCACCATCATCTCCGTTCGCATAGCTCGCATTCTGCCCCGTGGCGGGAAGAGACACCAGCGGATTGCTGCCGTCAAAGGCGTTGAAGTCAGCTCCGCTCAGCGATTCATTTGCCAAAGAATCGAATTGGATCACAGTGTAGGAGATCCCGATGCCGTTAGCATTGTTCAGAAACTGGCTGTTCTCGTCCGCTCTTGTGACTTTGGCGCCGCTGCCCACCGAGGGATAAAAACCATAGCCCGTCTTGGTCACCCAAAACTGGTACGTTGAAATCGCATCGCCCGAGGTTGTGAGCCCGGAGAAACTGTAGTTACCGCTGGCATTCGTGGCCACTGTCGCAATCACAGTACTCGTATTGGCCAGTAGTTCGGTGACTGTCGCGCCCGCTAGCGGAGCGCCTTTATACAGAACAGTGCCAGAGACCGTGTCGGTGGGTGGGGGCTGCGCGGGGTTGGTATTTCCATTGGAACCGGTGCTGCCTCCGCCGCACGCGCTCAGAACGGTAAGACTTGCCATCGCTAGAAAGAGTCTGATTGTGTTCATTGCGCGTCCTCCACTGGCCTCATAGGCCGGCGCGATGCGGCAGATCGCTCCAGATGGAAGGACTGCGGGCAGGCGTCTATGAGCAGTATCGGTATCTTCTAATTGAATAATCAGCGCGATGCCGCACTGAGGTAACGAAAGCTAACGCCGCCCCGTTCCTTGTACCTCAAGCGTCTGTGCGGTGTGGATGTGGCAGATGGCGATGGCCAGGGCGTCGGCGGCGTCGGCTGGCTGCGGCACTTCGGCCAGTTCCAGAAGCCGCGCCACCATGAACTGAACCTGTTCTTTCTTTGCTAGGCCGTAGCCAACCACGCTGGACTTGATCTTGAGCGGTGCGTATTCGGCCACGGGAAGTCCCAGCGTGGCGGCGGCCAGCAGCGCCACGCCGCGCACCTGGCCTAGCTTCAATGCCGATTTGGCGTTCACCGAGTAGAAGACCTCTTCGATGGCCACCGCATCAGGCATCCAGCGCTCCAGTTCGATACTCAGCGCTCGATAGACCTGCTCCAGGCGTTCGGCCGTAGTTTTTGTCTTAACCAGGCGAATCGCCCCCATCGCTTTCATGACCAGCCGAGGCTGCCGTGCGGTGTCGTCAGACTCGACAACGCCGTATCCTGTGATCTCGGTTCCGCAATCGATGCCAAAGACTCGCATGGGCCTGAGTTTACCTTAGCCGCGCCCTTCAATAAAACGAAGAAGAACTGGAGAAACGGACTTTGATCCCGTTTGACGCTGCTTCCGGGATTTACCTGCCGCCCATTTTTAGTGGTGGATCAGGGGCGGAGCTTCCGGCCCCGAGATCATCCTCAAAACAGATAATCCAGCAACAGCCAATACGACCACTCCAACCAAGTTGTAGACAGATGGTGCTGTAATTTCGTAAGTTGCCAGCAATATCCATAGAACTGGGCCGTAGATGTAATGTTTCCTCACGCCGGTTCCAATCGACCAATAGGTGATCGGTGCAATGAACACTGCCACTATTGTGCTGAATACCGTTGGCGCAATATATGCAGCAGGTACTAGTAGTACATCAAAATGGAATTTCCTATCCCAGTGAATCGCGAAAAGAAATCCCAGAGTCATGGAATAAATCCAGCTGAGTGTCACGGCGATCAACATCCTGGTCAAAACGCGCACAAAACTCTCCTCCATTTCTCTACCATAGGGACTGGCCTTGCAGCAATTTTCCCCCGAAATAACGGCGGCCCGGGCGCAATGCCCGGGCCGTCGCGGTGAACTGTGGGTATTGGACTAAGGCCATCGCGCTAATGCGAGTGCCCGAGCATCTTCACTCTTGCTCCCAGATCGTGATTGCTTTGTGGCGATACCCGGCAAGCCGGGCTCCTTCGGCGATAGGCCTCGTCGCACCATTGAAGAATTGCCACCTCGCGCATCAGATCAGAGAATGCAACCAACAGTGAAGGTGCAGTAGCGTCCCATGCGGCAAAAGCACTCTCCGCTGGGGGCAACCATGGGGTCCAAGGCGCGATGCCCTAGGCCTCAGTCACCTCACGTACGATACTTCTCGAAGATTCTTTCTGCATCAGTTGGACCTACCTCCTTTCCCGTGTATCGCTAAACTAAACTGCAATTCACGCGGCGTCAACATAATATTTTGCCACGATCGAATCTTTTGTTGGGCTGCCCGCCCCGCATTCCCGTCTCAGGACTTCTTAGACCCCCTTTTCATCTTTTACCTATCGCGAGATAGCTTCATGGATGAACATGCTGAAGGGCACGGCAAAGTACTGATTGAATTGATTCGCCGACCCTTGCCTTCACCAGCTATGCAGCCACTCGTCATCACGCCCAATGCGCACGGGCGCATGGAAGAGTTCGCTTAGTCTTGCTTCGGTCAGCAGTTCCTGGCGCGACCCGTCGGCCACAATACGCCCGGCACGCATCAGAATCACACGCTCAATTTCTGGCAGAATGTCGCCAAGATGATGCGTGACCAGCACCAGGCCGGTGCCCTCGCGGGCGAGCCGTTGCAGAGTTTCGCGCAGCTCTCGTTGCGCGGCCAGGTCAAGCGCGTTCGAGGGCTCGTCCAGCAGCAGTTGCCGCGGCCGATGTACCAGAGCTCGCGCAATCAGAATGCGCCGTTTTTCGCCAGCCGACATTTCGCCCATCCGTTGCTGAGCCAGGTGGCTTGCCTCCATGCGTTCCAGAGCCTCGACGGCGCGCTCGCGCATTTCGTCCGTAACATGCAGATTGGGCCACAGAGTTGAAGCTGAAAAGAAGCCCGCGATGACTGCGTCGACGCCGGTTGTAACGGCCGTTCGCTCACCAGGCAGCTCACTCATGAGGCCAGCCGCCACTACGCCAAAGTGCCTGCGCAACTCCGTCAGATCCCAGCGCTCGCGGCCAAAGATGCGCACACCCATGCCCGGCTGCACGATGGGATAAAGCTGGCAGGTCATGGCCAGAATCAGCGTAGACTTGCCGCAGCCATTGGGCCCCAGGATGGCCACGTGCTCGCCCGCGCGAATCGTCAAGTTCACATCATGCAGCACCACGCGGTCGCCGCGCGCTACGTTCACCTGACGCAACTCAATAAACTCGCTCTCGTCCTGAATTTTTGCTCCTTTACTTCGGCTTTCGGTCATTCGAACCCTCACCTGCTAGATTAAATGGGTTGAATCCCATGACTGAAATGACCCACACACACGAGTTTGTTATTCCCCTCGGCTTCCGCTTTGGCGCAACCAAGGCGGGACTGAAGAAGAGCGGCAAAACCGACTTTGCCCTGATCGTGGCTGACGCGCCTGCGAGCGCCGCAGCCGTCTACACCGCCAACCGCGTTACCGCTGCTCCACTCATCATCGACAAACAGCACCTGCGGACCACGGGAGGGAAGCTGCGAGCAGTGGCCATCAACGCAGGCAACGCCAACTGCGCCGCTGGCCAAGCGGGCTTGGACGCAGCTAACGCCACTTGCCGGGCAGTCGCTGAACTTGTCGGCTGCCGGCCTGAAGAGGTCTTTCCCTCTTCGACAGGCGTCATCGGCGTGCCGCTGCCGGCGGAGAAGATTGTCGCGGCCCTTCCGGGGATGGCTGCGTCGCTCGGCTCGGATTTAGACCACTTCCAGCAGGTCGCCCAGGCCATGATGACGACCGACACGGTCGAGAAGACTGCCTTCGCGCAACTGGAAATCGATGGAAGTGAAATCCGTATCGCTGCTCTCTGCAAGGGCGCGGGAATGATTCATCCGCAACTTATGCCGCACGCCACCATGTTGGTTTACATCCTGACCGACGCAGATATCGAACCGGCGGTGCTGGACAGCTATCTGCGCGACTCGATCGAGGTCAGCTTCAACCGCATTTCGGTGGATGGCGATACTTCAACCAACGACACGGTGCTGCTCATGGCCTCGGGCGGGAGTGGCGCGGTGGTAGGCGAGAATCATGCCGCATTCGGCGCTGCTCTCACCAAGGTCTGCACATCTCTCGCCCGCCAGATTGTGGCCGACGGCGAGGGCGTTACGCATGTTGTGGAGTTGCACATTGAGGGCGCGGCCACGGATGCCGATGCGCTCAAAGTTGCCAAGGCCATCGCTCATTCGCCGCTGGTGAAGACTGCCTGGTCCGGCGGCGATCCCAACTGGGGACGGCTGGCGGCGGCCATCGGCTACTCCGGCGCTCAGATCGATCCAGATCGATTCGACATTCGCTTCGGCGATCTAGCCATTTGCCTTGACGGAGGTCGCGCACCTGACTTCGATGAAAAAGCAGCACACGACTACATCGCGCAGCGGGAGTTCTCGGTCACCATCGAACTCCATCAGGGCGCTGGCTCGTGCCTTTTTTGGACTACCGACCTGACCCACGAATACGTCAGCATCAACGCCGACTACTCTACATAAGCACTACGGTTGTTCGATGAAGCCCCGAAGGAAGCAGGGAACTCAGTCGCTGTAAAGATCGTTAATTTGCGAGGCCTTCAGGTGGTAAGTGAAAATAGGCCGGTTCCCGCTGGCTCATAGAGCGTTGTTGCATCTGCTTGCGCCAATCGATCGCTTGCATCACCAGGAAGAGCACAAAGCACAGCGCGACGGCCCCGCAGGTATCGAGCAACACATCGTTGAACGAGCCATAACGGTTGGGAAGAAAGCTCTGGTGAAACTCGTCCGCGCTGGCCACCAGAAAGGTTGCCAAAATCGCCAGCCCGTGCGCCCGCAGTTTTCGCGATGTCCCGGAAGCCAGACTCTTGAACGCAATCCAGAAGCCGCGAAAGCAGACCAGCGAAAAGAATCCGTAACCCATGAAGTGGCCAGTCTTACGGATGAAATGGTGAATCGCGGCCCACTGTGCGTCTACACCGTAGCCAAAAAGCGCCTCGGCAATGCGCCGCAACGGAGCGCTGGTGTGGTCCGACCCAAGGTAGGAGGTGGACTCGATCACAAAAACCATTGCGCATGCCAGCACCGGGAGCCATGTGCGCATCTGAGCTAGCAACCGCCTCTGCAAACGATCAGGCTCGCTAACCGAAATCTGCGGCTGATAGATTCCGTAAACGATAGAAGATGAAGCCATGATGATTACTCCTGAAGGCCGGTACAAGGATTAGGCGCAGAAACAGCGCACATTTTCCGGCTCGATAAGGAGTCTTTCGGCTTGAACGGTATTATCTTGAGCTAATCTTTCCGAATTTGAAATATCTCAAGGTACACTTTGGTACCAGAAGATCGCTTGGCGAAGGTGAGGCCCCCGGTATGCTAGCCGGTTTTGCGCTCATCCTCAAGCACTTCATCCAGCATCCCACGCAAGCTGGCCGCGCGCGCATGAGTGAGCCGGGCATCGCCGCCCTCTGTTGCCTGCGAGAGTTCGTCGGCAAGGTTCAGCGCCGCCAGCACGGCCACGCGCAGTGAATCCACTGTGCGGCCTTGAGCGGCCACGGCGCGCATTCTGGCGTCAACTAACTCGGCCAGGTTGCGAATATGCTGAGTGTCATGCCCAGAGAGGTAATAGGTTTGGTCGTAGATCTCGACGGTAACGTAGCCGAATGGATCGGTGGATTGTTCTTGAGCCAAAACGGACCTCACACTTCCAGCGAGTCAAGTTGGGCCAGCAACCGCTCCACGCGCTGACGCACATGGTCGCGCTCGCCGCGCAGGGCACTTACCTCTTTTTGCAGGCGCTCTGTCAGCGGCGCCTGTTCACGCAGTAGCAACTCGGCTTTGGCCGCGTGTTCTTCAGCCGCCGCGCGAGCCTGCCGCTCCTGCTTGACCAGATTTACCGTGCGCAGAATTCGCTCTTCAAGCGCGGAAAATTCATCCACGCTCAATGTCATGTCACTCGATTCCGCGACGGGTTCGGCAACTGGCTTTTCCCGCTGCGCCTCTTCCGCGGCCTCTGATTCCCACAAGGACTCCGACATAGAAAACCTCCACACGAATCCGGCTTACGGCTGCGAGTATAGCGCAGTTCCAGCCTATTCCACCACTACTTCCGCAGCCTCGCCCCAACTTTGCCAACAGCCTCGACCACCCGCATCTGGAAGCTCTGCAACTCTTCCTCGCGCAACGTGCGGTCCGGGGCTTGAAATGTCACGCCCAGCAGCAACGAATATTCGCCCGCGCCCAGTTTCGCGTCGCGAAAAACCTCGCGCGCTCGCCAGTCTACCAGTTCGGGAATCTGCAATCCGCCCACGGCCTGGTCGATTTTTTCCCACGTAATGTTCTCACCCAAGACCAGAGAAAAATCGCGGCGAACCGGCTGGAAGCGGGAAATCTCCCGCGCAATCGGCTGACGCAAAGGCAGCTTGTAGAGCCTGTCGAGATATAGCTCACCCACCAGCACTGGCTCTTTCAACTTGCGCGCGGCCTGATCGCGGGGATGCAATTGGCCTAGCCAGCCCACCGTCATGCCGTCGACGACCACTCGCGCGGCGCGATAGGGATGCAGCCACTCCGGCGTCAGCCCAGCCTCTGCTGGGAAGCGGTCAAAGCCGACGGACCGCGACAGGAAGCGCGCCACGACCTGCTCGACAACGCCCTTCAAATCATGAAACTCAATCGACCGCGCCGCGTGTAATGCTCCCAGCTCCGGCAAACTGCCCACCGCGCCGAAAGAGAGCGCAGGCCGCTCGTCCACTCTCTCTGTGCTGCCGCTGAAGACCGTTCCCAATTCGAAAAGGCGCACGTCACTCACGTCGCGATGCAGGTTGCCGGCCATCATCGTCAACATTCCCGGCACCAGCGACGGCCGCAGCACACCCGCCTCTTCGCTAAGCGGATTGCCCAGCGGAACAGCAAGCCCGGGTTGCGGCGCAGTGAGCGCAGCCTCAGCCGCCGAGCAGAAGGTGCTGGCAATCGCCTCATGAAAACCAGCCGAGCGTAGCGTCCGCCGCACTTCAGATTCCTTTTGGGCCCAGGGCAGCGCGCGCACGCCCTCGCCAAAGGCCGGCAGTGTATTGCGAAAGCGGTTATATCCATAGACGCGAGCAACTTCTTCAATCAGATCAATCTCACGCTCCAAATCGAGCCGCCAACTTGGCAGCGTCACTTGCCAGGCCGCGTCGGTTGTCTTCTCCAGTCCGCACCCCAGCGCGGCCAGCACGCCTTCGACTGTTGCAGCGGTAATGCCCTCGGCATCGATCGTTGCGCCCAGAATCCGCCGCACCTCGCTGAGCGCCAGGGGCACGGGCTTGCGGCTGGCGGTGCGCGCCTCGATTGCGGGCACACGCACATCGACCAGATCGCCTTCGATCCAGCCGCCGCTAGCCAACAGAATGCTGCTCACCAATGCTGAGGCAACCTCTGCGGCATTGAAGTCCGCTCCACGCTCGAAGCGATGGCTGGCGTCAGTGTGCAGCCCGTGACGCCGGGCAGTTCGTCGCACCGCAACCGGATCAAACCATGCAGCCTCAACCAGTACATTCTTTGTCTCGGGCGTAATCATCGAATCCCAGCCGCCCATCACCCCGGCTAGACCGAGAGGCTTCACGTGGTCGGCGATGATCAGGTCTTCAGGGTCAAGCACGCGCTCCACGCCGTCCAGCGTTTTGAGCCGTTCGCCTTTCTTTGCGCGACGCACCACGATGCCGCCTTCCAGTTTGTCGAGGTCGAAAACGTGCGTCGGTTGGCCCATTCCTAGCCAGGCGTAGTTCGTGGCATCCACGGCGTTTGAAATCTGCTTCTGCTCGAGCAGTTCAAAGTATGTTGCAACTTCCGCGCCCGCGAACCAATCCAGCGAGCCGCTGATGATGACATCACGCAGCACACGCGCCGTGAAGCGTCCGCAGGCGTCTTCAGCTTCGATGAGCACAGAGAATGCCTTGGCGGCAGGCCGCGCTTTGGGCAGAGCATAAACAAGCGGCGGAAACTGCAAGCCATAGATCGCCGCCGCCTCGCGCGCCACGCCGTAGTGGTTCATCGCGTCCACGCGGTTGGTGGTCACGTCCATCTCATAGAACGAGCCATTGCCGTCGCCCAGCGGATAGATGCCATCGACAGCAATGCCGCGCAGAGTCAGGTCTTCGGCGAGTTGGGCGTCAGTCGCGGGCAGTCCCGGCAAATATGCCCTAAGCCATTGTGTAAGAATCTTCATCGATAATCCTTCTTAGCGTTGTTAGCGGAGTTAGCGGGTTTCGTTGTCTCGATCAAGGCTCCAGTTTCCCCAGCAGTCCGTTAATCAGCTTTGCGGTTTCCGTTGCCACATCAAGCAGCAGTTTTGAGGAATCGGCATCAATGAATCCGAGTCCGCGTGCTAAATCGTTCTGCGTCTCAAACTCATACAATGCGCCCCGCGCGGTTCCAAGCAGCTTTTGTAATTCCGCATCCGTCAGTCGTCCGTGGCCATCGGCAATATGGCTCGCCACCGAAACGGCGGAACGTCGCATCTGCATTCGCAGCCCGAAGGTTTCGGATTTCGGAAACTCTTCGGTATGCAAGTAGACTTGACGAGCTAACTCCATCGCTCTCTGCCAAACAATCAAATCGCGAAAATGTCGAGTCCTGGGCATGGCCGTATTGTTCTATCCTCGCAACCGCTAACTAGCTAACCCGCAAATGTGCGCAAAGCGCACGCTAACTTGCCGCATCAATCAAGAACAAACCTTCTTCACGCGAACTGCCCCAGAAACCGCATATCTCCCGCATAAAACTGCCCAATCTCGCTCACACCATACTTCATCATGGCGATGCGCTCGACGCCCATGCCAAAAGCAAATCCGGAGATCTTCTTGGAGTCATACGCGGGCTGTTTTTCCGCGGCAAATGCAAAGACCGCCGGGTCCACCATGCCGCAGCCCAGCAGTTCAATCCATCCAGATTGCTTGCATTTGCGGCAGCCCTTGCCGCCGCAGAAGATGCAACTGATCTGCACGTCGGCCGAGGGTTCGGTGAAGGGAAAGAATGACGGAAAGAAGCGCGTCTTCACGGCCGAACCGAAGAGCGCCTTCATGGCATGGTCGAGCGTACCCTTCAGGTCGCTGAAGGTGATATTGGTATCCACGCACAGCCCCTCGACTTGATGGAAGATCGGCGAGTGGGTTGCGTCGGCCGCGTCGTTGCGATGCACCTTGCCGGGAATCACAATCCGCACTGGTGGCGGCTGCGACTCCATCGTCCTCATCTGCACCGGCGAAGTATGGGTGCGCATCAGCAACCGGTCACGCTGCGGACGGCGTTCCTGCCCCGCCACCACAAGCGTGTCTTGCGTGTCGCGCGCCGGATGCCCCGGAGGAAAATTCATGCTCTCGAAGTTGTAGAAGTCGGTCTCGACTTCAGGGCCGACGCCGACCGAGTAGCCCAGCGCTGCGAAGACGCTGGTGATCTCGTTCAGCGTGCGGGTAATGGGATGCTCGGCGCCGGTCAGTCGCCGCGTACCCGGCAACGTGATGTCAATGGCCTCGCGAGCGAGCGCCGCGTCGGTGGGACCCGCGCCGAGAGCCGCGTCCAACAGGCCTTCGACGGTAGCCTTGAGCGCGTTGAAGCGAATGCCCAGCGCCTTCTTGGCCCCCGTGGGCGCAGCCTTCAGCCAGCGGCCAGAGACCTCGTTGAGCAGGCCTTGCTTGCGGCCCAGCCACTCCAGGCGAAAGGCCTCGACTGCCGCTTCACCGTTGAGCGCTGCCGCAGCGTCGCTGGCCTGGCGCTCCAATTGGGCAAAGGCCCGGTCAAGCGAGGGCTCGTCAAATGCATCAAGATTAGGAATTTCGATGTTCATATGCGTATAACGTCAGGATAAACTACCTGTCCATTGCTCAACGATGACTGCTCGGTATGAGCGGCCAATATCAAGCCAGAATCGCCCCTGCCAAACGCAGAACAGCCCGGAATCCTCAAGATTCCGGGCCGTTTTGCGTTTCGATTGCTAGGCGCTAATCTTCTTGATCTGCTTCTCCGAGACCAGCGCCGTCTTGGCCTGCTCGATCAGCTTGATAAAGCCCGCCGCGTCCTTCACGGCGATGTCGGCCAGGATCTTGCGATCGAGCTCAATGCCGGCTTTCTTCAGGCCGTTGATCAACTGCGAGTAGCTGAAGTTGTTCAGCTTGCAGGCAGCCGAGATACGCACGATCCACAAGGAACGGAACTGGCGCTTCTTCTGCTTGCGGCCGGTGTAGGCAAACTTCAGGCCGCGCTCGACGGCCTCCTGAGCTGCCTGATAGAGCTTGGATTTCGTGAGGAAATATCCACTAGCTCTCTTCAGAATCTTTTTGCGGCGGTCACTCCGCTTGGTACTGCGTTTTACGCGGGGCATAACGATTTCTCCATTTTGCGTTCGGTGATGCGGCTGGAGGTAGGAAGGCCCTTAATCAGGCCGGTAAACCTCTTCACTCGCTTTAAACAAGCCTTGATCTCTCGATGGTCGAATGAGCCGAGCTCTTTGGATCATCGGGGGCCCGTGCAACGCGTTTGCTGGGGCCCTGGAGCGCCTTCCCCTTTGCGGGAGCAGGCACAACGATCAGGCGTAAGGAATCATGCGCGCTACCTTCTTGTAGTCGCCATCGGAAACCATCAGGGTCTTGCCCAGCTTGCGTTTCACTTTTGGCGATTTCGAAGTAAGGATGTGTCGCGTCTTCGTCTGGCCCCGCTTGATTTTGCCGGTGCCAGTCTTGCTGAAGCGCTTTTTCGCGCCCGTATGGGTCTTCAACTTGGGCATTTTCTTCTCTTTGTTCGGAAGAGCAGATAGGCTCGACCGCGTGGCCCGTGAGACAGGAATCTCCCTGCCCTCTTGAGGCTTCAACTAGTATAACCCAAATCAGACACCCATAGCAGCTATTCGTATCTGCGCGTCTGGAAAACTGCTGCGTTTTCCCTCGGTGCGATTGCGGATGTGCGTCCGGATTACGACTCCATTATGGCGATAATCCAAGCCAGGAAACAAGCGTGCTCAGGATATGCATAAGAGTTTATGATCCCGCCGGAGATGGAGCCGAGGATGGCTGCGTTTTAAACCGAATCGCTGAAAATGCTTTAAAATTAGGCATGGTTAGTGATCATCGTAAACACTTTCTTTTCGTCAGCGATTTTGATCAGACATTAACGTTCAACGATAGTGGCTATGTTCTCAGCGAAATGCTCGGCATCTCCGTGGATGAGTTCGAGCAGAAAGCCAAGGGCATGGCCAAGCTGAACCTCGTGCAGCAGGGCGCGGAGCTTTCTTATCTGCTCCTGCATGATCCGGCCTTTCATTCCAAGGTGCGGCGCGAACATCTGTTTGAAGTCGGCAAGCACATCCGTCTCAAGGAAAACATCAAGCAGGTTTATGAAATCCTGGACCATCGGATCGACGGATTCCATTTCGAGTTTTATGTGCTTTCGGCGTCGCCGGTGGAAGTGATCCAATCGGCGCTTGAGGGGATTGTGCCGCAGGACCACATCTTTGGGACGGAGTTCAAGTACAAGCCGTCGGGCGAGATCGAAAGCCTGGTGCGGGCCACGGCCGGTTATGGAAAAGTCGCGCGGCTCGAACAGCTTGAAGACGCGCTCGGCGTTCCTGCCGACCATGTGGTTTACGTCGGGGACGGCAGCTCCGATATTCACGTAATGCTGCAAGTCAATCGACGCGATGGCTTCACGATTGCGGTTTCGGAATCGAAACTGGTGGCGCAGATCGCCAAGCGGACAGTGCTCAGCGACAATGCGCTGCCAACGCTGGTGCCGATTCTTGAGGATATTGCTGGCTGGCAGCGGCCGCAGATCCGCCAACTCTTCGAGTCCTACGGCTTCCTGATTCAAGGATGGGATCGCGTGCAGACTGACTGGGTCACACTTCGCCCAAGTAGCGCGACGGCAGAGAGAGGAAGCGCGGTCCAATGAAGTGGGGATTCATCCGGGCATGATCTTTGGCTGGTATTGCGGTCTGCGAGACCCTCCCCAGCGACAATTTGATTGGGCTATCGTGAATGCGGTTCCGATCAAACTTGTCCACCGCTCCCCAAAAGGTAATCACGCTAAGGGTTCATCTCGCGGGAGTCGAGCTTCAAGAACTCCAGAATCTCCCGTTTGATTTTCTCGTAGTTCTGAAGGTTGCCTGCATAATTGTCAGACATCGGGATGGACCCGTGCGAGGAAAGAATGACCAGGCGATACACAAGCACATTATTTTTGGCAGAGCTGGTTTCCAAGCCGATCCCGGCAATATCGCTGAACGGAATCGTGCCGCTGGCGATACGAAATAGGCGTTGCCGATTCCACATGGCCTGTTGGCGACCGGAATCAAAAGTGACGACTTCCCTGCGCCAGAACAGCAGGGCAAAAATCCCGATGAAACCTGCAACCACATAGTAGACGGACCCGGCTTGGATGACGATCGTCCGGTAAAGAAAAAGCAGTGCTACGCAAGACAGAAAGATGGAAACCAGGATACTACTGTCGACGATCACCAATTCCTGGTTCGTCTTGCGCAGGATGTGCATAGTCACATTATGGCATGAACATGAAATGGTCGTTTTTTGAAGCGACAATCCGTGAATACGCTCCGACGCGATTCACCAATCACAGATAATCCGTCCAGGCTATCATGCGATAGGCGGGAGAGCCCGGACTACCCTTACGAATTGGAATGAGTTTATGAGCTAACTTGATCAGTATTGCGCTCATTGAAGGCGTAATACTGAGTTACTCAGGTTATAAGTCACGGGAGCACCGCAGATGTCACTCAAATACTCACAATAGGCTCAAGCAATGAAGAGCTATATTTCCGGGGCGAAGTTGATACCGTACCCATCGAGGCATAGACTCAGTGCTCTTTTCCTCGTAAAATTACGCATAAATGAATGGGAGTGCACTCCCTCAAAGCTATTTGTCGATTGACAACTTGAACACACCGTCCAAATTCGCTCGCATCGCATTAGAGAATCTCTTCGAGATATCTCCGGACGCCATTGTCGTCACCGATGCCGATGGGTTGATCCGCGAAGCAAATCCTCGAGCGACGGAGCTTTTTGGCTACACCCATGAAGAACTAATCGGGAAGAAGGTCGACGAACTGGTCCCGAAGCGCTTGAGAGAGCGCCACCCAAGCCATCGTGAAAACTACAACGCACACCCGCGTGAACGCCAAATGGGCGCGGCGATGGAACTATCCGGCTTGCGGAAGGATGGGGCCGAATTTCCGGTGGATATCATGCTGAAACCGCTGGAAACAGAAGATGGTCCAGCCGTGCTCGGCTTTGTTCGTGACGCCACAGAGCAGCGCGCAGCCCAAAATGCCATGCGAAACCAGGACCAGCAGATGCGGTCCATCGTTGAATGCGTGCGTGACTATGCCATCTTTCTGCTGGACAGTGAAGGCTATATTCTCACGTGGAGTCTTGGCGGTGAACGCATCAAGGGCTACACCCCGGACGAAATCATTGGCAAGCATTTTTCGCGATTCTTTACTCAAGAGGATCTGGAGCGGGAGCATCCCAAAGAGTTGATGCGTCTGGCGGCGGAGCGCGGGCGATTTGAAGAAGAAGGCTGGCGAGTGCGCAAGGATGGTTCGCGCTTCTGGGCTGACAGCATCCTCACGGCGATACGTGATACATCCGGCACGGTGACCGGATATGCCAAGGTGACGCGGGACTTCACCGATCGCAAGCGCGCGGAAGAAGCGGTGATGATGCAGTTGACCAGTGTCCTGCTGGCCAACATGGATGTGCGCAACCTTCTCGGCGCGATTTCCGCAAGTCTCCATGAAGTGATTCCTCACGATGCCGCCACGCTAGGGTTGTATGACTCAACTGCCGATTTATTGGTGGTGCAATTCCTGGGCCCCGAAAGAGAGGAATATCGCCGCGACGACATACGCCTTTCAGTTGAAGGCTCGCCCGCGGGCGAGGCATTTCGAACGCGAGAGCCGGTTTTGCAAGATCAGATAAAGGGTTCTCGCTTTGCCGAAGCGTCCGTGCGCCATTTCACAGAGCTTGGAATGCAATCGGGTTGCTGGGTTCCTTTGATCCACCGCGGCGAGGCAATAGGAGTTTTGGCTGTGGCCAGCCGGCTCGAATCCGCGTTCGTCCAGCGCGACGCCGAATTGCTAACCCAGGTGGCAAGCCAGGTCGCAATTGCCGCAAACAATGCAGTGACGTTTCGACAGATTGCCGAGTTGCGCGACCGGCTCAGACTAGAGAAACAATACCTCGAAGAAGAGATCAATCTAGAGAATCAATTCGAGGACATCGTGGGGGAGAGCACCGGACTTAGACAGGTGCTAAGAGATATCGAGACCGTGGCGCCTACCGACGCAACGGTATTGATCCAAGGGGAGACGGGCACCGGCAAAGAACTCCTGGCCCGTGCCATTCATCGGCTTAGCCCGCGTAATGAGCGCACATTTATCAAGGTAAATTGCGCTGCGATTCCGGCGGGACTGCTGGAAAGCGAATTGTTTGGCCATGAGAAGGGAGCTTTCACTGGCGCCATCGCGCGCAAAATGGGCCGTCTGGAGTTGGCTCATGAAGGGACGCTGTTTCTGGATGAAGTGGGCGAATTGCCGCTGGATCTGCAACCGAAACTATTGCGCGCAATACAGGAGAGGGAGATCGAGCGGCTGGGCGGAACCAGGCCTATCAAGGTCGATGTGCGCATGATCGCCGCATCCAACCGCGATCTGGCGAAGATGGTTGCGAACAAGGAGTTCCGTGCAGATCTTTACTATCGCCTCAAAGTTTTCCCAATTCAAGCTCCTCCCCTGCGTGAACGAATCAACGACATCCCTATTTTGGTGCGACATTTCGTCAGTCTGCACAGCCGGCGCATGGGTAAGAATATCGAGACGATATCTGATGCAACGATGGAAGCATTGAAGCGATGGAAATGGCCGGGGAATATTCGCGAGTTAGAGAATTTTCTTGAGCGGGCGGTGATTCTCACTCGCGGTTCGGTCCTTTATATTCCCGTGACGGAGCTGAAAATTGAAGAGCAGGACGAAAGCCCCGTTCTTGAAGGATCGACCCATGAAAGCGCCGAGAGGGAGCATATCCTGCGGGTACTGCGCGATGCGAAAGGCGTGATCGCGGGTACCGATGGAGCAGCCGCACGCCTGGGTCTCAAGCGCACTACATTAAATTCAAAAATGAAGAAGCTCGGCATCGTGCGGAGTGACTATATTTAGTCTGGATGACGATATTTCGTCATCGTCACGTCGTCATTCGTCTGGCAAAGTCTGAGCATAAACTGAATGTTTGCACAGAATAAATCCTTTCCTTTCATATGGATAATTTCGTGCCAGCCAACGCCAAAACCGTTTGGCGCGACGTGTGCCTATAGGTAGGCATGACGCTAAGGATTACAGTTCACGAGGAAGAAAGCCTGATCAAGCTCACCCTGGAAGGACGGCTCACGGGGCCGTGGGTGACTGAACTGGACAAGGCGTGGAGAGAAACTGCCCCGCGCCTTGGAAGCAAAAAACTGCATTTGAATTTGTACGATTTGACTTTCTCGGATGAAGAAGGCAAGCAAGTGCTGAGAGAAATTGTTACGCAAACCAGCGCAGAGATTTCTTCCAGCACACCTTTAACAAAGTTCCTCGCACAGGAAATCAGTACCCCCAAAACAAACTGAGTTCAATCGGAGGCCATTCATGGAATCGATGCGTGAAGGAAATTGCAGGAGCCAGGCAAAACGTCCCGGCGAATTTTTCAGCAAGCTGCCATCTGCTGCATTAGAGGACTTTTCCTTGATGGAGCGTCCGTCGTCCTATGCGGCCAATGTATTGCTGTTCACTGAGGGAGAACCGGTAAGAGCCCTCTTCGTCATACTTGAGGGCGAGGTGCGCTTGTCGATCAACTCCAGCGACGGCAAACGTTTGAGCCTGCGCATCGCCAGGCAAGGCGACATCATCGGCCTGTCGTCGGCGCTTTCCGGCACGCCATACGACATGACAGCCGAAACGCTATATCCTTCAAAAATTGCTCCAATCGAACGGCGCGAATTTCTGAATTTTCTGACGCGCCATCCAGACGCCTACCAGTCAGTCACAGAGGAACTGGGCCGTCAGATGTCACTGGCTTGTTCGCAGTTGCGCACGCTGGGGCTTTCCTCATCCGCACCCGAGAAACTCGCGCGCTTGCTGCTGGAGTGGAGCGATCGCGGTCAAGCGAAGGAAAGCGAAAGCCGCCTCCGCTTCTCACTGACACATGACGAGATCGCAAATTTCATCGGCACTTCGCGGGAAACGGTGACACGCACGCTAAGCAACTTCAAGAATCGTCACCTGGTGGCTTTCCAAGGGTGCATGATGACAATTCCGAACCGCGCAGCGCTGGCAGACTATGCCCACGCACAGGCCTGACGTTGAAGCCTTTTCCTGGATGATACATAAACTTAAATTAGTCGTTTATTGGTCGATCGAATTCAACACGGCGGAGCTCGTTGGGCCGCCGTGTTGGATTTTGCTTTCCGATAGGGGAGTACAAAGACGGCGATGGCCAAGCGTTATCGCAAGGCAGCCGACCACGACTCGGCTATTTCACAACTCCGCCTTCTGGAGAGACCACCACACCGACGCAGCCTCCAGTGACGCCTCGACAGTCTGTGCATTCGTGTAATGGGAAATCGGCTTGCCTAAGCCCCAACAGGCCGGAGACCGACTCGTATCGCCAAAGCACCATGCGCTTGTCAGGATGGTATTCATGATGGCATTGCCATCTATGTTCTCTTTAAACTATTGATTCTAATAATTTAATGGCTCCGCAGGTAGGACTCGAACCTACAACCCTTCGGTTAACAGCCGAATGCTCTGCCATTGAGCTACTGCGGAATGCTTTGCGTTAAATTGTCCTCTATCAAGGTAGCAGAGAGCGCGGGGTGCGTCAAAATTTCGCAGGATGTGGCGCGCTTGGACCTAAGGGGTGGTGCCGAATTGCGTCGGAGTGCGGGGCCGGAGGCCAATTGCTCACCAAACGTACTGAAAGCCCACGCAGGCGATACGATAGAAGAAGAGAAAAGGAGAAGCCATGTCCCGGATTTCCCGGTTGGATCGCAGCGAAGTAGGAACTGAAATGGCGACGCTCTACGACAAAATCTATGCCGTGCGCGGCAATGTGCCCAACATGTTCCGGGTCATGGCTCACCGGCCTGAGATTTTCAAGACAATGCAGGCACATTTTGCGGCTGTCCTTTCGACGGGAACGGTCCCGGCCAAGCTGAAAGAACTGATTATTGTGCGCACCAGCCAGGTGAACGAGACGCCCTATTGCCTGGCCAGCCATACCATTCTTGCCAAAAGCCTGGGATGGACCGACGACCAGCTCACACACCTGGCCGACTGGCCGCAGCGTGATGATTTTACCGCTGCCGAGAAGGCCGCCTTAAAGCTGGCCGAAACTGTCACTCGCGACTCGAACGCGGTCTCGGATGAGCAGTTTGCCGAGTTGCGCGGTTTCTACTCGGAGGGCGAGATCGTAGAGTTGCTATGCGCCATTGGCCTCTTCAACTACTTCAACCGCTTTAATAATGCGCTCAAAATGGAATCGACCAAACCCGGCGAGGGCGGCTGTCCGCCGGCGGAATCAATTTGATTCTCTTATTCAAGCTCATGATCGTGCAGAATGGATCGGCCTTGATGGGACGATCCATCTGTGCCCGTAGTTTTTCTTGAGTCACCGCAAGCGGCACAATTCAAAAATGCCTTTAACCAATTCACAAAGGAGTTATCTGTCCGCATGAAATTGAAATTGCCCGATGGACCATTTCGCGCCTACCTCTTCGACTGCGACGGCACCATTGTCGATTCTATGCCGCTGCATTACATTGCCTGGAAAAAGGCGCTTGGGGAATATGGTTGTGACTTTGACGAACAGCTGTTTTACTCCTGGGGCGGCAGACCCACTCGCGAAATTATCTCCTCGCTGAACGAGATGAACGGGCTGAACATGCCTGTCGAAGCCGTTGCCGTCGAGAAAGAAGAACTCTACTTTAATCTGCTTTCTGATCTCAAGCCAATCCCAGAGGTGATCGAGATTATCGAGGCCGAGCATGGCCGCATTCCCTTTGCGGTGGTTTCGGGCGGCAGGCGGAACTCGGTGGTTCGAGCGCTGAGTTCGCTCCATCTCATGGAAAAATTCGAGACGATCGTCGGTTCGGAAGACTATACGAATAGCAAGCCGGCCCCCGATTCCTACCTGCTGGCCGCCAGGCGGCTCGGGGTTGCGCCCAAAGATTGCCTGGTCTTTGAAGATACGGATATGGGCATTGCGTCTGCAACCGCTGCGGGAATGGCTTCGGTAAAGGTTGCAGCGCCATGGGAAAGAAACTGAATGGGGCGAGAGCATGAGCATCGGAATGCTCTACCTATAGCCGTTTGATGAACGCCTCTGCTTCTTTCAACTGCGGGAATAGCTTCTCGTCAGCTTTGAAGTCTCTGGAATGTACGCACCGCCGCAGGCCACGCCGCGTGACCGGGTGCTTAAGGTGCAGCATTTCGTGATAGAGCAGGTATTCGACTGCGTAGCGTGGACTTGACGGGCGGTCGAAGACGCGGCTCACGACGATGGTGTTAAGGGCGGCGTCGTAGTGGCCGAGAGCCCGCTTGGCCATGCCCTCGCTCCATGTCAAGTCAGGCCGTCCCAAAAGGCCGTCGAAGAAGCGCACATTAAGCGAGTCGAAGACCTCTTCGAGGTTGTAGAAGTGGCCTTGGGGGCCGAAGAAGCGCTTGTTGCCCCGTGCGCCGCGAATCAGTTCGGTCTGGCGGACGACAGCGGCGCTCGATGAAAATCGCTTGTAGCGCAACTCTTGCGCCGGGTCGAGTTTCTTTTTGTCATAGAGCTTGGCCAGAAGTATGTGGGCAATAGCATGAATCACGGATTCGGGCGCGCCTTCCAGAAGGTCAGAAAGGTTGACAAGAATCTGTCCTTCGCGCAGCCGTATCGTGGTGTTCAGCGAAGTAAATCGCCGAAAACGCAGCACAATGGGCGGCATCGGCGCCCTGGGGCGCAAAGCGCGGTATTCCTCTTGAAAGATGGGGATAAAATCTGTAGCCACTGAGTACAGTTTACAGTGCGCGGTGATCGGTTGTAGTTGCGAATCGCCAGGGTCGAATTACCGTCATTGATGCGCAATCCTCCCAAATCGTGTTCGCAACCAGCGCGTCAACAAATAGAGGGAGAATTAATGCTTTGGCTGATGATTGTGCGGAAAACCTGCGCAATTCATCAAAAAGCAAAAGAAATAGAGTATCCCACAATATTCAAATGATCCGCGATGCAGAGTGAAAATGCGTCATGCAGACAACGGATCGCTGGATCGCGAGAACCACACCTACCGCCGTTGCCAGCAGCCTGCCCCGGACTGAATCAGAAACTTCCATGCAGAAGGTTGTGAAATTTGCCGCCGAACTGGGTGGGAAGGTGTTCTCTAAGTTATTGATTTATTTGGTGGACCTGATCGGGATCGAACCGATGACCTCTTCCATGCCATGGAGCAGATCAAACCGCAAAGCATAGACGGCACAGTACTTACGAACCGGCATAACCGGCAAAAACGGCCCACTGGGCGCTATTTGCGGGCAAAATGCGGGCAAAACATCAACCAAGTGGCCAACGGGCTGATCGTGTGGAATCAGCCCAGCACGTCTTGAAGAGTCATTCCAAACGGGACGAACAGGCTCAACTAGAGCATTTTAGGAATTACTGTAGACCATGAATGCAGTGATTGAACCATGCCTTTGAGTTGTCTGGGGTGATCATCTGGATGGCATTGGCGATGGCTATTTCCAGCGCCTCTTTGGTTCTTGCTTTGGCTGAACGAAGGATTTGCTTGAGCTTTGACCATGCTTTCTCGATGGGGTTCAGGTCAGGCGAGTAGGGCGGCAGGTAGAGTACTTCCGCCCCTGCTTTCTTGATCAATCGACGCACCCCCTTGATCTTGTGTGAACTCAAGTTATCCATCACGACTACGTCGCCGGGCTTGAGCGCCGGGCACAGGATGTGCTCAACGTAGGCCAGAAAGATGTCGCCATCGGTGGCCTCTTCGATGGTCATCGATGCAATGATTCCGCGCAGGCTCATGGCGCCCAGAATGGTCATGATTTTCCAGCGTCCGCCGGGTGTTGTTTCCGAGATGCGCGCGCCTCCGGCGCTGCGCGCATAGAGCCGCGTCATCGAGGTCGTGACCCCGCTTTCGTCCAGGAAAATCAGGTGTTCCGGAGAGATCGTCGCGATTTGAGAGACAAACTCCTCGCGCTGCTTGCGATTGGCTTCGGTATCGCGCTCGGTGGCGTGGAGCGACTTTTTTTCAGTCGCAGTCCCAGTTTTCCGAGCAACTTCCAGACCTGGGGCAAGCTGAGCGAAACCCCCGCCTGGTCAAGTAACTTCTGCTGCACTTCGGCCAGCGTCAGATCGGGCTGCTGAACAAACCAGGCCTTCACTTGTTTCTTCGCCTCGACTCCGGCGTGTGGTTTGCGTCCTGGCTTGTGCGGAACTCGCTCGGATTGGCCGGTGCGGTTGCGCGCAGCGGAAATCTTCTTCGCCCAGCCAACGCTCACCAGAAAACGACTTGCCAGTTCCTCCAGCGTTCCCTCGCCTTGATCGTGGGCGAAGAGCAATTTACGGCGCAGATCATCTCCAAGGGGTTTACCCATATCTGTGTTCGCCGCAGAGTCTCGCCAAGGACAGTCTATACTATTTGCTAAAATGCTCTAAGCCCTTCAAATTATAGGAGAGTGAACATTCGTCCCTCTGCTGGGCAGGGGCAATTCTGAGAGATGAGACATTGGAGTCGGGCTGAGGCGCTGCCTAAGTGACGTTAGTTTGAGTCGAACCTGACATCGACATTTAGAACACCCAACTTACTGATTCCGAGAATGCCAGCAATTCAAGCAATGCCACGATTGCCAGGTTTGGGTGCAAATCGCGTACAAACAATTCCCACAAGTGCCGAACCACCAACAGCTTCATCTTCCAATCCGTTCAGCGGACCATCTGAAGAGTTCTCCATCGTTTAACATCAAACCGGCTACGTCGAAGATCGTCTTCTGACGAGGACTCGAGATACTGCCGATGGGTTCGGTCAAGATAGCCATGCCGGAAAGTTTAATGGGCGCGAAAGCCTTAGGCCATCCATCGAAAGGTTGATCCCAGGGTTCTAACCCCATGCATCAAATGAGCGGTTAGTCGGCAGAAAGCAGCCTGGGTTAGGAGCCGCGCAGACGACTTGGTAAGTAGATCTCCACCAATCGGTGTGCCTCAGTTTCGTCCGTCAGGTGGAGGCGGGCACAACAGACATACTGCCATCATGTTTCTTGCAGCTGCGGTGAAAGTGTCGAGCGTCAACCATCGGTTCAGCGCATTGAGTTGAGTTTGTCACACTTGATTCAGACGCCGATCCCCCACCGACTATCGTTATCTCCTTTTTTCAAGGCGACTTTATGAATCGGCGAGATTTTTTGCGAGCGAATAGCTCGGTCGTTGCTGGCTGGGCTCTCTCTAGGGCGCTGCCGGCGTTGGCCCATAACCTGCCGGCAGGCGGATGGCGGACTTTCGAGGTAGTCACCCAGGTCGAGTTGTTGAAGCCCAACGGTGTCAGTCTCATCTGGCTGCCTGCGCCGCTGATTCACAACCCCCCTTATCAAAAGACAATTTCGACCCGCTTCACGGCAGACGGTGGGACGGGCGAGCTGAGCGAGGACAAGCAAAGCGCTCTAGGGATCGTGTCAGCGATGTATGCCGCAAACGCAAGGCCGATGCTGAGTCTGACCACCCGCGTAGCGCTGAAGAACTATGCCGTTGATCTGTCCTCCCGGTCAACAGCGCCACTCGCATCACGGACTGAACTGGACTACTTTCTTCGGCCGACCCAATATGTGCCGACAGACGGCATTGTCAAACAGACTGCTCTGAAGGCGACCGCTGGCGCGGCCACCGACATCGAGAAGGCGCGGGCGATTTATGAATGGGTGGTGGAAAATACGTTCCGCGATCCGAAAGTTCGCGGCTGTGGTCGTGGCGACATTCGATTCATGTTGGAGTCAGGTGACATGGGCGGCAAATGTGCCGACTTGAACGCCCTGTATGTCGGTCTGGCCCGCTCGGTGGGCTTGCCGGCGCGACATGTCTATGGTTTGCGGATCGCAAAATCGGAGCTGGGCTACAAGAGCCTTGGACTGACCACTGAAATTGCAACGAAGGGACAGCACTGTCGTGTGGAAGTCTACCTACAAGAGCATGGATGGGTACCTGTTGACCCAGCCGATGTCCGGAAAGTGGCTTTGGAAGAACCTCCCGGAAATCGTCCATTGAGCGATGAGATCGTCTCGCGGGCTCGCAAGTCTTTGTTTGGATCATGGGAGATGAATTGGATGGCATACAACTATGCTCATGACGTGGACCTACCCGGATCCGCCGGTAAACCGCTGGTGTACTTCATGTATCCACAGGCCGAAACATCGGAAGGACGAATCGATCCATTCGATCCGGGCAACTTCAAATATGAAATCAAGGTGAAAGAAATCAGCTAACTGTTGTGCTGTTCGAAACGCAAAAGATCAATCTAGGGGCGCGTCTCAATTTGGGCTGCGGAATGCACAGACGCCTCGATTTCGCGTAAGGCTGGAAGTTCAAAACAAGTTGCCCGAGATCTGCTCGGCTGCTGTGTAGATTCTGGACTTAAGTGCGTCGCTTGTCAGGACGGGATCGTTTTTGAGTGAGGTGCTGATAGTGATAGTGAAGACCTGATCGCGGACCCGCCCGACGACGCGCTCGCCCATCCGCTTCTTATCCTCGTCGGCGACGCAAATCAGCGCCTCGTTTCCAATGGCTCTCAAGGGGACAGCATCGGCCCCACAGGCCTGCGCAATCGCACCCAGTCGCGCGTGAGAATCCACAGCGATCTCTACGGTCACGCGGAGGGTACGCTTGCCCTTGTCACCCTGCTGCGAAAAGGTGCAGACGGCAGGCTGTCCAGCAGCCGCTTCGGTCACTGCGCCCACCGCTTCTCCTCCCAGAAGTCCGGAGACCGTGGCTTCGTTGATCCATGCGCAGTTGTTCGTTGCCTGGCACAAGGCGGGAAGGCCAATCAAACAAACTCCAAGTGCAATAAGTAGCAGTTTACGCAATGCTATCTCCAGCTAACCGAATTATCTGCCATTGCTCGAAGCTCCAGCATCACTTTCGAAACCCGCCTGCCGCGCCTGGTTGAAGCTAATCCTGCGATCTATCAACCCGGTGCAACCTTTGCTAACTCTCCTCGGCGTAGGCTCTACTCCGGCTGTACGATGACGACCGGCACCTGCACGTTGGGCACTGCCGGACTGGTTGAAGGAAATGCGAATTCGACTTTCCACTCGGCACAGGTATCACTGACTCGGCGTGGCACGCAGGACCTAAACTACACGCTGGCGTACACCTATTCCAAGGATCTGGACTACTCGTCAAGCCTTCATATGTCCGGTCCTGCTCCGTGGATGGTCCTCGGGGAACTTGACATTCCACAGAACAACCAGAATCTCGCCGCTGAACATGGACGCTCGCTCTTCGATTCGCGCCATCGTTTCGCAGGCAGCGTGACCTACGCTGTTCCGTTCGCGCGCAACTTCACAGGAATGAGCCGTACTCTCCTGGATGGCTGGCAGTTCAGTGCCCTGTCGGCCGTGAATTCCAGCACTCCCTTCACAGTCTATGACTCGGCGAACGTCTCGTTGCAGGCGCCGCACCCCGGAGTCTCCGGCATGTTCGGAGACCGGCCCAACGTCGTCGGTAACCCGAATAAGGGAGCACCGCATAAGGTGTCGCAATGGGTATCTCCTTCGGCATTTCAGCGGCTCGATCCGGTCGCGAACGCTGGGCAGTTCGGTAACGAGGGGCGCAACAGCGTCGATGGCCCGGCATATGGGAGTCTGGACGCTTCACTCGACAAGACCTTTGCTCTTGGTGACAGATCAAGAGTGCAGTTCCGGGCTGAAGCCTTCAACGTGACAAACCATGTCAACCTGATTCCGCCCGTTTTCGACATGAACTCGCCTGCTTTCGGGCAAATCACCGAAGCGCAGGCCCCACGTGTCCTTCAGTTCGCCTTGAAGTTTGTGCGGTGATCCTGCCTCCAATGAAATGTTAGTGCTTGCGACACAGAGTGGGGTCCACTACATCGGACCCCACGTCAGTTTCACGATTCTCATTTCTGCGCATAGTCCACTTCAGAGGACACTCTACAATGACCGATTCTCTCGCCTCGACAAAGCGGTTCTCGGTCTCTTTGTCCATTCCTTCCTAAGAGCAGCCATTTATCGATCAATATCAACGATGGTCCGTACTCGTTCATTAGCTCGCAGAGAGCTTCGCCAGGACTGGTAGCAAGCTCAGACAACTTGGTGAGGAGCTTCTGGCGGGCACCTTTGAGACGGTAGACCTCGGCTGTCAAAGCGCGTCTCAGCTGTTGCGCTTTTAGTTCATGCAGCGATTTCCGCGTCCGCGGAGCGATAGCCGTGTTGATTTATGGTTCGCCTACATCGCCACTAATAACTCAGGGAAGATTGGTCCAATAAGGGAAGATTGACAAACAGCCCCTTGCTGCTGCCGTCATCCTCTCGATGGACTTCTGCCGTCCAACCGCGGAAGGACGTAATGCGAGCAATCTTGCGCTACTGTGAGCTATAGCCCGCAAGGAGTGTACCGCGCGGGAACTCTTACTTTCACGGTGGTCGATGCTTCATCTTCGGCGGAAGAAACAGATCAGTTGCACCCGGTGCATGGCAATATTTTCAGTGTTGCTGTTCTTGATTGTCATAAGTGCCTTGCCAGCTGTGGCACAGGAAGGGGGTGTGCCCCCCCAGTTAGACCTTGGCATTATCGTCCTGCCGACCCAGGCCGGCGCTGAGGCTGTGCTGAAGCAACTGAATACGGGCGCCGACTTCTCCGTCTTGGCAAAGGAGAAATCCACCGACGCGACAGCTGTGGATGGCGGTTACCTGGGCAAGATAGATCCGAAGGGCCTGCGCCTGGAGTTGCAAGAGGCATTGAATGGCCGCACTGTCGGCCAACTCACCGGTGTGGTGCATCTCCCCTCAGGCTTCGCAATTCTCAAGGTACTGGAACACGCGCCTGCGTTAGAGGATCTGAACCCGGACCGGATGAAGTCTCTGATTTCGACGGGCGTAATCCAGTTCGGCGCGTCGGTCGGCGGATATGCCGAGGCCCTCGCCGCGATGCGGGACTATCCCAAGCCGGAAGGCTGGCCCCGGGACATGCGCCAGGTTTGCGAGATCCGCACCGGAGCGGCCCAGAATGCGAAGCTGGCAGTGCGGGATGCACTCAATTCGATGCTTGGCACGCAGACAACTATGGAGCAACAAGTGATGCTGATCCAGGGTGAATCCACACTTGCACAACTCTATGCATTCAGCGGTGAGATGCCTGAGTCCATCGACGCCTGGAAGGCAGCAATCAAACTTGCCGAGACGGCAGATCCCAGGTATATGCCAAATCTGCTTGAGAGTATTGGCGCCACCTATCTGCATTGGTCGGAGATGGAGAACGGGATGTATAACGGCTCACGCGACCTGGATATCTTTCCACCTCTTGACCCCCATGCGAGCTTTGAGAAGAAGGACGAATCCAAGCAGGCTATTGCGTATTTCCTGAAATTTCTGGAGCAGAAGCCCGACAATCTGGAGGTGAAATGGCTGCTCAACCTGGCGTATGCGACGCTGGGCCAATACCCCTCCGGCGTGCCAGCTGCCTATTTGATCCCAGAGAGCAATTTCAAGTCGAAGGAGAACATCGGGCGCTTTGTGGATCGTGCGTCCGAGGCCGGTCTGAACGTCTTTGGAGCAGCCGGAGGCATCATTGTGGATGACTTCGACAATGACGGTCTGCTGGATGTGGTGATCACTAGCATGAATGTATGCGAGCCGCTGCACTTCTTCCATAACAACGGAGACGGAACCTTCACGGACCGGACAAAAGAGGCCGGCCTGCAGGATCAGTTGGGCGGTCTGAGCCTGATGCAGGTGGATTACAACAACGACGGCTGCATGGACATTTTCATACCGCGCGGCGGTTGGGAATATCCGCAGCGCAAGTCACTGTTGCGCAACAACTGCGACGGAACCTTTACCGACGTGACCGATGCCAGCGGGCTGGGAACGACGGTGACCGCGACCCAGGAGGCGGTGTGGGCGGACTTTGACAACGACGGCTATATAGACCTGTTTCTCGCCAATGAGAACGCCCCCGCGCAACTGTTTCACAACAAGGGAGACGGCACGTTTGAGGAGATTGGCCACGCGGCGGGAATTGATCAGACAACTTTTGCAAAAGGCGTGACCGCGGCAGACTACGACCACGATGGTTTCATGGACGTGTATGTCTCCAACCTCCAAGGGAAGAATTTTCTCTATCACAACAACGGCGACCTTACCTTCACCGAAGTCGGAAGGCAGGCTGGCGTTCAGGCCCCTTTGTTCAGTTTTGCTACATGGTTTTTCGACTACGACAACGACGGCTGGCCGGACTTGTTTGTCGACAGCTATCTGATGGTGATGGACGAGACGGTGAGAACCTACGTGGGCATGCCGCACAACGCCGAGACGCTGAAACTCTACCGTAACAAGCACGACGGCACATTCGAGGACGTGACGGAGAAGGTGGGGCTGGACAAGGTTTATATGCCCATGGGCGGCAACTTTGGCGACCTGACCAACGATGGATTTCTTGATGTCTATCTCGGTTCGGGAAACCCGAATCTCACGGCTTTAGTTCCTTATGTGTTGTTCAAAAACAAGGAAGGCAAATCGTTTGTGGACATCACCCAGTCCTCAGGTACAGGGGAGTGGCACAAAGGACATGCGGTTGTGTTTGCCGACCTGACCCGCCAGGGCAACGAGGACATTCTGACCAGGGTCGGGGGAGCAATTCCTCCAGACGAGCACAACGTCCGAGTCTTCGAGAATCCGGGGAACAGAAACGATTGGCTCAATGTGCGACTGGTGGGCGTCAAGACCAATCGCTCCGGCGTGGGGGTGGAAATTCATGTCACTGTGCAGGACGGCAATGCCATGCCTCGGTCCATCTATCGAACGGTTGGACAGACCAGCTCCTTCGGGGGCAATCCGATGGAGCAGCATATCGGGCTGGGACCCAACGCGCACGAAATTGCGCTTGACATCTGGTGGCCGACCACACGCACGCGGCAACATTTTACCGGAATAAAAAAGGACCAATATATCGAGATCAAGGAATTTGCCACCAGCTACACGAAGCTCGAGCGGCGCCCATTCAAGTTAGGCAACAACAAGGCGGCCACGGCAATCGCAGCAGCAAAGTAGGACAACTAAAAGCTTCAAGCGAGATTGCGCACAAGGAGAGAAGAATGAAAATGGGACGAGCGTTTCTGGCATTGGCTCTCTTGGTTCCAGCGGCGATGGCTAGGCGATAGAACTCAACACCTGGGATGAGCTAAAGCGTACATCCACAGTTGTACTCATATCTCCGTCTACGGGTTGTTGCACCCGTGGCCTGCACGCTTGATGCTTGTTTGTAGTCCCATGAGCATACGAACTGTAAGTCTTCGTGCACTTCTTGTCACGTCTGCGGAGGCCTATGCGCAAAGCGCATCTAGCCGCCACTGGCAGGTACGTGCCTCGCGAGCCAGGTTCATACAGCTTGGATGGAGCTTTCCCTCCATTACGCAATTTCCATATTTGACTCAGGTGGTGAGTACCGACGTTGCGATGCAGATCTCCACGGCACACACAACAACTTGCCGACCCATGGAGGCTGTTGCATGAGAGTCATGGCAAGAGTTATAGCAATTACCGCCCCATGTGCGCTGCTACTGGTATGCGGTTTTACAGCCGAACCGGCACAAAGTCCCGCAGCGGATATCATCGTTACTGCCGCGCCGGTCTATAAGCCTTTGGCGGCCTTACGCGGAGAAGAACGCTTTCCCAAGGGCGCGCAATTGCTCGTAATTCATGAGGGCAAGCCGGAGGCCAGACCGGAGCCGCTGGTGTCGGGCTTTGCGGCTACAGCGGACGCCAACGTTTCCTTCGACGCCAAGACGGTGCTGTTCGCTGGCAAAAGCACCGCAGACGACCCATGGCAGGTATGGGAACTAACGCTTGCAGATCATTCGTTGCATCGGATTGTCGCGGATGCAAACGACGCCATTCGTCCGCTCTATCTACCAGGCAACCGCCTGGTCTATGCACACCACACTACCAAGGGCTATCAACTTGAAGTTGCGCAGTTGGATGGCTCCGCAGTCCAGGTGCTCAGCTACCTGCCCGCCAGCGTAATACCTGCGTTAGTGCTGAAGGATGGGCGCATTCTTTTTGAAGCTGGCTTCCCCTTAGGTTCCGGATCAACGCCGGAACTATTTCTTGTTTACTCGGATGGAAGTGGAGTCGAATCCTACCGCTGTGATCACGGCACAGCTCGCTGGGGAGGAACACAGCTAGCCTCTGGCGATGTGGTGTTCACGCAAGGCGCAACAGTGGCGAAGTTCAGGTCGCCTCTGGCAAAAAAAGAGAGCATAGTTACGCCACGCGCCGAATATGCGGGTGCGATTGCCGAGACGGCCTCTGGCACATGGCTGATGAGTGCGCGAGCCAGTGCGGGAACGCACTACGCATTGAAGCTTTGGAAGCCCAATCCTTCGCGATCGGAAGCGGGGGCGCTCAAAACATTGCTGGCGCAAAGCGGCGAGGATATCGTCGAGCCTGTGCTTGTTGCAACGCGTACAACGCCCAAGCGTCACCCCTCCGGGCTTCATGATTGGAGTTACGCTAATCTGCTTGCTATCGATTCGCGCCTCTCACGCGAAGGCGACCTTCGGGTCGCACCTGCATCGGTGCGGCTAGAGACGCTAGACGCCGAAGGCCGCGTCGTCGTCACAGGCACAGCGCCGGTGGAGGCGGATGGTTCCTTCTTTGTGCAAACTCCGGGCGACAAGCCCATTCGCTTCGCATTGCTTGATGCAAAGGGTGCAGTGCTGCGACAGGAACACGGATGGTTCTGGATTCGCCGCGGAGAACAGCGCTACTGCACGGGCTGCCACACGGGACCGGAGCGCACATCGGAGAATCGCTTGCCAGCCGTATTGCTGCACACGACAACGCCTGCTGATCTTACAGGCGCGAAGGAGATGCGTGAAGCGCAGAGCGGAACTCCAGGAGGCAACTCAAGATGAATTATCGCTTTCTTCTATTTTTCTCCGCAGTCGCCATATCTTTTGCGCATCTCACTGTTGCCGCGCAGCCGCCTGTGGTGGGACAGAAGCTGACTGTCCGGCAGAAAGATGTTGCAACTCAGACCTCGGCTGCTCCAAAGGTCCCGTTAATTCGATTCGAAGACGCGAGCGACAAGGCTGGAATCAACTTTACGCACAGCTTCGGATCGCGTCAGATGGGCTCACTGCTTGAAGATACCGGCGCAGGCTGCGTGTGGTTCGACTACAACAACAGCGGCCTTGAGTCTCTTTACGTAATGAACGGGCGGCCGCTGGACGACTCGATGCATCCGTTTCCGCTGAAGGTTAAGCCAAATCCGCTACCGCACAATCATCTCTATCGCAACAATGGCGACGGCACCTTCAGTGATGTGACGGAGAGTGCCGGGCTTGACCCAGACATATATGGAATGGCCGTGACGGCTGCCGACTATGACAACGACGGTTTTGTCGATCTGCTTGTGACCGGATACGGAAAAACGATTCTCTATCACAACGATGGTAATGGACACTTTACTGATGTGACCGCAAAGGCTGGGATCAAGGTGGAAGGTTGGGCCATCAGTTCGACGTGGCTGGATTACGACAAGGACGGTTGCGTCGATCTGTTCGTGGGCCGTTACGTCAAATTCGATCCCACATATCGCGCCTTCTATGCACCGACCAATTATCCGGGACCCCTGGACTATGAGGGCGAGACCAACAGGCTCTTTCACAACGACTGCGACGGCACATTCACGGATGTGACTGACAAGTCGGGTATCGGTGCGTATGTGGGGCGGACGATGGGAGTCACGGCTGCGGACTTCGACAATGATGGGTGGGATGACATCTATGTCTCCAATGACCGCACGGAGAACTTCCTCTTTCACAACAAGCACGATGGAACCTTTGAAGAGGTTGGCAGCGATACGAACACGGCCTATGGTCAGAATGGCGAATCGACCTCGTCAATGGGGCCTGTATTTGCCGATCTTGAGGGCCGGGGATGGCTGGATCTTTGGGTGACCGACGGGCGCTACAACCGGCTGTTGCATAACACCGGGGCCCTTGCGGACGGGTCTTTGTCCGCGGGGTGGAAGACCGGAAAGATGAGTTTTGAGGATCTTGGCGCGGAGAATGGGGTTTCACAAGCAAACGCGCAATACGCGAGTTGGGGCACGGGCATATACGACTTCGACAACGACGGTCAACTCGACATTCTTATTCTTCACGGCGGTCTTGTTCATCTGATCCCGGAGGAGCACACACTGTTTCGCGGGCTGGGCAGTGGCAAGTTTCAGGATGTCTCGCGCGAGGCCGGTCCGGTGCTGAGCGTACGCACCACAGCACGCGGCGCATGTTTTGCCGACTACGAAAACAACGGAAAAGTAGATG
>Ga0208035_1000063_pt1 | contig 33475 bp, 43 predicted proteins | sample June2015DPH_11_1_FD_184704 | JGI IMG/M metagenome (GOLD analysis project Ga0208035, IMG submission 184704) | Peatland microbial communities from SPRUCE experiment site at the Marcell Experimental Forest, Minnesota, USA - June2015DPH_11_10... | ecosystem: Environmental > Terrestrial > Soil >...
AGAATCTGTCCACAAACTAAGTTCTTCTCAGCAGTGTGTGAGTGAAACTGATCCAGATCATGGTTTCCGAGGAGGTTGGGCGAAGTTCGTAGTCTTTGCTCAATCTTCTCGACCATCCCAGCCAAGCGAAATTTCTCTCCACGATCCAGCGCTTGGGTAGCACTTTGAACGTGTGTAATTCATTGCGTTTGACCACTTCCACATCATAGCCGAACATCTCTTTTGCCCAACCGATTAGCGTGCCTGTGTAGCCGCCATCGGCAAAGACCTTGATAATTGTCTCGTAGCGGCGGAACAGGCGCATCAACACGGCGCGGGCGCCCACGCGGTCTTGTATCCCGGCCGAATGCACGACCGCTGTCAGCAGGTTGCCCTGCGTGTCAACCGCGATGTGGCGCTTGCGGCCTTTGATCTTCTTGCCCGCGTCGTAGCCGCGCGCCCCCCTTTACCGGTCGTCTTGGCCGATTGCGAATCGATGATTGCTACGGTTGGTCCAGCATGACGCCCCGCTGCGCGGCGGCCTTCTTCGCGCAACGCCTGGCCCACACGCTCCCAAAGCCCGGCATCCCGCCAGCGGCGAAATTGCTCATGCACGGCCTTCCACGGCGGAAAATTCGCGGGCAGTTGACGCCACTGGCAGCCTGTCTTCACCACGTAAAGCAGTGCATCGACGACGCGCCGCAACTCATGCTTGCGCGGACGGCCACCGGCGTGACGTGAACCGCGAGGCTGCCACAGCAACGGTTCCAGATGCGCCCATTGAGCATCAGTCAAATCACTCGGATACATAAGCCAAGCGTAAAGCCAGACCCCACCTAAGCATATGACTGACTTGATTCAAGCTGCAGTTTGTGGACAGGTTCTTAGAGGCTGGATCATTGCTACCCGATCCTTAGGTGCCATCCTCGCCGCAGCTCAGCGCCGGGAACTTCTTCCTCGTGCTGAATGGCTGCCTTGATCGAATCGGTGTCTGGCTTTGACTCTTCCACTGTGCTATCGAGCATTTTGCCAAGTTCGTCGGGAAGATTCGCAAGAACCGTTTCCCAGAGGACGCCGCCGACGCGGGCATCGATCTTGCGATAGGACAATGGCAAGGCTGCCTCGTCGGTGATCCGCACCGAGTCCTGACTGTTCTTCTGGGCGCGCAGGGTGAATTCACGTCCCTCGATCGATTTGAGTTCGCGGCTCATGAGATAGTAGAGAACCATGTTCTTGGTTCGCTCCACCTTGCCTGCCGCCGCGCGCGCCCGGTCGCTTAGCCGGGCAGCCTCAGCGCGGCAAAACTGTTCACGCGCCTCCATCCGGCGTAGGAAGCGCCCGATCCGGTCCACCTTTTCACCGTGGGCCGTACAGAATTGCTGGAAACGGGCGACAATCTCCTCGGCAGGTTCGATGCCCTGTGCAGTTTGCTCCTCAATCTCATCGAGAAGGCCATCCAGTTCTGCGTCGATCTCAAAAAGCGAATTCGTTTCAGCTATCGCTGACATGGTTTCCCCCTTTCACTGGAGTTGTGGTCTACCAGCAGCATCAGGCGGCAATACGTTCCTGAATCGTGGCTGCTCTGGCCGCTTGGTAGGCAAGCGCATCAGCGCGGGACTGGATCGGATGGCCGCTGTGCCCTCTGATCCATTGCCAGCGAATCGTCCGATCCGCGTCCAAAAGAAGCAACTCACGCCACAGTTCCTGGTGCTGTAACTCAAAGCCACGGCTGTTGCGCCAGCCAAACCGCTGCCAGCGAAAGACCAGGAACCGCATTCCATCGATCAGCAGGTCCGAGTCAGAGCGCAGTTCGATGCGTGCACCGTTTGGCGTCAGGCGCAGTGCCTCGACTGCGGCGCGCAGTTCCATTTCAGAAACGGTTGACCACGGGACCGATCCCGCGATCTCCCAGCGCTTTGTCCCGTGGAGCATGATAGCTGCCCAGCCGGCTGGACCGGGGTTGCCGATGGCCGAGCCATCGGTAAAGATGAAGAATTGCTTGTTCATGGAATGCTCCGTTACGTGCCAGTTCAAATGAGCCGAGCATTGGCTACGCCGCTTGTATGGGGATAACGCTGCCGAAGAGCGCATGACGGCCACCGGTTGAAGCCCAGAGCACCGGATAGTCAGGGGCAGACTCTGGAAACGTCCCATAGAGATCGGTCAGGAAGACCAGAGTCTGCGGCCAGATCCCATGCTCTTCCAACCAGTCGAAGCACGGACCGAAGTCGGTCCCTCCGCCACCGACAGGATTGAGATGAACGGTCTCTCCGGCTTGGTAGGTTTCAACTTTGTGAACCTCGGTGTCGAAGTACAAGACGTGAACGCACTGTGGCCGCTGGCCTTCGAGGATTGAGCAGACCTCAGCCTCAAAGAGACGTAGCAGGCGGCCATTCACGGAGCCGGAGCAATCGACAGCGATGGCAATCTCTCCGACACCCTCGCGCACAACTCCAGGCAGGTAGAGTCCGTTCCAGATGTGACGGCGGTTGGGCCGCATCCAACTCGAATCGGCAGAGATGGTATCGGACCAGAGCCGACGCAACAGTTCGCGCCAGTCTACAGTCGCCTCTGCGGCTCCTTCGAGAGTGCGGGCCAGACCCGCTGGAGCTTTGCCCGCCTGCTTCGAGAGTGTGACTGCCTGGTTGACGGCAACACTCCATTCGCGCGCCTGCTCCTCAACACTGGATGTTTCGTCGTTCGGCAGAGGTGCATCAAGAACCTGGCCGATGCCGCCCTCCGTCTCTGGCGCAGTTGGATCATCCGTGCTGTCTTGCTTTTCTGGCGCATCGCTCGCGCCAGTTCCGGCACTGTCGCTTGCACTGTTCTGACCGTCTGGCTGCGGCTGCGCTTCTGCATCACGTTGGTTGTAGATCTGCTCGGCGCTCATTCCACGGAAGCGGTGATCGACAAGAACGCCGTCCGGCAGACTGAGGCCCGCATCGAGCAGCAGCGGATTGATGGCGTAATCGCACGCCTCATTCCACCGCTTTGGATCGCGCCCGGAACGCCGTACATGATGCTGGAGCGCGGGGTGCATGACCTCGTGAGCCAGCACCCCGGCCAGTGTCGCCGAGTTGAGCGTATCGACAAACCCGGGGTTGTAGTAGAGCGATACTCCATCGGTCGCCATGGTTGGAATAGATCGCTGCTCGCGCCCCTTCAAGCGAAGCAGGAGCGAGCCAAAGAACGGATGATCGAGCAATAACGTAGTCCGCGCCTTCTGAATGCCAATGGATGCTGGTGTCTCGTGTCTCATGCCGCCGCAGGCGCCTCCATGTACGCGGACATACGGGAGAGGATGTCATCGACCGTTGGAGCGTCTGGAGCCTCCTCCGGCACACTGGCTTCGCGATCACGCAGAACGCTGTCGATCTCGGCTACGATCTCTGCTGCATCATTTGCCGTGGCCACGCGCAACAGGTCGTGCTTCTTGAGATCCTGTGCCGTAAAGCCGCACAGCCGTTGCCTGATCTGGTCGGCGAAACGGTTTAGATCGGCGTCCCCATTCACGTTCAGGCGAGGCAGCAACTCCACCAGGTCGAAGACATTCGTGACCATCGTCGCATGGAAGCGGGACTCCGGTTCGTTCAAACGGTCCACCATGTGCGAAACCACGTCCCTGAGCCGCTTCCACAAGTCCTCAGTCCCGCGCGTCAGAGACTCGCGAACATTGGCGTCGATCTCGCGGGCAACGCGCGCTTGCTCCTCGGCCGACATCTGCACGCGAAAGTCGTTGCCGGTTGGGATAGGCAAGATCTCCAACTTCACACCGAACTTCTTGCGCAGCTTGTCGGCGACGGGATAGTCTTCCTCTCGAAACAGGCCGTTCAACTCCGGGCGTACCTGTTCGATGTACTGCGGATAGACCTGAAGGAAGCTCTCCACGCCTTGCTCGAAGCCGGCTTCGAACTCGCGCATTCGAGCAGTCAGATCGAAGTAGAGATTCGACGGCAGCAGACGAAATCCTTCATCGGACCATGGCAACGTGATCTTGTAGAAGTACTGCCGCACCTGCCCAGCCAGTGTGCGCAGTTCATCGAGTTTGTCGGCGCCGCGCAGCAATTGCTTGTTATAGCGACCCGCGCCCTGATGCGCGCCATGTTGGTCGGCAACGTCGCGGCTGATCTTGCGGTCGTGTTTGATGGCCGTCCAAATGCTGATATGGACGGCGGCGAGCATGGCTCGTTCAGTAATCATCGAATGGCCTCCTGTTGCACACCGAAGCGAACAAACTCCGGCGTGTGGGTGATGGCGGTGTCCCGCGCCGCCGCATCGCGCATCGCCATGACGCGCATTTCGGTTGGCATACGGTCCAGATACTTCAGCCCTCGGGCCACGGAGTTGTCGGTCATGGCACGCCCCAGCGCCGTGGCGATGGCGATCTGCGCCGATGTCTCCGCCGGAAGCGGCGCCGTCTCCGGGTTGAGCAGAATCTCATCGATCGACGGCAACTGCCGGAAGAGCCGCAAAAATGCAATCAACTCCGCCGCAGCCGCCGGACCAACTGTGCCATCGAGCAACTGCGCCTCGAATTCGCTTGCGCCTGACAGGAACGTGGTCTTCTGCCGGTTCGCAATGCCGCGCAGAACATTGGAGGCCATCTCCCAGGAGCGGGGAGTGGGCCAGGCATTGGCGTCCGAGGTCGCATCGGCGGTATGCAGCAGGTCTGGCTTGAAGCGCAGAAACGCGATGATCTCCGGCCGAACGCCTGCGCCCACGGCCCACTTGCACCAGTCGTTGAGATCCGCTTCGAGTTCCAGATGAACGAAGCGATTCCGAAGCGGCCGCGGCATCGAGAAATGCACACCGCGCTCGGATGCCGGATTGCCAGCGGCAATGACCACCCAGCCGCCAGGCAACACATACTCTCCCAGCTTGCGGTCGAGTACCAGTTGGTAGCAGCCAGCCTGCGTCATCTGCGGAGCCGAGGTCAGTTCATCGAGAAAGAGAATGCCCTTCCCGGCAGTGGGAAGGAACTTGGGCGGCACCCATTGAGTCTGATCATCCTTGATCCGCGGCAGCCCGCGCAGATCGACCGGATCGAGTTGCACGGCGCGAACGTCCAGGAACTCAAAGTCGAGATCGTCCGCGACCTGCGCGACGAGCTGCGATTTGCCGACGCCGCACGCGCCCCAGATATGCAGAGGCACACGTTCGCCAATCAGCGCATGAAGCGCCTCATACAGCTTGGATGGTTTCATTTGGATTCACCTCAGGCGGAATACTGGCTCGGGTGTAGGTTGACGCAATTGATGACATTCCTTGACGCAATTCGTGACATAGATTCATGCTCGAACACGCCTTTACTATTGCTTTCTATGACTTCCAGGCATAGCTGCTTCTTGAGGCAGTAGGTTTATGCCATTAATTGCGTCACGAATGTAGGATTGTGCCACGAATTGCGTCAATTTGTGCCATGAATTGTGTCAGAAATCAAATGCTTCCCCTTTAGAATCAGCGCGCCTTATGTCGCGAATTGCGTCGACCTACAGGGTGTGAAGAAAGGCCGGCCGGCCCTCGATTTGGGGATGCGTTCGATTGCCGTGCTGGCCGCTTTGAGGCAGAACAGCGACGACGATATAAACTGATTTCTGAATGAATTCATCAAGCGTTCAGCAAATCGAGGCGCTTCAGGTCGCGCTCAGGGCGGCCCGTGAGAACGAGAACCGGTGGATGGAAATCTCCGCCGAGTTCTCCACTGATCCTGATCGGATGGAGCAGTGGTCTAGCACCGCGAAACTCAGGCGACTCGAAGTCGAGCGGATCGAGGCGCTTTTGGACGGTGCGGCGGAGCCTTGCGGCTTGGCGCAACCGGTGCGCGGTGAGATGGTCGAAGCGAATAACAGAATGGGAGAGACGGCATGAACGAAGCGGAAATGAAAGCAGAGTTGGAGCGCCTGCGGGCAGAAAACGAAAAGCTCAAGAGCAGGGATTCAGCAGGGTTGAGTCTCAAGGTCAGCGAGAAAGGTGCCGTATCGCTCTACGGAATGGGCCGTTTCCCCGTCACCCTCTACAAGGAACAATGGCTCCGCATTCTTGCCAGCGCTCCTGTAATCGAGGCATTCATCCAGGAAAACGACAGTAAACTCAAGACCAAGGAATAGCGCCGTCCGCGACTTCCTTCTGAGACGCACCCCGAGGGGTAAGGCGATTTTGCAACAGTTGAAAAGAAAGAAGTGCATTTTGGCCACAATATACCTGCCGATTATATTGATCGCATCCCGGAACTCCTGATCGGCTAGACAGTAGTCGATGGGCCTAATACCTTTCCTGGCTGCGACATTCTCTTGATCTTTTCTGCAAATATCTTGTCATTGTCAACCTCCGCCTTCAGTTTAGTGAACATGTGCTCGAACACGTCAAGTGTTTGATCCGCGATTTCTACGCATTCGGCCTCGCTTAGGCCATGAAACCCCTTGCTGACCAGTTTCCATAGGACTTGAAGTGGGTTGATATCGCCAACCTTCAAGCTATTTGGAAAGACCGTACTAGCAATCTTCAGTTTTTCCTCGTATGGCGTATATTCGTCCGACTTCGCTGACGCGCGCATCTTTTCGACGATTGCTGTATCTATATTGCGCGCTTTGGCGATTTGAGCAGCAAATTCAATCAAGTCGTTGGTCTTGTCTTCTACCACTCTGCGTATATAGCCAACTGCAGCCAGTCCATGCCCCTCGTTTCGAGTAATGAGCGCCTTTCGGTAAAGCGTAGCATCCTCTCGTCCCAGGCTCTTCTGGAGGGCGTTGGATATCTTTATTGATAGTGGTGGGTATTGGCCGATCTTCGATACCTTGACAAGAACAGATACCGTCGAAGGCGGAATATGCAGATCTGGATTTGCCGTCGAACCGCCAATATATTTGGTCTCAAACTTTTCGGCTCGGTAGATAACCGTTAGATAGGCTTTCTCACATAGGTTGCAAATGTATGACACAGACTGGATTTGCTTATCTGGGCTCGCAATGTTCAGATTATTTGGCTCGTGCAAGCGACTCCATGTAGTTTCTTTGCGGCATTTTTCCTCGCAGCAAAAACTGATTTGCTTCGGTGGGTGAAAGCCTTCTACCGCTGCTGGTGTATGGAGTGGCCAAATGGTGATGAAATCTTCATCTGAAACAAATTTCTTCTTTCTTTCAGCTTCGGATTTCGATTCAGCGGTGATTTCGTCCGTATTTTTAAGCCAATCTTGCTCATTCATTTGCGTGCCACCTTGAGCCATTGCACAATAATCAGCTTATCTGATCAACCGGCGGATTGGAACGCCCAGAATTTGGGGCCGCCCCGCGCCCCCCGCCAGTGGCTCTAGCAGTTGAAAAAGTCTATTGTCGGGAACAGCCCATTGCGCTCAATAGGAGCGCTATCGGTTTCTTCACGCAAATTTCGGACATGTGGTTGGCCACCCGAATCCCTCATAAAGAAAGGAATGGCGGCCGTCAGGCTGCGTCATCCAATTCTTCGAATTCTTCTGGTTCCTCGTCATCGTCGACTTCTGCAAATCCGGGGTCATCTTCCGGTTCGGCTGGCATAGTTGTGGGAGTAGTCGCTGGTGTCGGCATGTCGAAGAGGCTTGCGGGCTTCTGCGGTGCGGGCTTCGTTGGCTCGGCAGGCTTGGCTGCGGGGACATTCTGCGTGACTTCCGCCTTCGCAGTAGTCGCCTTGGTAGGCGTTTTGGACTTCGCGCGCGCCTCTGCCTGAGCCGCCTTGGATGCCGCATCCATCTCGGCCTTCGCCTTCTCCAGGGTATTCTTCATCTGTAGATGGGAGCCAACGAAGCTGATGATTGTCGTGGACAACTCGGCGTCGAGGTCCTCGGCAGTGCCGGTGACACTGAGTGGCGTGGTGAGAGCGTCATTGTCGCCGTCTTTGAGCTTCTTCGGCACAATATTCACCCGAATCTGATCTGCATCCACAAGCGTGACCGTCAGCAATACCGCGCGGTCCCGCAGGATAGGTACAAGTTCTTTGAACATGAATGGTTCTCCTCATGGATTCTGACTTTCAGTTGATGGTCCCCTTCCTCGGGGTTCCTTGATTTCTGGATCATCCCAGAGCACGGTGTAACGCTCCCCCAGCGCCAGGTTTTTGAGATATGTAGTTGAATCGTTCTCTCGCTGCCACAGAAGGCGGTAGAGCGTATTCACGGCCGACTTCATGATGGTCTTCATCTCCAAGTCAGAGATATGAGATACCGCCGGATTGCCGCTGCAAACAGTGCACGGTTTTCCCGCGTGCAAGGCTTCAATGGGGCCGTTTCGAAAGGCCAATGCGACCATTGCTTTGGCTTCCAGGGCGAGAGTATGGTCGAGAGTCATCTTCATGGAGAGCCTCCGATACCCTCCAACCATACGCCCGGCGCGGGAATGAAACATCAATTCATCTTGAATGGCGCTTGCGCGAACCGGCCCCGTCTCTTCGTCTTGAACCAGAGTTGGGGATCAACCGGCAATGCGCTCATTTGGCCACTCTGCGCATTGAAGAAGCCACCGTGGTGCGTGAGCTTGCCGTAGCGGAAGAGCCTCGCCAGCATGGCCAGCGCACTCGACGCCAGAGCCTGATTGATGAATGGTTCTTGGCGGTCGAGCGCCTCGACGGCGGAACAGCCAGGCAGCGGGTCTTCACCAGCCTTAGCGTCGATGATTTCGGGGTACAGCTCACTGACCGTGCGCAGCCGGACGGCCTTCCTGCGATTGCGCGCGTTCAATGGCTGGCCGAGAACAAACTGGCCACTGGCGGCGTTGTTGCCGAGATCGAGCCAATAGGCAGTTCGGTTCCTGGCCTTCGACAGCGCCCGCGCGATGACGCTCCGCGCCGCTCTGGTGTCCACGCAGCCGATCAGCAAATCGACGGGCCTGTCATTGGTCTGATCAAGAGTTCGTTCGTCGAAGTGTGCCGGCTCGGCCCGCCACCGCGTTCCCCAGAACAGGTTGATGCGATTGATCAGAACAGTTGCCTTGTTCTGCCCGATATCAGAGACTGAGAAAGGCTGGCGCACACAGTTCGTCTCCGAGACTGTGTCGGCGTCCATCATGACCACTTCGAGCCCCGATGACCGGCCCCAAACTCGCATCGCCTGGTCTAGATAAGGCAGGCCCATGACGATGGCGCTGCCGGTCCCGCCCGCGCCGACAACCAGAACACGAACTGGTTTCTGGCCCAACAGATCGGTTGGAAGAGCGTGTTCGATGCGCATATCAGCCTCTCTCTCCGCGCACGAACTGCGTGAGCGTCTGCGGAAGGGTGATGAGTGTTTCGACGGGGAACTTCTGGCGCTTCCCAGTCAGGCCACTCCACAGCCCATCGAATCCGCCCTCGTGGCGTGTTAGGCGACCAACGTTGGCGTGCGTAAAGGCGCTCTCGTAAAAGCCGCGCTCCCAAGCCGGAATCGACGCGACAGACGCGCTGTCCGGGCGTCGCATGGTGCCGGTGCATACGCGTCCATCGTCCGAGAGATTCCAGAATGGCGCAACGGCAAGTTTCGTTGTGCCATCTGGCCGCTTGTTTTCGGTGAGCACGCGAATGTTTAGTTCCCCATTCGAGACCCGCCAGACCAATGGAGGTTGCGGGAAGATACAGCCATTCAACTTCGCAGCGTTGCCTTCGGAATTCTCGTAGAACATCTGGCGGCGCCGTGCTGGAGTCCACCAGACGATCATGCGATCCGCCTTGGCAAGAACATTGGAAGGCAGCACTTCGGCCTGCACGCTGCCGCTGAGGGAGCGCATCAGAGACTCGATGAATGTTACGGTGAGCGGTTGCGCCGGACCGAGCGTGGGCGGCGCATCCTTGCAGGCAGTCACATCGTGACGCGTAATGAAACTGCTTTGGCGGTCGCGATAAATCAGCAGAGCCTCATGCAGCTCGAAGCGATGGTTCTCCCCGATCGATAGATGTACCTGCATCACGCTTCTCCCATTCCTGAATTTCCTCGGCCAATTCAAAAAGCGCGCAGTTAAGTGCTATGAAGCGATCCACGATCCGAATAGCGTGCCGAACCTGCTCCGGCTTGCGCGGCGAAAAGACAACACACACAGTCGGCTCCGCGGTGCCCTCCATCATGGACTGGCCTTCTTCGTCGAAGCAGGCGGTAATTGCGTCATGCTCTTTGAAAGCGACAAGCAGCGCCGGCAACGGTGGATCGTCGTAGTAGCCGAGTTCGAGGTACTCCCGCGATTGCTTAATTGAAAGCCGCGACAGGCACTGAATGCGCCGCAATCGCTCAAACCAAGAACTGAATTTGCCATTGCGAAACCTGCGCAAGAGATCGCGGTCGTGTGCTTTCCAATCCGGAGATTCGCGTTTCTGCGTTTTTCGGATGTACTCCGGCAGCGCCTTCTCCACTTCTGGAAATTCATACTGTCCTTGGTTCTCTGCGTCGTCTTCGGCGGCATATTCGCGCATACGCTCTTCGTACATCAGCGCATTGTCGTGGTTGTAGATCCACATCACGCGATAAAGTGCGAAGGTCAGTGCCCAATAGAACGCTGCACCCAGCCCCTCGGCCTCCGCTTCCAGTGCATCGAGCGCTGGTCCAATCCTGAAGTACCCCGATCCGCCACACTCGACGGTGACAACCAGTTGCCCGCTTTCGAGTTCTGCATCGCTCCCAGCGCGGCCGAGTTGATCACTCACTTCAAGGTGATACTCGACATTGCGTTGCAGCAGGTCGCCGCGCTCGGTGCCAATCGCACTCATCATGGCGTGCTGCGCGAATGCAAGCGCGTTATTGCCAGATTTCTTCCACGTCTCCGCAGTTCCCAATCCCTCGCGTGCCAGCGCGGCGCAGAGTTCATAGACCAGTTCTGCGTTGAACTCATGGTTATACTCGGCGCGCACATCGGCGAGCGATGGCAATGCCTGTCCGAAGGCCGGTGCAAGTGTCGCTATCCCAGAGGTGGAAGCAGTTCCGTTGGCGTCGGGAGCCGATAACTTCCTGGTGTCACATATTTCTTGACTGCCTCTGAGACCGCTTGTGCGAGATCGCAGGATTCTTTGCATTGAAGATGCCTCGCCAGTATGAGATTGGCTTCCGGAGGCGGTTCTGCGGCCTTCTTGAGGAACGCCGCCACCAGTTCTTCTTGCGATAATGCGGGTGCGGGCACGGCTCACCCCTTCGAGCCGATCGCGCGGCTGAAGGTGTAACGAAGCGTGGTTCCGGTGTCTTCCGGGCCGGTGAGAGTTGCGGTAGCAATTTCAGGGTAGGACGGCGTGAGCAAATCTCGAACCTGCTCGACGCTCATCTGCGGTGCCGGGTCTGGAATGCGAATGCCGTTGTAGTTGAACTCACGCAACAGTACTTCTGCTTGGAGTTTAGCCATTGCAGTTTATCTCCTTGTCTGCGGATTTCGAGATGAATCGATTTTGTGGTTAAAAGAGGCTGGCTTGCTCGGGCATTCTTGCCCTGGCTACTTCCTGCGCGGCTGATGTTGGAATGGACGGGGCCGAATCCGCATCTGGCTGATGGCTGGCAACCGTTCGATACTTCGCTTCAAGCCGCTTGAGCGTCTCCATCTCTCCGGAACGCACAGCCTCGGCAGCGCGCAGTTCATAGCGTGCAAGGTAGTTGCGATTGCGAATCTCTTGCTGAATCGCGCGCTCAACGTCGCAAAACGTGTATTCTGGATCGCCCCAGCACGGACAGCTGAGCGTGTGCCGCAGAAACCGTAACCGGTCGGCATCAGATGTGAACCATGTCGCATAGAACCCTGCGGCGTCGTAATGAGCTATATGCAAAAAGCACATCGAAAGGCGGTTATAGAAACTCTTGGAAAATGCTGTGCGCGCCCACTCCGATTCGATGAAGTGCAAGAAGGCGTTGCCGAAGTCAGCCTTGTCCTGCGCTGTCGAGAACTTCGTTGGCACAAACTCAGAGGGATGAAACGGTCCTTTCGGCATGGAAAATCTCCGTGCAAGACAAAGGGCCAGCTCGCGCCGACCCTCTGCGTTGCCTTTGATTGCGCACCGGATAACACCGGTATCGCTGGAACGATTCTCCCAATGGCTACGCTACCACTGTTCGCGGCCAATGGGAAGTCTTTTGATCCAGGGAGACAACCTCAGCCGAAGAGGCTGAGCTGCACGGCCTGCCCTGTGTCCGTGGACCACGGCGAGGGCTTCTTGCGTACCTTTGCGCTCGTTGGGGGATCGACAAGATGAATCCCAGAGCGTTCGGTCGCTGGACCAATTGGTTCGGTGACAGACAAGTCGAAGACAGGATCATCGTCTTCCTCAGCCTTCAACGCAGGCGGCTGCGGCAGCACTCGCTCCCGCTCTCTCTCTAACTCGCGCCATGCAGCGTCTGCTGTTTCCCCGACTCCAGCCTTCTCAACCAACTCGCGCGCCATCGCGCTCATCAGATCTTCGTCGGTGTCGAGCGATTGCAGACCTTCACCAGAGAACTTGCCCTCCATCATCAGCGCGACGAGCATCTTCTTGCCCATCAATCGGAGGCAGGTCTCCTGCATCGTCCCCGTATAGGTCACAAATTTCACGCGCACCGCATTCCGCTGGCCGATACGCCAGGAGCGGCGACTGGCCTGCCGCAACGTATGCAGCGAGTAGCCGGTCTCGTAGAAGTAGAGCGTTGGAAAGGCCAACAGATCGAGGCCCGTCTCCACCAGTTTCGGGTGGCAGATCACGACTTCAACTCCACCCTTCAGTTGCCGCTCGTACCAATCCTCACGCTTGTCTGTGGCAACCGAAGAGCGCAGCACAGCAACCCGAAACCCTGCCTGTCTGAGTACGATTTCCAGCCGTAGCGTGACGTCCTTCTCGCCAGTGTAAGTCGCATAGACCTGGCAGCGCCGCCCCTGCCGCAGTTCCTCACGCACATCGGCAATGAGCGCGCGTTCTTTCGCGTAGAGGCCGTCCTCCTTCAAGTTCTGAGGCGCCGTCACCAGGAACCGCACATACTCTTTGGTATCCGGGTCAAAGGCCCGCGCCCAAATGTCTTCGAAGCCGTAAGGGTGGTCGGGATAGAGCAGCAGCGTGTTCAGCAGAATGCTCATCAGGCTTTTGTTGCCGCGGTGCGACCGTATGGCAGACCGTATGTCCTCTTCGAGTTCTTCGTAGGCCTTGGCGAGTTCCTCGTCCATCTCGACCGAGAGCACGCTTTCGTCGTATCGCGGCAGGTTGTCCGCAATATCTTCGAGTGAAAGAAACGCCGTCGTGTTCATCAGAAACTTGCCGAACAGTAGCGGCGATGCACCCGGCTTCTTCAGCACCTGGATCGTCTTCTTCGTCGCTCGTGAGCAGGCGTTGTCAGTCTCCCGCACCTTCTCGATGGTCTCCAGCACACCATACTGCTGCTGAAAATCGCGCCGTCCTTGCCCGCCGTAGGCAAATCCCTCGCCGGCCATCGTGCGCGGCTCCATGCGGTAGAAGATGTTGAACAGGTCGTCCGCATAGCCGCCCATCAAAGTACCGGTCAGCGCGATCAGCCGCTTTGCTGCTCGTCCAAGCACGCCGAGACCGTTACCCTGTGCCGTGTCGCCAGCCAACTGGTGCAATTCATCCGCGATGGCAAAGTCGAACCAACCGCCCATATACCGGCCGATGTACTCAATCGGAGCCATGCGCTGAATGCGCTCGCGGTCGGCCTGCCAGAGTGCCGAATAACGCGTCGTTCCCTCATGTGGCAGAGTGAGCGATTCAAAGAGCTTGATTTTGTCGACAAAGTCGAGATGGGTGAGCTTCTGCCGCTCCGAGTCCAGGATCGCAGCGCCAGTGTCGGGATTGATGACGCCGCCCAGATTCGGCCCGGATTTCGCCTTGAGGTAAACGTGCTCCCAGTAGTAGCCCAGCTTCCCCTTGTCCTTGCCGGTGATGAAGAAGGCTGGGCCGGAGCAACGCTTGCCCCACTCCTTGCGACCCATGCGCCGCAACTCGGCGAGAGATAGGCGCATTCCCTCGTACACAATCTTGCCCTTGCGCAGCTTGACTTCGCAGATTCCGTGCGGCTTTTTGGGATCGCCGCCGTTGCGCATATCCTCGATCAGAAAGGTTCTGGCGCGCGGCACAGTCAGCAGAGCTTCACGCGCCCACTTGTGCGTAATGTGCGAAGGGCACATTACCAGCGTAGTGCTGGGCCGCCCGTCTGCAAGCACGTGGATCGCACCCAGAGCCATATACGTTTTACCGGCTCCGCACTCGGCAACGATCCGCGCTGCCTTGGCTTTGCGCAGGTACTTCGCGGTGCCTGTGATGGCAAGCGCCTGGGCGGGGAGCGCCTTTCGCAGAAGCGTTGCAATGCGTGGCGCGACAGGGTCTTTCGTGCCTTGAAGCGGGGGATACGTTTCGAGAATCCAGGACCCGAGTTCCGTGGCGTGAGTTCTTAAATATTGAAAGGTGGTCTCCATTGAGATACCTCGTGGAATCTGGGTGAAAATGTCCAGTAGGGGTATTACAAGAAATGTGATGTCATGCAGCAAGCGACTCGGGACTCATGACCTGTTGCCATGAACGGTTTGGCCAGATGATCGGGCCGTTCTTTTGCGGGAAACTGAGAGCCTCACGGCGCAGGCCATCTCCGATCCACTCAAGCACTTCTTCCGTCGTTGCCGAGATCAGCACTGGCTGGCAGCCGATTCCGTCGAGCGGCTTGATGCGCTCTTCCGCCTCGACGACGCCGAGAACGTGCTCGGCCCACGATGGTTCGGCAGGGAGTCCAAGAAAACTCACCAGCGTTGCCCAGGCCTGATCGCGCTGGTAGCCAAGCAGAATCGTCCGTCCCACGCCGCCATTGGTATACAGTGCTTCCGAGACAGCTACCAAGTGCCGCACAGGATGCTTCCGGTCCTGCAAGCTCACGGCTCCTTTGTAGCAGGAGGCGTGTTCGCCGAGCGATACCTCCTTCACTTCGCCGTCCGGGAAGGTCAGGGTGAACGTGGCTTTTTCGTGCACAGCCGCGGTGATCGCACCCACATCGGAGTCGTTGCCGAAAACGCTGATGAGATGCGCCTGTTCGTCTTCCCCCACATAGCGGTCCACCCGCAATCGTATCCGCGTTGAGGTCTTCTCCGTCATGCGGTGATACTCAAGCAACCCGAGCCTCAGGTGCGCATTCTGCATCGTCCTCTCCTTCCTGCTTCGGCGGCGTTTCGGTCAGCTTCAGGGTTCTGCCGTCGGCATAGACCAGTCGCAATTCGTTCGCCCACCGCTCCCTGTGATGAATGATCTGCTCATCGCCTTCCTCTTCGACGAACGTGGTCACATGCTTGACCGATCTCCATCGCGCGATGTGCCGGTCGTCGCCCTGGCCGAAGACCCCATTCAGCAGGCCCGCCGTGCAGAGTAGCCCCACATGGCCTCCATGCAGTGGCGTGATCGGCCGCCCCGTGGCCACGTCCTCGCGTGGCATCAGAAACGGCAAGGTCTGTTTCCATGCGCCCGACAGCGGCAACAAATCCTCCAGTAGGTCATACGGCAGGCCGCGGTAACTCAGCACTGCCTCTCCTGTAGAAGGCACGGGATATGGTTCGCACGCTTCCGGCGCCAACTCTGGCAACGCCTGAAAACTTCCATACGGGCTGATGCGCTGAAGTTGCCGCCGTGCCTCCTCGACCGCAACACCCCGAACATTGCGGCGCACTCCCAGAACAGCAATCTGTCGGAAGCGGACCGACTCTTCGTCGGTCATGCGAAAGATATTCAGCCGTGCGAAGTGTGAGCTGAGCACCCCGGCGCACTCATGCAACCGCTCAAACGGGATGACCAACACCAGTACGCCCTCCATCACCAGCCAACGGAAAGTATGTTCCAGAAACAGGCGCTCCATGCGGCTGTTTCCAACCGAGCCGATCTCGGAATCGTAGGGAGGATTGAGGTACAGCAGCGAGAAGGACTCTGGCTTGGCCACTGCATCGAACGTATTACCCTGGATCGTCTCGATCCCCGTGGCGCTTGCGGCCAGTGCCCGCTCGGCATCGAGTTCCACACCATAGCGGCGCACGTCTGCGCCGTGGGTAATCAGGTTGAGAGCCACGCCTTGCCCCACGCATGGATCGACCACCGATGCCGGTCCAGTGAACGTGAGAAGCTGACGAAGTTTGGCACCTTCGCTCACTGGGAGCGGGTAGAAGCCCATCTTAAGTTTTGCGACACTCCTAGCCATCGAGCCTCCTTTCTACCGAATTCTGATTGAAATGACTGGCGACAATGCGAAGCGCCAGAGGTCACTGCATGGCATGGGTAGGTGCCAACCAGTCGGTCTATCGCTTATCCTGCTTGGAGAGGTGCTGACCGCACCATGACGAAATCCATTCTTTCCGAGATCGATGCCCAGATTGCTCTTCTCAGGCAAGCCAAGGCACTTTTGAGTTCCGTAGGAACGACTGCAATCAAGCGCAAGCCGGGTAGGCCGTCCAAGACGGCAGCCATTGTCGTTCCGAATATTCCGAAGGCGAAGAAGCGTAAGAAGATGAGCGCAGAGGGGCGAGAACGCGTCCGTCAAGCGCAGATCAAGCGCTGGGCCGCAGTAAAGCTGGCTGCCAAGACCTCCGTCGCACCATTGTCGAAAGCGAAAAAGAAAACCGCGAAGGTCGCCGCCCGACAGGCAGCAGCCAATTAGACAGGAACTTCGCAGCCTATCCGCGTTTGGTCAAATCGAGAAAGTTCCCATTGGAGAGGATTCAGGCGAGACGAATACCGTGGATGCGGAGAGCTTCCTTGAGATCAGGATCGTCTTCCGACAATGCCTCTGATTGGGCATTCTCCAATGGAAATGGCTCGAAGATCGCCCAGTTCTCAAGTGAGTGCCCATACCGGGAGCGGTAGAAGATGCCCGCAAAATTCAAGCGGTAGGCTTGCCGTGAAGCGAGTTGTGTAAGCCGCCGCGGTTCGGCGTTCTCCAGCGTGCTCAGGTCGATGTCTTTCACTCCAAGGCGAAGCGCCTCTGCCGCCAACGATCTCCGCAGGTGACTGACCCACGAGGCTGCATAAATGTCGGCAAAGGCACCTTCGATGTTGGCTTTGCCCATCATTCGAACTGTCATCCATTCGCGCGGCAGCGTACCAAGAGGAAGGAAGTCGTCCGCGCCCTCAATTGCTCCCAATTCAGCGAGCAGCGAGAGGTCGGGACGGAAGCGCGCAAGGGTTTCGACAAAGCACGCCAGCCGCTGGGAAGAAGCGTAGAGGACGCGATAGTAGCCCTCTGGATCGTCGAACCTGTTTCCGAACGTGCCATCGCTGTGAGCTAGAAACCAATTCGGTGGTTGCCAGGCATCCGGTCGGCGGCCAAGACGATAAACCGGTCCATCGGGTTGGCGAGTTTCAAGCTCCATCAGCTTACGCTCCAGCAAGGAATGCGCGTGCGGCACTCAGGATTGCTGGCGCTACAGCGTCGATTTCACTCTCACGCAGCAGGCGCAGCGGAACGCGGTCGCCAAGCTCAGGATTCACCCCGGTAAGCCATGCCTGCACCACAGCGGGCGAATCATGCTCACTCAAGGTGCGCACCACCTGAAAGGCAAATCGGAGGCGTGCTTCGGCGTCCCCGTAGATTTCGCCGCCGGCGATCCAGCGATCCACTGCGCGGGCATCTTTCACTCCACCTATATAGGCGGTAAGCTTGCGCCCAACGATCTCCACCAACTTCGCAACTACCGCTGTTGACGGAAGCCGCAGAGCCTCCCGGTGTGCGAAAAGATCGGGCCTCGGTTGCGATGCTGTTGCCGCCATGACAGACCTCCTAAATATGGTTCCTGCAGTGAGTATCGCACAATACCGAATAAATAGCACGCAAATAACAGTCAGGTGACACGTCAATGACGAATTTGGCACCGACCCTCTCACCGCATCTGAAACTGTTCCCCAAAGTCCTCCAACCCAATAGCGAAGTTCTCCGGGCCGCCATCCTGCAAGACCCGGAGCAGAGCCTTCTGCTCCGCAGCTAGGGTCCGACTTTCGAGGTCGCATTCGCTCAATGCCATATTCGCGCAAGTTATCATGAACCATGCGTGCCATAACACTGATTTTCCTCGCGGCATCTGCTGGCGCCGCCCAAACACCGCTCCACCAGCGCCTTGCCGACATCGCCAACGAAGCCCATGGCAAAGTCTACGTTTCCTGCTCGCTGCCGGGCGTGAAGCTCGACTGTGATCTCGATCCCCACGGCCACCCGCCGATGCAGTCTACTTTCAAGTTCCCGCTCGCTCTCGCCGTGCTGCATCAGGTGGAACTCGGAAAGTTGCAACTCGATCAGCCGGTTCGCTTCCTCAAATCCGACCGCTACGCCACCTTCAGTCCCTTGCAGGATGAGTTTCCCGAGGCCGACGTTGATGTTCCCTTACGCAAGCTCATCAAGGTGATGGCCGGGGAATCTGACAACATCGCGGCAAACCTCTTGCTTCGCGTTATCGGCGGTCCTGACGCTCTGCAGCAATATCTCGACTCGCTAGGCTTGAGCGCCATCCATCAGCAAGACAGCGAGTTCACGCTGCACGGCGACCAGAAGCTGCAATACCGCGATTACGCAGAGCCTGCCGCCATGGTCGCGCTTCTTCGCTTGTTCGCCGACCACTCACCCCTCAACCCAGAGGACACGGCCCTCCTCAATAGCTGGATGCTCCAATCCACCAGCAGTCCGAATCGCATCAAGGGACTGCTTCCCGTCGGCACACCCGTTGCCCACAAGACAGGCTCCTCCGGCGTTGAGTGGGGTATGATTCCTGCCACCAACGACGTCGGGCTTATCACTCTTCCCGATGGACGGCGGCTCGCACTGGCGGTCTTCGTCACGGATGCCCATACGGATCAGGACGCCTGCGAGCACGTCATCGCGGCCATCGCCCGGGAAATCTACGACGAGGCCTTCACCAAACAGAAGTAGCTTTGTAAGACGAAATGGCCCCGATATCGTCAGCCAAAATGGTCATGGTCGCCTCCCGGGCTGCTGGGTTTCGACGATGGTTCACTCTTACGCTGCCCTCGCCACTTCCAGTTGTAATACCGGAGCGATGCAACCAACTAGGGCTGGTCCTGAGTCCGGGCCACTGGGCGGTCCATCAATCAGAGCGATCAAACGTAGGACGCGCTCGCTGCCGCATCTGCCGCAGCGTTCACGGTGCGAGTTCGTTACCGTCTCGCAGTTTTCGCAATAGATGGCCTCTTCAACTGGAATGCTGACGAGGTTCGGTTCCGGTCGAAGCATTCTGACATTGCGCATGGAAGGCCTCCCGATGGGTTGGTGACCGCTACGCCACTTGCTGGTCGGAGATGGCTTCGAGATTCGCAACCAATTGCTTCAGTGCGAAAAGACTGGGCAGGTGCCTGATTGAAACGATGTTCAGCTTGCGCATGGTTGCGGTGAATTGGGCGGTGCCAGCCAGTTCAGCCAGCGTGTGGAGCCGCTCAAAGCCGCGCACCGTTGCCTGCATCCACTCGACGACATTCTTCTGCCGTTCGGCATTCGGGATCGTCCGTGCGTCGCGGCTGTGGCCGGCCCGCCGAAGGATCTCTGCGTAGATGTGCTCGCCCAGTGTGTTGCGATAGCCTTCGATCTCTGCGGTCAACTTGTGATCGACAGGGCCACGCGCGTCGACGGCTTGGCCGTTCGCTGGAGCCATCGTCACTCCTGGTGGCAGCGCCCACGCCGGTAACACGGGAAGCGCAACCGGTTCTCCGCGCTGATCCAAATGCACCCACGTTTCCTCGAAGCGGTAGAGATACCGCCCAAGGCCGAAGCAACTGCAAGCGCGTTTGAAGGCCTGCGCGTCCGCAGCAGTCACAGCGTTTTCCCGGTCCGCCCACTCTTCTCCGGTGCCGGTGTGGCTGCCCAGCCGAGTAATTGTGACGGCGGTCGCAACCAGCACCTTGCTGGTGACAATGACCTTGCCTCTGTCCACGCGAGTCAGCGATGGCACGGTGGAGATGGTGTACTCGCGCGTCCATCCCGCCGGCGTAAAGAGTTGGTTGAGCCGATCAGTGTACGCTCGCGGATCGGCGAAGGGAAGGATTGCGCCGGACCGCCGATCATCCGATGTGCGCATGACGCGCCATTTGATCTGAGCCGGATCGAATGGCTCTTCGAGTCGAGCGAAGAGTTTCTCGCGCTCGGTTTCCGTAAACTTTGTTGCGGCCATACTTCATCTCCTTCGTGATTTCCAGTTTCCAAATTGGAAATATGGGGTTACAATGAACCTATGCAAGGACAAGACATTGCGCTTCTCCTCAAACTCGCCATCCTGAATGAGCCGCAGGTGCCCTCGAAAAACCTGGCGGAGAGCCTGTTCATCTCTCCTTCCGAAGTGTCGAAGGCGCTGAAGCGTTGTGCGGATTCAGGCTTGCTCTACCTGTCAAGCGGAGAGAAAAGGGTCAATCGATCTGCGCTCATGGAGTTTCTGGCGCATGGATTGAAGTACGTATTTCCACCCGCCAGAGGATCTCTCGTGCGCGGAGTCCCCACGGCCACCGCGGTGGAACCGCTCAAATCGCGCTTTCTGGAGGACGGTGAACCGCCCGCAGTTTGGCCGTATGCAGCAGGAAAAGTTCGAGGAATGTCGCTTGCACCGCTCTATAAAGGAGTGCCCAAAGCCGCTCTGCTCGATCCAAAGTTCTATGGCGTTCTGGCGCTCTGCGATGCAATCCGCAGCGGAAGAACGAGGGAACGAAACCTCGCGGTCGAACTTCTTAGAAAGGAGTTCAATGCCTGATCCGAATCTGCCACTATTGGAAGATGCAGTCAGCAAGCTCGCACCATTTCTTGACGAGATCGTTTTTGTCGGTGGAGTAACGCTTGGGCTGTTGATTACCGACAAGGCCGCCGCTCCGATTCGCGGAACAAACGATGTCGATGTAATCGCTGAAATTGTCACGTATGCCGATTACATTGCCTTCTCGGAACGTCTTCGCAAGGCCCACTTCACGGAGGACGAAGGCGAAAACCCTCTTACGTGCCGGTGGCACTATGGCGGCCTGACTTTGGATGTGCTGGCGCTCAACAAAGAAGTGCTCGGGTTCACGAACATCTGGTATGAGCCTGCGCTCAAACATGCGTTTACAGTTACTTTGCCGGGCAGACAATCGATCCGGGTAATCACCGCGCCGTTCTTCTTGGGAACAAAGATGGAAGCATTTCGGGGACGCGGCAAGATGGACTTTCAGGCCAGCCACGATCTTGAAGATTTTGTTGCTATCATCGAGGGACGGGAGACGCTGCTTGAGGAGATCGCCGCGTCTCCACAATCGCTTCGACGGTATCTTGCGGATGCCGCTAAGATGCTGCTTGCAGAGCCCAGATTTCTTGACGTTCTTCCTGGATTTGTCCTCGACGACGAGCGGGTTCCACTCATCGAAGGACGCCTTGCATCCATTGCCGCCAATATTCTCTGAAACGACCAAAACATGGATTCCCTTGACGCAAGTGCATTCTGCGTTTGTGCTCAGTACGGCACTTCCGACGGCGTGATCTCCGGTTCCGCGTTGAACTCAGGCGGCGCAAAGCCCTGTCCGCTGACAAAGTGATCCACGTTGTCACGATTGCCTGCGACAGGCGGCGGCGACAACAGGCTGACTTCATGCACGACAATTTCCGTGCGAAACTTCCTCAGGCCTGACTCCCGATCATCCCAGGAGCGTGTGCGCAGTTCGCCCTCGACATAGAGTCGCGAGCCCTTGCGAATATAATCGCGCAGGATCTCGCCGATCCGTTGAAAGCCAACCAGGTTGTGCCATTCGGTGCGCTCTTGCCACTCGCCTCGGCTATCTTTGTAACCGTCGCTGGTCGCGAGCGTTAGATTGACCAGGGTTCCACTCCGCAGGATGTGGACCTCCGGGTCTTTGCCGGCACGGCCCAGTAAGATGACTTTGTTGACGCTCTTGCCCATGATCTTCTCCCTTCCATCAGATTTGTCTTGGTCCGTACACGTACTCGATTGCCTGTTCCCGGTTGATCTCGATGTAGTCGCCGTTGGCATACCGATAAAACAGTCCGGTCGCTGCGTCGATATTCAGATATCGCCGTGTATCTCGGTGTTTGTAGAGCACGATCCCGCCGGCACTGCCCATGAACATGAAGTCCTCGCATTGCTCCCGCGAGAGAACGCGCTCAAGAGGCTTCCAATCCGGCTCACCAACTTCGATTGCGCGACTCATGAGGCACCGCCAGTTGCGATCGGAGGCGGCAACGCGAAGTGCGTATGCTTGCATCCCAGGCACGCAAGCGCGCCGGTGATCTTGCGAATTGCGTCATCAAAGCGTTCTGGATGCCTCCGTATCTCGCCCGCCTGCGTGTAGAAGACCGGTGCAATGGAACCAAGCAGGCGCTTGTTCTCCGGGTTCCATAGATCGACGGCAAGCGTTCCCTGATTGCCGCGAAAGATCAGGGCCGAGGTGATGACGGGACGGATTCGGCTCCCATTGTTCACGAGCGAGTGCTTCGAAATTGCTACTTCATAGGTGTGGCCGATGCGCAGCATTTCGATTCGGACCAACTCTGGCGCAATCACAATCGCATGTCGCCCATTACCGGATAGCGAATCAATCGGCTGCAACCACGGGAGCGGAGTTCCATTGCCATCGAGATAGGCGCAGTAGCGGCCCATGTCCGCGACAGCGCCACCGGATTCTGTGGCGCGCAAAACGTATTGCTTGGCCAGATGCTGGTGCTCAATCGAAACACTGGACTGGCAGTAGATGCCGCGCTTCTCCAAAGCTTTCAATATCTGTCGCGGAATAGCCAGACCATACCGCGCGAACCGAGTGGCTTCTGAATCACCGTTCGCCGCGGGAGAGACCTTTACCTGAGAAGATGATTTCATCGGGTTCTCCTCCTCTACACTGCTTGCTGTCTACGGATCGGTTGTCCCAATGCCGCACGAATCTCTTCCTTCGTGCAGCCGGCCCAGCACCTGTAGAAGCGCGGGTTCTTGATCTGGATTGCGAGATTGTCGCCGGTGCGATCCCGTCCAATTTGTGCGCAGGATGGGCACCGCGCCCACAGATTGCGGCTATCCTTGCGCGTGGTGCGAACGTATTCAAGAATTCGGAACTCATGTTGCCCAGCCGAAGAAGCTATCGGAATGTACGGCGCGGTTACGACAGGCTTGTACGCTTCGGGCAGACTCATTCCCTGGATGAAGGTCTTGAGTCCATCTTCGGTGAGTTTCTTCAGGCCGTTGAGGTAGGCGAGTTGCGCCTCCGGGGTCACGTCGGCGTCATAGAACCAGTACCGCAGATTCGTCTTTCGATGCACCCCAAGTGGCGCACGAATGGCGTTGCCGTACTCGCCGTCATCGATGCGATCCTGTCGCGGAAAAACTTCAATACCTTCCTTGAGACCGCCGCCTTTGACTGGAACCCCGAGTCGGAGCGCCAGATTGTAGATGTAGATTCGGCACTCGGCGGCCAACAGTGGCGCGTCGGCAAAGATCCAGAGATGACCACCACGCCGCGATTGCTCCAGCGCGGCTTCGACACCATCCTGCTTCAGTTCCCACTGCAACTGAAAGAGCGATTGCACGGCGCCATCGAAGTCGGCGTCAATTGCGACCCACCTCGAGCGTTGGGTCTCCGGGTTGATCGCATACAAGTTGATGGTGATGTCGCCGTTCAAGTGCATCCGCACCACATCCACGTCGAGCGGCTTCGGCTGTTTCGTTTGCCAATCCCGCGCCAGGTAGTATGGGACGGAACCATTCGGCAAGGGCTGGGTAGCCTGCATCCCATATGCGCGCCGGTTCACAAAGAGATGGATGAAGTTGTTTGCCGTCTCCCGGCTTACACAGAATTTCGTGAACATTGCTGGGCCTCCTTTCCTGAGGTAGTGTGGTTGTACCCCGACCTCAAAACTCGGTCAAATTGCGTAGAGGCTCTGTTGGTTCGTGTTTCGTGGCTTGAAATGACGGGAGAAGACGAGGGCCCGGATTGAGTTGGCGAGCCCTCGCGCAGCGCTGGTCACACTTGATGGGCGAAGCGCGGAAAGCTGTGCCGGAACTCGGCAGTGGGCCTCCGGTTGTCGGGAAAGCGAACGCGCTCCGTGCCGATGCCAGGAAAGGCTGCGGCTTCTGCGAGGGCGTAACGATTTGCGAGCGAGCGAATGCGGCTTGCGGATTGACGCATGGTGTTCCTCCAGTTTGTGAATTTGGGTTGAGACAGGAAACTGCGATGGGTGTGGCGGGGAGCTTACGCGTGAGCCGGTTGCGTTTGGGCGAGCAACAGGCCGGGCTGCTCGACATAGCTGAACAGCTTGTATTCGGAAAAGACGCGGTCGAAGCTCTCCGAAGTGAACCGGTCTTCGCAGCCTTCAAACGACAGCATGTACCAAACCTCGCGCTGGCGGTCGAATACATAGACGGCGCCCGACTCGGGGTTTTCGGGAGCCATTTGCAAAAGCAGGACGCCTTTCGGCGTCTGAATCCATCGGGTGGCAATCGCCTCGCCGAGTTTCAGGAATGCGGCGACTGTCTGTTGAATGGTGCCAGTGACGGAATTGCGCCAGTCGAACATCCGGTATGCGAACATCTTTCCAAGACTGCGTTCCATCGTGATCTCTCCTTCGTGTTTGGATTTGTGAACGGCTTGACGGTGGACTACGGGCGGTCCCTGAAGGTCAGGAACCACATGCGCGCCAGCGAGGCGATCAATCCGAGAATCAAGATCGCGAAGGCAGCGCGCAAGATCGGCGCATTGAAGAGGGCTGAGAATACGGACGGGGCAAACGTCAGGATGACGTCGGCGTCTGCACTCGTGAGCAGAAGCGAGATGGCAAACCTGAGAATGAACTGCTTGGAAACAGTTGGGACAATTGCGGCACGCGCCGCGGTGATCGGACGAATGTCCGGCATGAATTCCTCCTTGTGAAGTGAAAGTTATTCTGTTGGGTTGGGTGGAAGAAAGCAGCGATTGAGCAAGCTCGGAACGACAAGAGCCATCCGATCTCGCGCAATTACGCGATCTTTCGCGCGATATATTGCTGTCAGCGGTGACGGCAAGTGAACCAGCAGAGTCAGCAATCAGAGTTCATCGCCGTCACTGTTGCCAACTGAATGGCCACAAAGAAGCAGACAGTCTGACTTGTCGATGCAGCACGAAAGCGGTCAATGGAAGTCAACATCAGCTTCCAACCACGCCGTGACAGAGTGGGCATCAGGTCCGCCAATGTGCAATCGATCACAAATTACACGTCCAAACCTGCCCACCTAGCCTGTTTCACGTCAACTTCTCATTCACCAACCATCATCCACACCCAAATCACCACCATCCAACCGACAAACAAAGGGGTAGTCAGTTTCCAACTCCAATTTTCAGAGCAACTTCACAACCTGAAATCTGCACAACAGGAAGGAACTAGAAGTCTATAGGAAGGCAATGAGAATTCATCCTGCAACCAACCGGAATGCAATCAGAAGTACTGCTTGGTTGAGAATCAGTCGAGGGCGCTACAGATTGCACCAGCTCCAACTAAAGAGCAATAAGGCTGCGGAACTCGACCACTTCGGCCCCTGCTCCCACCACCAGTGTTCTTGTATTCAGCGTGTCGCGGCGAAACTGATCGCTGAGTGCGATGCCGATTCGTTTGGCAACTCCGCGCAACTCCACGGCAAGCAGATAGAGAATATCGTGATCGGATGTCAGATAGAGAATGGTATCGACTGTCTTGTCGCGGCTCAGAACTTCGCGAATTTCCTCGTATCGCGCAGACCCCTTCGCCGTTCTCTCGTACTCGATGGCGAACTTTCTGGATTCTCCTGCGACGTTGACTTCAACCACCGCGTCATAGTCTTTTGCGTACGAGTGCGCCGTTACCAGATTTCGCGATCGGACTTCCAAGTCCGATTGCCACGAGCGAAGTATCCCATGCTGCGCCAAGGCCAGGCGGATATGGACCAACTCGACGGCATGAAAGAGTTGCGTGCGATGGATGACGCGCTCAACGGTAGAAGGCAAAGCGATCAGCGAATGACCGCGAGATTCAAGAAGCGTCAGGCCAAGAGTGGTAATTGCATACACTGGTTGCCCATAAAGACGCTCCAGTTCAAATCGCTCGATCAGCTTCGCCTTCGCCAGTCTTGAGACGCGCCAGTGTACCGAGCGCCGCACGCTCTCAAGATTATCGTGCGCTAAAAGGCCACACAGTTGATCGAAGGTGACCGCACGGGCATTGCGAATATGCAGCAGGGCGGGAATATCCCGCTCATCGGAGATGGCAATATATCCCTTGTAATACCTCATGACTGACCTCCCTCGCGTGCAACGTCAAGCACCAGACTCCGGCAATCCTCTCCGATAATCCATCGCCCAAGACCCGTATCGATCCAGTCCTTGGAGGTCATCAGCACCATTGCTTCGTATCGCGGCCCGCGCAGGCTGACTGAGATTGGCTGGACTCTATCGGATATCCATGCACGAGATGCAAACGAAATCGGCCCGTGCATTCGCTCATTGATTGTGACCAGAAAGCAATCGGGAGCGGCATCTCTGGCCGGAGCGTAAAACAAAAGATGTGTTCGTCCGCGCACGACGTTTGGTCCGGAGCAGTGAAATGACTTGCCAACGGAGCGAAGAGGAAACTCCGGATTGAATCCGCTGGTGCGATTGAAGCGAATTTGGCCGGGAAACACCCAGCAGAAACGCAACCGCCGGCCTTGCATGAGGCCGGCGGAGTTGAACCAGGCTGCGCGGCGACGAAAGCACATGGGATCGCTCAAGTCGTGGGAGCACGCAGCCCACCAGTTTGTTCCGAAGCTGATTACGCGGACGCGCATGACGCAATCACCTCCAAGAGACCCTGCACGACTGCACGTGCCTGCAGATTGCGTTCTGGTCCACGCAGGCGATGCAGGAACGAGATTCGCTCAAAGTAGTGCGGCGGCAGAGCGAGGTTTCTATTGCGGAAGAGAGCCAGCAGTTTGCCCAAGTCTCCCATCAGCAGCGTGAATTCTATCTCGCCATCGGCTCCGTCCTTGCATTCGTTCGCAACATATTCTTTCCAGCACGGAGCGTCAGGCTGTTGCTGGACAAACTTTGAATAGTGAGTCCAGAGTGCAAAGCAGGGATTATTCCGCGCAAGATTGTCGAGCAGATTGCTGATCAGTTCACGTGGGGTTCCTGCCTCATCAAATGCGCTGGATGCTGGAGATGTCACAAGAAGCTGTGTCATGGCGGCGAGAATCCGGTCATTGAGTGCGACGAGGGACTCGGTTCGCACTGGATCACTGAGTCCATCAATGCGCGTCAACTCCGCGCGAAACTCCCTTGGAAATAGCTCGCCGCGCACCTCGTAGAAGCGGAGAAAGAGCATCGTCCGTCCGCGCGCCAGCGTGAAGTCCACATCTTCAGGGGGCACCGTGGCGCGCACATACGCCCGCCACTCCTTCGGATCGGAAAAGTCTGTCGGCATTTTCAATGAATGTTTGTCAGTCATAGTTCACCTGTCACGCGCCTTTCAAAGCCTGGTTGCGCCTCCGCTCCTGATCCAATAGAGACGTAGTCTGATTAAGGCGTTCCTTGAGATTCTGTTCCGTGTTCCGCATTGCCTCGACCCGGTGTTCGAGAAGTAAATTGTCCTGTTGCAATCGAACAACCTCGCTGCCCGTTGCAGCGGCTTCATTTGCGCCAGGGGAAACGGGTTCAAATGACGTTCGAGGAGCGGAGCGAATCTCTGGTCGGGGGGCATCTGTGATCTCCCCGACAGTTCGATTCAGGTTCGCGGCGGGAGGGGTTTCGCGATCTGCTTCCGGCGCATTGGTCGTCAACTCTCGCTCGACTACAGCATTGTGCTCGTCAACAAGATTGTTGAACTGCTCAGTTCGCCGCTCGATCTCAGTCCTGTCGCTTACCCGTCCATTCCAGAGTTGCGCGATCAAGGTCGCCGCGATGATCTCCTTTTTATCAGCGGCGCGCAGATGAAAGAGGAAGACAGTAGTCACGCCGGTCAGCAGTATCAGCGCCACCACATTCGACCAAAAGTAAAGATCGTCGATGGTGTGAGCAACGGTCGTGCCACGCGCCGCATCCAGGTCTGCGCCGTAATCCGTGTCGTTGGGGTTAACCTTGCCTAGAGCGTAGTCCGCGAATCCCTGTGCCTTATGCGACTTTGTCGGTTGAGCATTGGATGTGGCGGCGTGATCCTGTCCATGGATAAAGGCAGGACCGAAGACCAGAACGGTGTACACCAACAGAGTGCCGAATCTCTTCATGGCCTTCCTCCTGACAATGGATCATTCATGGGGGCAATGGGACGCCTTCTGGCGCGACGTTCTTTCTCTTCCTGAAACCGCAGGTTGGCGCCAATCTTTGGATCGAGATAGCTGCGCATTTTTGGGTACAGGGTCGAGATGAATCCCTCCAACTGATAGACCGGATGCTTGCGCACGTGAAGATGCGAGTGGCGCGTGCCTTCGCGTGAATCGACCATCAGAATCTCCATCTGTCCGACAGGCAGGTTCTTGATGTGGTCTTCCCGCGCGCGGGTCTCGCGGAAATCGCTCTCGCTTCCGGTGCCAGTTTCGAGGTACTTCGTCGTGAAGATGCCCGTCTTGCGAACGGCCAGACTGCGACGCTTGCGCACCACCCGCGACGACGCCTTGAGAAACCACTGCGCCGTATTCTCCTCGGACCCATTCATAATCATCTTGGTGCCGGGAGCAGACGAGACCTCATCGGCGAATGCCTGACTCACGCGCTGGAGTTGCGGGATACTCTGGAAGGAAAACAAAAACGTGACGCGCGCGCCACGGGCGGTCTGCAATACCTGCGTGAATCCGGGATAAGCGAATGGCGCGAACTCATCGAGGATCACGCTCAACAGCGGTTCATTCCCGTCGCGGTCCGAGCGTGGTCGCGCATAGCGCTTGCCAACCATGAGCTGAATGTTCTGGAGCAGGATCTTGCCCAGCGCCTCGCAGGCGCGTTTGTTCTTGTTGGTGTTGAGTGAGACGAACAAAATCAATCCTTTCTCAACGACTTCATCGACCGTCAGCAGATCCTGGTAGGAGCCAGTGACAATCGACAATTCATCTTCGAGAAATGCCAGAAGCTCGTTCAACAGCCCCTGAATCTTCTCGACGCGATCCCGATCAGCGAGCGAACGCTTGATCATGCGGACCGACATCTCGAAGTTGAGGCGCATCTGCATGGTGACTTCGGGCAACGTCACGATCCGCGCCTTTGCACGAGCGATCTGCTCAGCCAGCACCTTTTCGTCGAGCGCCATCACGAGCACGTCGTAAACGTTGAAGACTTTTCCGGCGTAGTAGAGAATGCGCACCAAATCGGAAAGGTAAGCCTCCTGGTGACCTTTGAAGAAATCTTCCTTCAGCCCGAAGGACTGGAAGATGAAGTTGACGTGCTCCTGGTAGAGCGCGTCGCCAGAGTAGAAGGGGTTGTATCGTGCAGACTCGCGTGGGTTCGACGGGTCGATCACACGCAGATCCTGCAACCGTCCGGCGGCCTCGATGTGCGGCAACAGCCTCTCCAGGAACTCCTGATCGCCCTTGCCATCGAAGATAATCATCGGCATGGGGCGGTCGCCGAAGCGCCGTTGGAGATCCTGGGCGATGATGTTTTCAAGAAATGTTGTCTTGCCCGCGCCGGTCCCTCCGGCAATGACGCCATGCTTGATGCGCACCGAATCCGGCCAGAGCCACGGTTCTTTGTGGACGTTGTAGCCGAGGACTGTAGCCTCGTTGCGAATCGCAGCTTCGACGACGGCTGCGTCTTTCGCTCCGGGGATTGTGACGGCAGGGTGCGGCCACATCTCCTCGCGCTTCTCGCGCCGGCCAATGAAGTGCGACAACAGCAACGCAATTCCAAAGATTCCGATCACGAGATCGAGAAAGATTTCAAGGCACTGGTCGCTTCTCAGATGAAGGCGGGATACAGCGATGTACCAGAAGACACCCAGCACAGCACATCCCCCAAGAACAAGAAACCCCGCAAGATCTGCGGGGCCTGATTGATCCCGGCGCGGCGGGTCATATAGTTGACTCATCGATGACCTCCAATACTGAAGTAGACAAAGACTCCGGCGAATGCCAGCAACAAAGTGCATCCCAGTACAAGCAGTGTGCTGGGACGCAACTTGCCGTTCTCGCCGACAGGCTTGAGATCGTCGGCGAGCGCACGAGCGAATGCCGTCACGAGATTGGTTTCCGAATCCTTGCGGTAGAGCGCGCGCATCGCCTGGCGCGTCTCTTCCGCCGTCACACTGCCACGAATATCCGTACTCATAGCACCGCCTCGACCGCGATGGGGCCACCTTGGCTATTGCCAAAAAGCAACTGATAGAGCTGCGGTTGGCTTCCCTGGGAGACGTGAATTGTGACAACGCCGGCGGATTTTCCGCCCGGTGCAACATCGGTAGCCACGGGAGGATCGGCGATGACAACTGGAATACTCGGTCCAAGTGTTGTCTTGAAAGCGGCAAAGGTCTGTGGAGAAATCTGACGATTGCGCAGGCTCACGAGGGAAATTGGCTGCTGAGTTGGCTGCGGTTGATATACGTCAGGCGATGTAATCCTGAATAATGCCGTAGATTGATTTGCAATCGTGTAACGGATGTAGAGCGTATCCTTCGAGCGAAAGACCTGCTCCAACGTCACGTTGACGCCGCTCACTGCATCCTTGCTCTTCTCGCGCACGATGCTCTCGGTGCCCATCAATGCCTGCGTCAAGACGAGCGAAGCAATTTTCTGAATCTCCTGATCACTCGGTTCTGATATTTCCGCTTCGTGATCCGGTTTGTGCTCAACGGGCGGTGGCGCATTGCGGATAATGACGTTCATCTTGGCCAGATCGCCGGCGGGATCGATCTCGTAGGCTACCTGCCGCGATGCTGTCCAGATGAAGAGATTGGTGGATACGCCATCTTTCAGAGGCTTGATAAACACCTTGTCGTCATGGCGCTCAATCTGGATTGAGTCAGGATCTGCGACCGCGACCGTGACAATGGGTTCGGCGAGATCGATCACCGTGAGGTGATTGATCGCCGTCTCGATGTGCTGAATCTGGTTGAAGTTGGTGGATTGTGCCGCTGCGCCGATGGCGGCAAGAGCGAGAACTGCTCCCAGAAATGACTTCATAATCTCCTCCCACTCGCCTTCATTGGGGCGACAGAAGCAACTGCGAAATGAGGCCAAGCACGAATGCTTGAGCCTCATCTCAGCAGGTTAGGAGCGTTCACTATTGAGGAACGCCCGTGTTTTCGAAGATCAGCGTCCGCTTCCCTTTGTACTGGAAGAGGAAGATCCACTTTTCTCCATCTAGCCCGCCCGCGTTCTCGATCCTCTCAACGAGAAATGCCCGTTGCTGATCGTCGAACCGGACGTAGCCGTTGACCATCTTTGGCAAGCGAACGGGAGCATTCTTGCCTCCAGTCTGCTCGGCAAAGACATCGACGACCTCCTGGGGAAAGGTTTGGAAGAGCACGGCTCCCGATCCGCGTCCGTTCGAGACGATGGTGTTCATCGCCTGCGCCCATGCACGCCGGTTGTCCTGCTTTCCCTGCGCCCAATAGTGCATGAACAGGTGCAAGCCACTGAATTGCTCCTTGGCATCCTGTTCAAACTCCCAGAGCGCAGCCTGCGCTTTGTTTCGCGCCAACACGACCGATCTCCGTTGGTCTTTGTCGTCGCTGGTGCGCACGGCTTCCCACAGTGCTTGCGAATTGCCGTACTCCAGCTTCAGTTGATCCTCGCGCTCGGTGATCTGAGCCGCAACATCGCCGTAGATCGCATTGACAAGCTGGCACTCCTCAAACATCTCTTTGGTCACAGTGTGGCCAGAGAAGATGCCGCGGAAGTCCTCGACCGCCATGCGTTCGTTCAGGATGTCACTCAGTTCCTTGCGAAGGACGTTGTAAAGACGGCCAACCTTGTCGGTATCGGCGACGTCGAGATGAAGCGGCAAATCCGAAACCCTGCGTTCACGTTTATAGCGGAGCCAAGGCGCCGGACTGACTTCCTTCCGAATATCGCTGATGACCGACTCGTCGATTTCGACCCGATGCTTCAGCGAGTCGAGCGCGTTTTGCAACTGCTCGACAAGCTTGTAAGCAAGATCAGGTCGTCCGGCTGCAAGGCATGAGGTCTTCAGATCGGTGATTGATCCAATCCGATTCCCCCTGGCCTTCATCGCAACCAAGTACACGTTCCACCAGGGAGACTTTGCCTTTTTGTGCTTGGTCTTTTCCTGATGGAATCTCTCCCCATGCGCGATCCGTCCGGCAACGAACTTTGGAAACTCGTCGGATGGCATCGCGCAAATGGTATCGAAGTCGAAGTCGCCGCCATTCCGCTTCGCCGTCTCCGAATGAAGGATGTAAGTTCCCTCCATGCGAAGCTGACGTTTCAGAATGTAGGCAATCAACGCCTCAGGTAGATTCGTCCTGCCCAATGCGCGTACAAGCGTCGGGACAATTTCCGAATCAGCGATATGGCGGACGGGCAGCAAGTCCTCTTGCATCCGAATTGGATAGCGGATGCAAAGACTCTGCTCGGCCGTGACGCTTGTGATGGCGGTGTCTTCCGGTATCCAGTCCGAGGCCGCGAGTATCTTGCCCTCGTGCTCGACCAGGATGCCGTCATCTGCCAACGCAAATGCCGGCAACTTGAAGCCACCACTCGTCAATGTGCGGAAAGCCCAGCGAGCAAGTTTGCGGTTAATCTGGTTCGACACATAGGGAAACCGAATACTGTTTCCACTTTTGTCTGCCAGAAGAACTGCTTCCGCTGGTTCCCACTCTTCCGAAGGCAAATTACTTCCGCCTTCCAGAGCCTCAGGATCGAAGCTCATGTCGAACGTGGCATCCTCTTCCGACTTGCCCAGAACGCGCAGCAAGCCCTCATAGTCGCCATCGTCCCAGGCCTTTCTCACCTTGCGAACTTCCTCGATTGCACGAGGCATGATCTCAAGTTGAAGAGCCTCATCCGAAGCGTGCTCAACCAGCGTGTAACTCGATCCGTATTCAGTAACGCGAGACCATTGTTTGATCCCGAGCACCGCTGGACCAGTGTACAGACGGCCGGAAGTCCCGATCTGAGGAAGGAATCTACTTCCCCCTTTGAGATTGGGTTTGCAGGCGCTTTCGGGCAAAATGCAATCGACCGCAAGCCTGTCGGCTACACGATCGCTCATTGCCTTCAATGCACCTTTTGCCTGCTTCGGTTCGCGCGCATCGAATGCCAATCGAAATTGGCAGAAACGATCCGGCGAGAGATGGAGTTTTCGATAGAGCGATTCCCGAATCCATCCGCGGCAATCGTTGGTGCCAAGGACATGATCCTCGACAACAACGATGCGGAAGTCCGGAAGCTCTGTCACCAGCTTGCAATCGGAGATCAGAATCGAGAAGTACACGATCGCTGCCTCCGGCCAATGCTGAAAGCGCTCAGCGATTGGCTTTGCGTGCGGCTGATCGACGAAGTAGAACTTACCATCCTTCGCCGAACCACTTGCACCTACCAGCTTGTACTCCACTCCACCAAAAGAGAGCTGTGCCATGCGGTTTTCCACCACCGATTGCTCGTATGGTGTCAACTCCGCCGGTACACTCACGCGCGCT
>Ga0208035_1000065_pt1 | contig 32829 bp, 26 predicted proteins | sample June2015DPH_11_1_FD_184704 | JGI IMG/M metagenome (GOLD analysis project Ga0208035, IMG submission 184704) | Peatland microbial communities from SPRUCE experiment site at the Marcell Experimental Forest, Minnesota, USA - June2015DPH_11_10... | ecosystem: Environmental > Terrestrial > Soil >...
TCGAGAAAGTCCAGCTTGAGAATGAAACCCAGTCCTTCATCGCCATGGAATTGCTGGAGGGCGAGACGCTCGACCGCCGCTTAAACGCCGGCCCCATGCTTCTCGGCAACCTGCTGGACTTCAGCATTCAGCTGGCCGACGCGCTCGATGGCGCTCATGCCAAAGGGATTATTCACCGAGATATCAAGCCTGCGAATGTTTTTATCACGCAGCGCGGGCAGGCGAAGGTGCTGGATTTCGGCCTGGCCAAGCTGACCCAGCCGCAGATGGATATGGAAACCATCGGCGCCACGCAGGATACGCCGGGGCCTTTGCAACTTACCAGCCCGGGCTCGACCGTGGGAACGATCTCGTATATGTCGCCCGAGCAAGCGCGGGGCGAGCAACTCGATCCGCGCACCGACCTGTTCTCGCTGGGAGTTGTGATCTACCAGATGGCGACCGGACGCCTGCCGTTTTCCGGTTCCACTTCAGCGGTGGTATTCCACGCCATTCTTGAGCTGGACCCGGTTCCGGTGCTGACTCACAATTCCTCGCTGCCCCCGCGGCTGGAAGAAATCATCGCCAAGTCTTTGGAGAAGGATCGCGATTTGCGTTACCAATCCGCCGCCGAGCTGCGCGGCGATTTGAAGCGCTTGAAGCGCGATACGGAGTCGGGACGCAAGATGGCGCAGTCGAGTTCGGGCACTGCCACGGCAGTTCCGGTAGCGGTTGCGGCGGCGGCTCCGGTGACTGCCGAGAACGCTGCCGCTGCGCGCAGCTCCGGAAGTTCGGCCGTGATTACCGCCGTCCGGCAAAATAAAGTTGGCACCGGCCTGACCGCGGTGATCGCGCTAATCCTGGTGGCTGCGGCGGGCTATGGAATCTACGCATTGGCCACGCGCAGCCGTCCCGCGCCCTTCCAGAATATAAACGTCACCAAGGTCACCGACAGCGGGGACGCTATATTGGCCGCCATTTCACCCGATGGCAAATACATCCTGAGCCTGACCCGAAAAAACGGACTGGCCAGCCTCTGGCTGAGGAATGTGCCGACCAACAGCAACGCGCAGGTGCAGCCCCCAGCCGATGTCTACTACAACGGGCTGCGCTTCTCGCCGGATGGCAATTACTTTTATTTCGTGCGCAGCGATCCCGGCAATGCCGAGCTGAAGTTTCTATATCGCGCACCACTTCTCGGCGGCACGCCGCAAAAGCTGAACAGCGACGTGGATTCGAATATCACGTTTTCTCCCGACGGGCAGAAGTATGCGTTTATGCGTTACGACAATCCTGAGCAGGGCAAGTACCAGTTGATCCTTCAACCAGTGGATGGCGGGGAGGAAAAGGTGCTAGCCGCCGGGCCGACCAGCGACTCTTTGCTCGAGCCGGCGTGGTCGCCGGACGGAAAGATCATCGCCTGCATCATGCTGGATATCGCGAACGGGTTGATCCGGTTAGTCGCCATCGACGCCGGTAACGGCCAGCGCAAAGCCTTCTTCAGCAGCAACGAACATGCCGTCGACTCCCCCGCTTGGCTTCCGGATGGCAGCGGCGTTCTGGTTCTGGGAAAGGAGCAGAGTTCAAACTTTACGCGTACGCAAATCGCCTTCATTTCTTATCCCAAGGGCGAGTATTCGCCGGTTACGCGCGACACCAACAGCTACTCCGATCTGAGCGTGGCCAGCAGCGGACAGCTCCTGGCAACCGTGCAGAACCAGTTTCATTGGAACCTGCAGGTGATGCCCACAACTGGGTCGGCGCCGCCGGTGCAGCCACTCACCACCGCGGACGCCGACACCAACTTTACCTGGACGGCGGGCAATCAACTGGTTTCCGACCAAGCCAACGTGTTGAATATGATCGATCCGGCGACAGGAAACAAAACGGTGATTCCGGGCGAGGTCTCAGGAGGAGCGCCCTGGGCTTGCGGGGGAAGCGGGTCGATTGTCTTTATTAGGCTGCAGAAGGGCGCACAGAATTTGTGGCGCATGAGTAATGGCGGCGATGTCAGACAAGTCACGGATGGGAAGCTGGATACCCGTCCCGTGTGTTCCCATGACGGAAAGTGGGTATTCTTCCAGCAGGGCGGCGAGCAGAAACTAGCCAAAGTACCGATCGAAGGCGGGCCCACGCAAGTGCTCACCGAGTTGCCGGTCTTGGGTTTCGATATTTCGCCGAATGGGAATCTGGCGGCCTTTCCCACGCTGCAGCACTCCGGCGAGCACAAGGAAATGCTGGCGCTTCTGCCCACCGAAGGAGACCAAGCGCCGAAGTTGGTAGAGTTCGAACGCCCCCGCCATGGCCTGCTTCACTTCTTAATCGACGGCAAGGCCGTGGTTTATCCGGTGCGCGAAAATGGGATTGACAACTTGTGGCTGCAGCCGCTCGACGGTTCCAAAGGCAGGCAGATTACGAACTTCGACTCGGAACACATCTTCGACTTTCATTGGTCGTTTGACGGTAAGCAATTGGCCCTGGTTCGCGGGCATACCGATTCGGACGTGGTTTTGATCCGCGACCAGAAGTGAAGAGGTCGGGTGATTGAGTGATCGGGCCATCGGGCCATTGAAAATCCGCTTCTCATCCGTTAGCAGGTTTTCAAATCACCCGATGACGCAATGGCCCGAGCCCCCGATCACAAAATGGCTCAATATAAAGGGCGGCCATGGCGGGCCGCCCTTTTGCGAATTGTTAGCTGCGAAGTGGTTTATGCACCCTTCACGTTCTCAGCCTGCCAGCCCTTAGGGCCTTTGACCACGTCGAACTGCACCTGCTGGCCTTCCTGCAGGCTGCGGAAGCCGCTCGCTTGAATGGCCGAGAAGTGCACAAATACGTCCTCGCCGTTTTGCCGGCTGATGAACCCGTAGCCCTTGGCGTCGTTAAACCACTTCACTGTTCCTGTTTCCATGTGTTGCTAATTCCTTTTTTGTTGATGTAGCGCTGAAACTTTGGAAGGTTTCTCTTGCAGGCAGGTCACGCGCTGGTTGAGCGGAGTACTTTACTGCAAAGGAATTCTAAAGATCAAACGCACGGAGATTGTAAGCGAAGTGCCCTGAAAAAGCTACAATATTCACCACGGAGCCCGCTTAAAGTATTGTTAATTAGGGACTTACGCTGCCCAATCCGAGGGCATGCGACAGCAATTTTCCTCCCGCAAAATTAGAAGATACAATGCAAAAATGCGCGTTCTAAGATTTCTGCTTGTGCTTGCTCTCGTCGCCCCTGCCTGGGCGGGCGTGATCGAAGATGTCCGCGAGGCGTTGGCCTCGAACAGTTTCACCGCTGCCGATATCTACCTCAAGGCTTATCGCACCAAGAACGGCGTGACGCCGGACTACGTCGAGGCTTATTCCTGGATGGCGCGGACCGCGCTGAACAACCGTGACTACGATCAGGCTTCGGGCTACGCGAAGCAAACCGAGTCGCTGGCTCTGGAGCAAATCAAACAGCATCCGCTCGATTCTGAGCCGCATCTGCCGATCGCCCTTGGCGCTGCAATCGAAGTCGAGTCGCAAACGCTGGCCGCTAAGGGGCAACACGAGCAAGCCATCGCCGTGCTGCGGACTGCGCTGCGGACTTATGGCGATACTTCAATGCGCGCCCGCCTGCAGAAGAATTTGAATTTGCTCTCGTTCGACGGCAGGCTCGCTCCCGCGCTCAAATCTGACCAATTTTTAGGTTCGAAGCCCCCGGCGCTCGGTCAACTCAAGGGTTCGCCCGTGCTGCTATTCTTCTGGGCGCATTGGTGTGGAGATTGCAAAGCTGAAGCCCCGATCATCACGAAACTGCGAGCAGAGTACGCATCCAAGGGATTGACGGTGCTCGGCCCTACGCGCCTCTACGGCTATACCGCGCAGGTCGAGCACGCCGCGCCTGCCGACGAACTCGCCTACATCGACGCCGTACGCCAGCGCTTCTATGGAGGCTTGCTGGATATGCCTGTCCCGATCAGCAAATATAATTTCGACACTTACGGCGCTTCGACTACGCCGACGCTGGTACTCGTTGATCGCGCGGGAAAAGTGGCGATGTATCATCCCGGGGCGTTGCCTTATGAGGAGTTGAAGGCGGAGATCGAGAAGGTAGTGGCGCGGTGATGGTGAGAGACGGGATGTGCAGCTGGGGCATTGTTTCCGCGAGTAGACGCTCATGCTAGCCAGGAGCCAAGGCGGCACGACCTAAACCATGCGAGACAAATGTAATCCGAACGTTCTACCAACTATTCACACTTCCGATCGAGCCAGACGACGTAAGCGACAGTCGTATCGTGGCTGGACAAGACATGCACCCTAACGTTCGAGTATGAACGTGCTCGCTCAAGAATTTGGCCCAAGCCATGTCCATGGCAGGTTTAGTCTTGTCCTCTTTTCAGCGTTCACTCGGCGGCACGACTTCATTCAAGAGGGTGTCGGCAGCGTCAATGCCGAAGCGCAAATCGACTTCATGCTTACCGAAATAGGTCGGCTCTAGTCGCATCTCGCAGACGAGACCGCTCGATGCAAATCTGGCGGCCAAGCGGCCATCTGTACTCCTGGCCGCACCTCGTAGACTTCATGATGCGCGTACTTTTTCTCCAACTCGGCTACCGTTTGTGCAAGCGGAGACGGCGTGAATGACAGCACTAACAGGGCTGCAATCAGTGCTTTTCCCGTTGCGTGGCATCCAGGCGAGATTATTCCCCTCGCTTCGCATTCTGCGGCACAAAATGACGGACGTAATCATGAAAAACGCTCACTAACCCTGGCATGGAAACAAAACTTGCCGACGCGGGCGGGCCCTTAGTTCCGTCCGCTGGCTGCATTTCACGTGCGGGGCGCCGGCGCCGCATTCAAGCATCGACCTCTGTGAGCCTCCCGGTCTTCACATCGTAAATGAATCCCCTTACCGGGATGTGCTTCGGTATCCAGGGGTGCGATTTCACTTTTTTTACCTGCTGCCGCAGGTTCGCTTCGAGATCGTCAAACGCATAGAAATGCGCAGGCTCGCTGGCGATCGCGCCCATCTTATCGGTCAGGCGGGCTCTCAGTTCATACTCTTTCACGCGCAGCAATCCGCAGTCGGTGTGGTTGATGATGATGAACTCCTGCGTGTCGAGCAGATGATGAGAGACGATCAGCGAGCGAATGGCGTCGTCGGTGGCGATGCCGCCGGCGTTGCGGATCATGTGCGCGTCGCCGGGCTGTAAACCCAGGCAGCGCTCGAACAGGATTCTGGAATCCATGCAGGCCAGCACGGCCAGGCGGCGGCGCGGCTGAACAGCCAGATCTCCCAGGTTGAAATTTTTAACGAATTCTTGGTTGGCTTGCAGCAATTCGTCGGCGACTGACAATGATTGCCCCTTTGCTTGAGCGATTCGTTCCGCGATCTGCGCCCCAACTGAACCTGGTGTGCTCCAGTCCCCGGCGCTAGTCGTCCCTAATTCTAACCGCTGCAATTGAGAGCGGCGATTGAGAAAGTCGTGGCGCTAAGCGAATGCCGGCGGCGCTACTCCGCTCGCACGGTGTGAACATTCAATTAGAATGAGTTTTGGACGATCATGAGGTTCAGTGCCATCATCGTGTTTGCGTGGATACCAGTGGCACTGGCGCAGACTTCGCCCCCTCCCGCCTCACCCACCCCCGTCGTCAGAACGCGCACGAACTTGGTTCTGGTTCCAGCCCTCGTAAGATCCAAGACGGGGGAGCTTGTCTTCTCACTTACGGCCAAGGACTTCTCGATCACGGATGATGGCATCGAGCAAAAGGTCGAGCTTGAGGAGGACACGGACAGTGAGCCGCTGGCCCTTGTCGTGGCCGTAGAGACGGGCGGCGGCGGCGCCCGCCAACTCGACAAATATCGACGCCTGGCGACGATGATCGAGGCAGTGCTGGGCGATGTTCCGCGCAGGATTGCGGTGGTGGGCTTTGACAGCGAGCCGAAGCTGCTTCAGGATTTCACCTCCGACCTGGATGCGGCGGGCCGCACGATTCATGGACTGAGCCCGGGGAATGGCGGAGGCGCGATCCTCGACGGCCTTGGGTTTTCGGTCGACTTGCTGCGAAAACAGCCGCCCGAATACCGACGGGCGATTCTTTTGCTCAGCGAGACCATCGACCGTGGCAGCCGCATGAAACTGGATGAGGCGCTGCGCGCGATCAGCGACACGAATACGGCCATTTATAGCCTGGCATTCTCCTCCACTAAGTCTGACGTGGGGCACTACGCTTCCGAAGAGCTTCCGGTTGCATGGAACGGCCACGGCCTCTCGAATCCAAATCCTCAGCATCCCGGCGGCTGCATGGCGAAGGATCCCAACGCCGATCCCAACGCATCTCAAAACAGGCTCTCGCAAACCTATGACTGCCTCGGCCAGCTTGCGCCTCCGCTGGCAGCGCTGAAAATGGCGGTCATCGCCGCCAGGGACGGCATGCGCCGCAACGCGCCTGAGACCGTGGCACATCTTACCGGAGGCGAATACTTTCGCTTCAGCAGTACCCGCGATTTGGAGAACAGCTTATTCACAATCTCGAACCACGTGCCGAATCGATATGTTCTGAGCTTTCAGCCACGGTCGCCCCATCCGGGACCACACGCGATCGAGTTGCGGCTGAGAGAGTATCCAAAGTTTGTGGTGACGGCCAGGCGCAGTTATTGGGCAGATAGCGAAACCGGCACTGGGCTTGACCCAGCGCCTCAACCTTAGGCCCGGGAAATAATTCCGTATTCGCCCGCTGGTCGTGCCCCAATCCAACCGCTACAATCGGCGCGTGAACCTCGACGATACGATTGTGGCTATCGCCACGCCGCCTGGGCGCGGCGGCATTGGCGTGGTGCGCATCGCGGGAGACAGGGCGCACGAGATCGCATCTCCTATGCTGCGATTAAAAAACGAGTTGCAGCCGGGGAGAGCCGTTTTTGGGGAGCTCATTGATCCGAGTGGCGAGGCCGTCGAGCTTCGCTCGACCGGACAGCCGGGGGCGGCAGTCCCCACATCTCCCGCCGAACTAAGCTCGGCCCTTTCCTCCCGCATCGACGAAGTGGTGGTCACTTACTTCGCCAAACCGCACTCTTACACCACCGACGACATCGTCGAGATCGCGGCGCACGGCTCGCCGGTTGTATTGCGAAACATCGTGGAGCTTTGCATCGCGGCCGGCGCGCGGCTTGCCGAGCCCGGCGAGTTCACCATGCGCGCGTTTCTCAACGGCCGCATCGATCTGACCCAGGCCGAAGCCGTGCGCGATCTGATCGACGCGCAGACGCTTTACCAGGCCAAGGTCGCGGCACAGCAATTGGAAGGCGCGCTCTCGCGGCGTTTGCAACCCGTCAAACAGAAACTGGTCGAGCTGATAGCGATACTCGAAGCCGGCATCGATTTTGCCGAGGACGATGTTTCAGTCCTCCCCGACAACGCCATTCTGGAGCGTATCGATAAAGTACGCCAGCCGCTGCAGCAACTCGCCGCCACTTTCGCCTACGGCAAAATCGTGCACGAGGGATTGACGCTGGCGATCGTGGGCCGGCCAAACGTGGGCAAGTCGAGTTTGTTCAACCGGCTCGTCGAGCGGGAGCGGGCCATTGTGACCTCTACTCCCGGCACCACGCGCGATCTGGTCAGCGAGACCGTGGCCATCGGCGGCATTCCAATCCAGCTAGTTGACACAGCCGGAATCCGGCAGGCTCTCGATGAAGCCGAATCGATCGGCATCCGCAAATCCATGGAAGCCTTGGCCGACGCCGACCTCGTGCTGGTTGTGGTCGATGCCTCGCAACGTGCGACAACAGAAGATGACGAGTTGTTGCGGCAAACTGCGGAGCGTCCGTCAATTTTGGTGGGGAATAAGTGCGACTTGGATGGAGGTGGGCAGTGGTCAGTCGCCAGCCATCAGTTAACAGTTCGCGCTTCCGCGCTAACCGGCGAGGGCATTATTGAACTGCGCGCCGCGATTTTGCGCCATGTGGGGGGAGAAACCGGAGCGCAGGCCGAAGTGGGATTTTTAACCAATGTCCGACACCAGGGGCTAGTGCGGGATGCGCTGGCTGCACTCGATGCCGCAACTAACGCCGTCGCCGGAAAAATTCCGCACGAAATGCTGTTGCTCGATCTCTACAACGCGCTGCGGCCACTCGATGGAATCACTGGCGCGACGACCACCGACGATATTCTGAACTTAATCTTCAGAAGGTTCTGCATCGGAAAGTGAAGTGGTCATCCATCAAGCCAACTCCACTTCAATCTTCTTCGTCGACGGATCGACCTTGGTGATCCGAAAACTGCGAATTTGTCCAGCAGCCGGGGCTTCCGGCTTGGCTGCGCCAGAACTTGCGCCGCCTTTCCAGCGCGCCTTCAGCATCGAACTTAGAGACGCCAAATCCGCATTTGCGGTCGACGGATCTTCATCTTTGGCCTTCGCTTTCGCCGCAGAAATGCGGCATAGCCCTTCAATTCCCTGTCCCAGTTCCACGCGCGCCTTATCGCCTGAAATCTCGATCACGCGCCCAGAGACTACATTCCCCGCCTTCTGTTCGGCCAAGTATTCGTCGATGCTGGTGGGCACGAGTTGCTTCATGCCCAGGCGCAGACGCCTTTTTTCGGTATCGACTTCGAGCACCTGGGCCTGAACAGGCTGGCCCAGCTTCAACATGTCTTGGGGATGATTGATGCGCTTCTCGGCGCTCATATCGCTGATGTGAATCATGCCCTCGATGCCTTGCGCAAGCTCGACGAACGCGCCGAACTTAGTCATGCTCGTAACCGGGCCCTGAACCACCGATCCCACCGCAAACTTTTGAGGCGCATCGGCCCAGGGATCGCCCAGCGCCTGCTTTAGTCCGAGCGAGATGCGGCGCTCGCCCGGACTGACACCCAGAATCACAACGTCTACGCTATCGCCTGGCTTAACGACTGTGTTTGCGCTTTTTAACTTCTTTCCCCACGACATCTCCGAAATATGGATCAGGCCCTCGATCCCAGCTTCCAGTTCCGCGAAGGCGCCGAAATCCATGACGCGCGTCACCGTGCCCCGCGCCCGCTCCCCGAGTTGGTATTTTTTCGCGACGGAGTCCCAGGGATCAGGCTCCAACTGCTTCATACCCACCGAAATGCGCCGCTTCTCGGGATCGATCTTTAGAACTTTAACTTCCAGCTCTTGCCCTACGGAAAGCACATCGGCGGGCTTGCTGACGCGGCTTCGGGAAATGTCGCTGACATGGAGCAGAGCGTCCACGCTGCCGATGTCGACAAAAGCGCCGTAGTCGGTCAAGCTGCGAACCGTGCCGCGCAGAACCGCGCCCTCTTTCACCTCGGAGTAGCGGCGGTCTTTCAGCGCCAGTTCTTCCTCTTCGGCGACGACACGGCGATCGACCACCACATCTTCGTCGGCCTCCTCGAGCTTGGTAATGCGGCAGCGGATCTCCTGCTCGACCAGCTTTTCCATCTCAGCGGCATCGCGCGCGCCGCTGCGCGAAGCGGGCAGAAAGGCGCGCACGCCTACATCTACGCTGAGGCCACCCTTCACTACACCCGTGACTGTGCCTATGATCGTGGTCTTCTCGGCGAAAGCCTTGGCCAGCGCCGCCCAATCCTGTGGCCGCTCGATTTTGCCTAGGCTGAGTTCGTAATAACCCTCGGGATCGCGACCCTTGATCGAAACCGTGAGCTTATCGCCGGCTTTCACCGGTTCGCGCGCGTTTTGAAACGCGGCCAGCGGCAGAATTCCCTCGGTCTTGAAGCCAATATCGACCAGGACGGAATCGACGGTGACTGCGATCACGGTGCCTTCGCGGCCTTTGCCGGCTTCCGCGGGCTTGCGCGTTCTCGTGCGCTCGAACTCGGAGAGCACATCTTTGAAAGACTCTTCCGCTTCGTTGGGTTGGAGTTCGGGACGGGCTGGATTCGACATAGAAGAATTCGCCATGAAGGCCAAGTTGGCCTTGCCGGCGCGGTTGAATCAGAATATCACCGTGCCGAGCCTGCCGGCGGGTCGATGAGCGCGGACTACTTGTACCAATGATAGGCGAGGCTAAGTTGCACTCCGTTGAATTCAGTATTAATCACTCCAAGGTTCGCATTCGAGATGTGCGACCAGCGCAGGCCCATGTCGAAAGCTTGGCGGCTCCGAGTTCTTACGTAAACTCCTCCTCCCCCCTTGGCCATAAAATTAAAGCTGGAAGTATTTCCCGGAGGCAGGTTTGCACTGGTGCTCACGGCGCCTCCAGACAAGTCAATATACGGAGAAATGCGAGACATACGAAGCCCAGAATTCCAGCGCAAGATCACAGGATCGAAGCCGAGACCGTGAATGCGTTGATTGCCATAGGTCTCAAAGACCGGCACGAAGTCGAAGGCATATTCAAGACTGCCGCGGCGCCAACCGCCCAGGTGTTGGCCAGTGACCACCCAGCCGGCAAAGACTCCAGCGGACCATACTTGAGATTCGGAAAATGAGTTGGTGTTTTCTTCCCCGGTTTCTCCGGCAACCCAGAGGGCGAGATCGAGACTGCCTTTATGCTCGACCGGCAGATCCTGCGGGAATGCCCGGCAGGGAAGGAGTAAGGAAAGCAAGCATGGTATTCCAATCCAGATGCGCAGTGGCCGCTCGGGTGGTCTCCTGCAGGCTTTGTGGCGGGCAACGGAGAGCGTTCTCATGAAGCTGATTTAGATGCAGACGGTTCGATGCCGATGCTTGACCCAAGCTAAAAGCGCACAGCCAGTCCAGAAGATAGACGTACGTTACGCCGCTCAAATTCAAGAGCGGAGCCGGTTTTAAGCGAGTCGATCTGATTGCGCCAGCTGAATAGCCGGGCCAGCCGAAAATCAACTCCCAGCCCTAGATCCTCGCCGAACGAAGTGTCCGAGTGCGTTCCCGCGGAAGTATTTCCGTGGGCGCGGACCGCTCCGACCATGAAATGCCCAAAGGGTCGAAGCCTTCCCACCGAAGCGCCGCCGCGCAGGCCAAACAAGTAATCGGCCTGAGTCGCGCCGCCATACTGTCCGCTGAAATCGGCAATCACTCCGAAATAGCGAAGGTACATCTTCTCCACCGAGGTGTCCCAACCGCCGAGCTTCGAGGCCAGGCTCGAAAGAGGATCACAGGCCGCCGAAGCGCTTGGGAGTGGCGCCTGGCAGTGACTTACTCCGGTATGCGAGTATCCGAAAAAAATGTTTCCGCCGTTCGGCCCGCGGGTGTTGGCAGTGTCGCTTGCCGAGACAAGATTGCTCTGATCCTGTGACACGCTCATTTCCCCGCCGTCGCGAGAGGCCCGGTACCATGGATGTTGACCGTGCAGCATGTTGGCCCCGGAGCGAATGGGGTTGAAGGTAACGCGAGCGGCATCGATCAAGAAACGGCTGCGCGTGGATTCCTCGATTCGCTTCACTACCTTTTGGTCCAGGAAGTCTTCCCCGATCAGCCAACCCGTCCCGCCGAGCGGGGTCATGACGATATCAATTTGGCCCACGCCGGTTAAGCAATGATGGGTACATGGAAACGTATGCGAGTACGTCCAGGGCGCTCGATCCTTGGTGCCGTATTTTTCGACCGTGACCTCACTCAGGGGGCCAAGATTCCACTGGGTGCTATAGACTGCATTCCACACAGCGGCCTTGAGGCGGCTTTTCCAATAGGACTTGGTCCTAGAGAAGACCTGCTTCTCGGAGCGAGGATCGTTTTGAATTTGAATAAAGCCGGTCAGCGCCCCCTGAATCGGATGACCGACATAGCCGAACCAGTTAGGGTCGCCGTCATTCCAACCGGAGTGCGTCCACTGCGAAAGCGACTGCTTGTAGTCTCGCCAGTAATGATTGAAGGGCACTCCGTTCTCCGAAACCACCCAATAGAAGTCGGTGTGCACCACGTAAGCCTGCTCGATCAGGAGAAAGGTAAGCGATTCCGTCAAAGCCCGCCGCCAGCGAAAGCCTTGGTTTTGGAGGTCGCGCGGAGTGACGGGCGGTTCGAAATCTCCGCGCGTGTTGCGTGGCTGTGCATCGTGTAAGCCTTGCGCGAGAAGCGCATCATGGTCGAGGATATTTTCCGCGAAAGTATCCGTCAACCCAGCCTTAGGGTCAAGGGAAGCGCGCGAATCGTGATGGTCGATCAGACAACCTGGCGGGGGATCGGGTTGCAAATCACTGGCAACGCGCGTCGACTGCCCAAAGGCGGTACCGGCCCATAGCAGGACAACAGCAGTAAACATGATGGCCCTACGCATAACCACTCGAAAACGGCGATCATAGCATGGGCAGATGTTGAAATGGCATAGTCCCAGAGCAATCGGGGGGAGCAATCGGCAAGTCAGCCAACCATGAACACCATGAACTTCCGCGCTTCTGAGGCCGAAAATTGAGCTTCCGCCCTCGAGTCTCACTGAACAATGAGGGTGAGTGAAATAGGCTGACTTGTGCTTCCCATGGTCCCAGTGACTGTCAAGGTATAGGTCCCAGTCGGCGTCCCACCCGAATTGCCTCCGCCACTGTTACTGCTTCCACCACAGGAGCAGAGGAGGATGACCAACGACAGCGGTAACCACAAAAGGCCCAGGCGAACCGAGCGTCTTGCCCCCTTTGTCGCGGGTAGCAAAACTAATCCCATTAAGGCAAACGCCCACAACCAGCGCGGCGGAACGAGTCGGACGGGCAGAAGCGCCGCCTTAGATCCCGATGTGGTCGTCACGGTCACTTTGAAAGGAGTGGTTGCGGTAGCGGTGATCGTTTCCGTGGCGGGTACCGTGCAGGTTGAGCCGGCGGGTGCACCTGCGCAAGAGAGAGAAACTGTGCCGCTCATTCCCATGCCGCCGATGGTGAGCGCATACGTGGCGGTCGCCCCCGCTGCCACCGTCGCCGAGTTGGAACCTCCCGATGCGATTCCAAGGCCCAGGCCAGGCGCAGCGCCTATACCGGTGAGTGACACCGTTTGCGGACTATTGGGGGCGTTATCGGTAATCGTAAGGGTTCCTGTACGAGTGCCGGTGGCCGTCGGCGTAAATGTTACGTCTACTGTACAAACATACGAAGGGAGCATAAGCGACTGACAACTGTTGGCCTCGGTAAAGTCGCTGCCACTCACCTGAATCCTCGTGATCTGCACATTGAACGCACTGGGATTCGTAAGTGTTACGTTCTGGGCGGTGCTTGTGCCAATCAGCTGGCTGGCAAAAGAAACCGTGCTCGGAGAAGGAACCATACTCAGTTGGCCTCCGACACCGAAGAGCTGAACAGTGTGCGGGCTGCTGGCGGAATTGTCGGCAATGGTTAACGTTCCGGTGAGTGTCCCGACCTGGGTAGGGGTAAAGGTCACGCCAATGGCGCAGCTTCCCCCGGCAGGTGAAACCGTCGAACAGTTGTTGGATTGGATGGCAAAGTTGCCGCTAGTGGCGACGTTCGAAACAGTCAGGGGATCGGTTCCGAGATCATAAACGGTGACCACCTGGGCTGGGCTGGTGCTACCTACCAGTTCAACCAAGCCATCCGAGCCAAAAAGATACAGCCCTCCCGGTGACGTGGCTGCTGCCGCTCCAGCGTCAGGAGAAATCTTGATGATAAACCCGTCAACAAAGAAGCAATCAAATCCATTATGGAGCCCAGGGCATCCGCCGTAGACGGGCAAGTAGGGCTGGATCGCATTGAATACCGGAAACGGACTTTCCAGGTAACCCCCTCCCGACTCCCCAGCCAGATAGATATTGCCACTCGAATCGACCGCCAGGGCCAAAATCTGATCCCCCGTTCCATCACCATCAAAGGAAATTTGCTCGCCGACAAAGCTGGAAAACAGTAACGCATGGGTGGAGTGATCGATCTCGCTGATGAAGGGGCGCCCTCCCGGTTGTCCCCCAGATTCCAGTGGCGGGTTCGCATCGATCGGCGATTGCAACGGGACGCCGACTGCGGCGTTTCCAGCCACATAGGCGTTCCCAAGACTGTCCAGAGTCAAGGCGACAAGTGCAAAGCTGTCTGACCCGATAGTCCCCAGGCACGTCGAAAACAGTAAACCGCCCGCTGGACTGAACTCAGCAAGGAAGTTCGCCGCATAGGGTGTAGTCCCGTTGATTATGCTGCAGGGCTGAATTGGATTGAGTACTGGAAAACTCGGTGAGTAGGTCGTTCCGGCCAGATAAACGTTTCCCGAGCTGTCCACAGCAACTCCGGAAGCCGCGCTGTCAGGTCCGCTACCGAGGTAGGTTGCATTCAGGAGTGCGGAACCGGCAGGGTTCAGTTCCGCTAGAAAAACACAGGGATAGGTGCCCGTACAAGTCGTCTGATATGCGCCCGCCGTCGTTGGAAAACCCGGGTTGGCGATGCCTACAACGTAGGCGTCACCCTGAGAATCCAATGCGAGACCTTCAGAGCCCGGCGTGTTTACACTACTATTGGCGCCTAGATACGTAGAGTAGATCAATGCGCTGAGGGCCGGATTGAATTCAGTCACAAAGCCGCTGGCGCCACTCGTTCCCAAGCTACCCTGCAACGGATTCTGCACGGGAAGATCGTTGGAAGAGGTCGAGCCGGCGATATAAACATCGTCAGCCGAGTCGATGGCGAGCCCGCTAGCGGTGTCCAATCCACTACCCCCGAAATAGGTCGCATTGAGTACCGCGGTGCCCGTAGGATTAAGTTTGAGAAGTGCGACCGTCTTGACGTTAGCCTGAAAGGGATTGGAGCCGGTCGGAATCGGCAATCCTGTTTGCCCCCGGCCGGCAATGTAGACATCTCCCTGAGCATCGACCGCGAGGGCGGAGATACCGATACCCTGGATGTAAGTGGAAAAAATTAGCGATGTCCCCGTAGGATCGAGCTTGGAGATAAACGACGGACCCGGGTTCGGACCGACGACTCCGGTGGTAACTGGAAAGCTGGTCGAATCGGTACCGCCAGCGACGTAAAGATTCCCCGAACCGTCGACAGCCATCGCGGCGATTTGCGCGTGAAGTCCGTCCGGCCCCGGGGCGCCTCCCAAGTAAGTCGAATACACCAGCACGGGATCGATGATCAGCGCTTGGTGTCGATCGTAGCGTCCCGTATTAAAACCGACGAGACCTTCGCGAAGGATATACTTCACCGGCACTTCGACTTCCGTGTCGTCGACGATCTGATACGCCCGCGGCTTCTGCAAACGCAACTCGCCGGATTTTGTCTGAAGCAGCAAGTCCCCGTCGGTCTCCGGTTCAATCCGGCGCACGCCGGAAAAGCTCAACCCAATCTGATCTGGGCTGGCCCCCGGACGAATGACGCAGTCGTGTTCCAGGCGGCTCTTGTTGCCGTGATAAACGAGGTCAATGCCGGGATAGACATTACCGTAGCGAACCTTGGCATAGTGCTCGACGTTTGTGATCCAGTTCGCGGGATCGGATCCCGAGAGGTAGTTGCTTCGTCCCGCCAATTGGTCGCTGGCCGCGGCTTTGGCATTTCGATTCGCACCTGCGAAAGCGATCTCCACGACACTTTCAGCAGAAAAATCGCGATCGGCACGATTCAAAATGAGGGTAAGGCGGTCGGCGCGAAGCTCGGCGCTGTAGCCCTGACCTCGAGCCACAAAATCTACGCCTTGGGCCGCTTGACCCTGATTAGGCTCGAAGGCCAGCGGAACTCTTAAATTCTGGCGGCGCGTGGAGATCTGCCCGGCATTGGGGCTGACAGTCTGTAAGGAACTCTGAGCCCACGAACTCAAGGCCACAGATAGTACGATTAAAAACGTGGCGAGACGGGGAACTTTTGACATGTAGCACTGCTTTCGCGACCTCTGCGCCAGTCTGTTAGTCCCTTGAGATTATTAGGTTACTTCGCCAGTTTCATCTGGCTTTGCAGTCCGACGCAAAATCAGAACATTCTAACATGGACAGATATACTCCACGACGATCGCAGTTGTCGAGACGGGCGTGCGACATAAGAGTGGGTACTTGTTGCAGTTTCTTTTTTGGGGCTATAATCCTAGCGTATATATACGTAAGGATAACTCAGCTTATCCTCAAGGAGAGAACCCCATGCCGGAGTCCCTCGCCGATCTGGAACAACAGCGCAGCGCCGTCCTCCAGCAGTTGCTGCAACTGCCCTATTTTCGCAGTGGTTCTATCACCTCTACCCAGGGTGCCTGCGGCAAGCCGACCTGCCGGTGCCATCAGCCCAACCAACCTGGGCATGGGCCAAACTTCCGCCTAACCCGCAAGGTAAAAGGAAAGACGGTCACCGAAACCTTTGCCACGGCCGCCGAACTGCACAAGGCGCAGCGCGAAGTGGCGGCCTATCACCGCTTTCGTGAACTATCGCAAAAATTACTGGAGATTAACGAGAAGATCTGCCGTGCGCGCCCACTGGAACAGGAGCTAACCCCGGCGAAAAAAAAACTGCGGAAATCATCCAGCAGGAAGTCGCCCGTGAAGTAGATAAGCTGTTACAACTTGTCTTGCACCAGGACCGTCCTCTGGATCTGGAAGCAGTCGAGATGGCGATTCGTAGCAGCATGCACCAGGCCGGAGCGGCAGTGCTGGACCGGTTGCTTGAGTTCGCTCCTCCCAGTCCGGAACACCGCCAACTGCCTTGTTCCTGTGGTCACACCGCCCGCTATGTGGAGTTGCGCGCCAAACCCGTGCTCACGGGGGTGGGAAAGGCCGAGTGTCTGCGCCCTTACTACCTGTGTGAGCACTGCCATGGTGGCCAGTTTCCGGTCGATGTCGAACTCGACATCGAGAACACGGAGTTCTCCCCCGGCGTGCGCCGCATGTTGGCGGCGGTCGGCCACGAAGTTCCCTTCCAGCAGGACCGCCAGCAGCTGGAGTTGCTGGCGGGGCTGTCGCTTACCACCAAAGCCGTGGAACGTACGGCCGAAGCCGTCGGAGAAGATATCGAAGTTGGTCAGCAACGCGAGCTCAGGCGAGCCCTGCAGCTGGAGTTGCCGATCCCGATGGGACCATGCATTCCTATTCTGTATGTGGAGATGGATGGCACCGGCATTCCTGTGGTGCACAAAGAAACCGAAGGCCGCGTCGGTAAACAGGATGGCCAACCGGCGCACACGCGCGAGGCCAAGCTGGGCTGCGTATTCACGCAGACCACCGTAGATGAAGAAGGTTATCCCGTACGGGATAAAGCTTCCACCAGTTACGTAGGTGCGATTGAGAGTTGTGAGGAATTCGGCCGCCGTCTCTATGCCGAAGCTTGGCAGCGGGGTTGGGCGCGAGCGGAGAAAAAAGTGGTGTTGGGGGATGGTGCCGAGTGGATCTGGAATCAGGCGAGTCTACATTTTCCCGACGCCATCCAAATCGTCGATCTCTATCACCCCCGCGAGCACCTGTGGCGCCTAGGCGCCAAACTCTATCCCAATGATTCGCCCCTCCAGAAACGCTGGGTGATGGTTAGGAAAGACAAGCTGGATGAAGGGAAGATCGAACGGTTGGTGGCTTTGCTAGCACCGCATCGTCCGGGCGTCATACGGCTTCAGCATGTCGGACACTGCGCTCATGTCGCGCATTCCCGGATCGAGCCACAGATCATAACAATCTGGATCAAGGATGACTGGCATTCGGTCGTGAACAGAGGAAGTCACAGCATTTGGAGTCGTCGTCAGGATCGAACACGACTTGATCCACTGTCCACTGGGGTCTTTCCAGCGATCCCACAGCCCAGCGAATGCGAACAACGCCCCGTCATTGACTTCAAAGCAGTACGGCTGCTTCGCTTTGCCCGTCCGCGACCACTCGTAGAATCCGTCCGCCGGGATGAGACATCTGCGGTTGGCGAGTGGATCACGGAACGCTGGCTTAGTCGCCGCCGTCTCCGATCTGGCGTTAATCATACTGGCAGCGGCGGACGACTTTTTCGCCCAACTTGGAATGAGACCCCAGCGCATCAGCGACAACAGTCGGATGGGCTCTTTTGGATGCTGGCGGATCACCGGGATTTGTTGGGTGGGAGCGATGTTGTAGCGGGGGTTCCAGTCTTCTTCGCCCGAGACGGCGTCGAAGTACTCCTCGACTAGCTGCTTTCGCCGCGACAATCTGTAGCGACCGCACATTGGGAGATTATGGCAGATCGGAAAGCAGTGTTGTCATTTGGCAAGCGGACCAGGATGTATGCCTTCCCCAAGGACAAAGCTCGATCCTACACTGCCCACAACAGCGGATTCTCGCGGCAGGGCGAGTCGCTCGCGAATGCGATACACGGCTTCAATGCCCGTGCAGTGTGCACCGATCAGATTTGCTACCTTGAAATCTTTCATCTTATCGGCAGTCCAATCCAGTTGCTCATCCGTCGCCTGAAAAAGGTGTAGTCCACCAATGACTGCCTCTACTGGTTCGTTGGGAAATTCCTCTCGGGCGAATGTCAGTATGTTGATGATTCCTGCGTGCCCGCATCCAGTGATGACAACCAAACCTTCGGGTGTGTTGAGCACCAGTGATTGGTCCTCGGGGATGTTGTCCTCGACCAAGCCCGCTGGGGTCTGCACTTTTCCGGTGCTGCTCCAGTTATGTTCTGGATATTTGCGCGGCACCGGACCTGTCAGCCAAGCGCCCGGAAAAACTTCCGCTGACTCCTCGTGCTCGATGAACCTCCCTCCAGTCGCCTCGTACTCTTTCTTCAATGCGATCATCTGGTTCTCTTCACCTCCAGGCGCTGGTCTGCTATAGAAAATTCCGCGTGCGACATGCACAACCGAAAGTGCCGAGGGATTCTTTTTCATCATCTCTTTACGAAGGTTAATCAACCCACTGACATGATCCCAGTGATTGTGCGTTAGAACGACTTCCTTAATGTCAGAGAGATCAATATTCAAATCATGCGCATTTTGAAGCACGGTGTCGGGATGGGCTCCAGTATCCAGCAGAATCCGATGACCATCTGCTTCGATCAGCGCCGAAAATCCCCACTCTCCCATTCCCGTTGTGCTGCCCACCAGCATGGTCGAAAGCAGAGTCACCTTGAGCGAGTGAATCTGTACGGGCGTGTGCTGAACACTCGTGGCTGGAGTGTTCTGAGCTTCCGCATGTTGCACGCTGACCACCAGAAGCGAAAGAGCAATCAGTAACGCAGAAATGTATGTTCGGCGAAGGCTCGAAACCTTAAACATTGGGGATACCCCATCCGTGGATTTTTGCGACGCGATTCCGTCGAACACCGCGAGCAAGGCAATAGTATCGCAAGCAATTCGTTTCAGCTGGCGGTAGCGAATTGGCGAGGCTGCCGCAGTTCCAGTCCGACGCTTCGCAGATGGGACAACGAGCAGAACCGCCTCGTTCGGCCCGAGGCGAAAAAACGAAAGCGCCCCCAACTCTTTCGAGTCAAGGACGCTCCTTCGTTTGATCAGCCCTCCCCCGAAAGCTGCTCAGTTTAAGGCTACATCCTAATCATCAGGTTGGAAATAGCTCCAACGGGCTACTGTGGAAAATCGAATCCCGCTCGGAATGGACCCCTGCGCCTTTCTGATAAATATTGTGACGGATGGACGCTGGGCAAACGATTGCCGAAATCAAGCAGCCCGATGTCGTTCGGGCGACCTTAGTCCCACAATTTTCAGAAAGCAATGGGCTTCTTGATTTCGAGAGCGATATTGGTCAGTCTGCGGAGTTTCGTGGCAACCGACCGGATCGATCTCAGCTTAGTAGATGAAATTTCGGTATTTTCGAGATCAAATTCCTTAAGCTGCTGAAGTTCTGCCGCCAGTCTCCGTACTTGCGCCAGCGTGAGGTGGTCCCCGGTATGTGTGCCGCAGTAGAGAACCTTCCCCAGAAGAACCGGGCATCGCGGCGGCGGTGGCTTCAGCAGGACTTTCAGGCTGTAGCGGACTCGCTCAACGAACGTCGCGTTCCCTATGTAGGCACCAGCGACCATCATGCCTTCGTGCTGGCAGGGCGGCAGGGCCATCCATTCGTCGTGCTCATTAATCTTAGCCGATGTCTTGGAGCGAATTTCAGGTGAGCCGTTGACCTCCACGAAAAGCAACTTAGGGAAAGGATGTGGAACCTTCAGTCTGTTCTTTTCAACGCAGTCGCAGAACACGACGGCATCCAATCCCATAACGCACCTCCCAATGCCAATCTACATCCATAACCGATTCCCGAGTCCGCTCAGAGTTGAATCGAACCAGCGAGGGTCTTGCCTTTGAACCAAAGCAATTCGATGCCGAGGGACGCTAGGAGCCGCTGAACGTGACGGCTCGGTTCCTTCCCCAATAAAACGGCGAGATCAACTTTGTTCTTCGGCATGTGCGTGAACCGATCATCGTAGAGTTGACCAATCGCCTGACGAACTTGAGACTGCCCTGCCGGTCCCTCTGAGGCAGTCTTCGCTTCAATTAGCAAGTCTCGACCGTTCTTCCAGTCAACCACGAGGGCGTCGAATTTGCTTTCCTTGGCGGTTATGTGACGCCAGAGGAGGTAATGATTTAGGCGGTTGATCAGCTTGTTGTGGAGCTTCTTGATTGTTGTATTCTTCGCGGCGATCTGCGCGGTGCTGTTGATCTCGGATTTTAATCCGACATCCTTGAAGGTGTCGGCAGAATCGGTTCTGCGTGCGTGTGTTTTCAGCTTGGAGAACTTCTCCGTATTGGCGTACACATCAAGCTCACGGTTGTCTCTTATGTCGTAGTTTGGGCCAATCAGTTCCGAGAGTGCAACTGCGTCATCCCTGTCCGCCCTCTTCCCGATGGACCGCAGCAACCGCTTAGTGCGTTGATTCATGATGGGGAATCTGCGCTGGGGGTCAAGACATGAAACCACTGGACTAACTCCATTGAATGGCGATACGTGGCGACCGCCCGCAGAGATTTCACCGAGAGATTCGATCAACGTGGCGACTTTTCGAATCTTCTTGTGCACGTCTGGTGACCCAGTAGAGACCTGCCTAAAGGCGAGTGCGACCTCTCCAGAGTGTTCCTTTACGAAGTCGAGCGTGGCAGAGCGGAAAGTATTCCGGTATAGAGCGATTCCCGTTCGCTCAGTCAGCATTGACAGGCATTGTGAAAAGCTCATCGACTTAAATCGACTTTGCAACTTCCGTGCAAGCTGCTGATCCTGACCCGATGCGTACGGAATCTCCAGGTAATCGGCAATGTTGCGATTTCTCCATAGTCGGATGGACTCTCCGTTGTTCTTACGTCCTGCATTTGTCCATCCGCACTGAACGAGCAGACAAAGGAATGCAGGATCGGCGCGTTGCTTTACGCCCGCAGCCCTCCAGAGCGACTGGATCAGCTTCGCAGTTCGCCGCTCGGATGCAACCCAACTCTGTTGCTTTTTGTTGCGACGGAACTTCGGCAGTCCCAAACTGCCATTAGGTTGTTCGGCCATAGTGGACATTCTCGTCCTTCAGCCCGCTTAGTGGAAGGGCCTCACGAGCGGCAGCTTTTGCCCTAGTACCAGATGCTCACTTCCAGCCCTCTTTCGTCGCGCTCCGACATGCAAACGCACTTTGCTTCATCCCGATAACGCCTCAGCGCCGCCCAGCAAATCGTCCTTGGCGACTCCCGAGGTTCTGCTACCTGGTGAGCGATTTCAGGAAAGATCGGGTTCAGGACAGAGAGCCTATCAGCCACCCCCCTCTTTGGTCTCCTTGCTGTGAGCCATCGGGCACACAGTCCTCCACCCATTTACTCCACCCTAAAACTTGCCTTCCACAACCCAATTACGCACTTCGTCAGCCACGGAGAACTGCCGAGCGGGGTTCTGTTCAAAGCGCCCCTCCAGAGTGTACGCATTGACTTCCAAAGGGATCGCCTCGTAGCAGCCGCCGTTCAGAAACCCGAGCACGTAAAGTTCAGAAAAACGCGGGATGCCCAGTTGCCGATATTGTTCGACATGGACGAGTTCGTGAAACAACAGTCCATTCGAGAATGCTTCGTGTGAAACCACAACGTCTGAAAACGTAATCGCTCCCATCGTCGATTGATCGGGCAGATTGTTGAAACCTAAATTTCTTAGCATCGGGTAGAAATCTGGGTTTGGCACTCGCTCGCCTTGTAGCACAAGCGGTCGAGCACTCTCCAGAACTTGCGGCGAGAAAAATCCGTTCATGGCAGCCTTCTGCTGGGCTGACAAAAGAATGGCACGGGAACCATATTTCTCCCGTTGGGTTGCGATGTATTGAGCTACGAGTCCAGAAACTTGGGCGATCTGGTCGGACGTGAGTCGTGAGGTTGCCATTGGATGGTAGCCTCCAATTCTATTGAACCTCGACTCTGGTAAGGGTTGCGGTGCTCACTCCGAGTACCCATCGTCGTCGTCTTCATCATCGTCATCTTCTTTGTCGTCCTCGTCTTCCTCTTCGTCCTCTTCCGGCGCTTCTCGAAGGCGGAGATGGGCAGCTATCGACCGATCAGTGAGCTCATGATCGGGATATTCTGAATACATTCGGTGCATGCTCAATGGTACGCCCTCCGCCCGTGGGCGAACGCAGCGAGAAAGATGCCGTACCGTTTGACCGCTGCCCCGCTGATGTTTGATATTGTGACGCATGGACGTTGAACGCATCATTGGCGATATCGAGCAGTTGCGGGAAATGTTCGAAGCGCCGGATATCAGGCCACTCAGCGCAAGCGACATCTCTGATGCGAACCGAAGGCACGACGCGGCGTTAGCCCAGAGCCCGTGGTTCCGGTTGTGGCAGCGGTATGGGGTCTGTTGCCGAAATGAAGCCGAAGGCGGGGATCGGATTCAGAGCTAGGGCCGCCCCGAAAAAGGAAGAGCATCTTGACCGCAAGAATTCTGATGGTTATTAGTTCGAGCATTGTCCTTACGCTTGGAATCCTCCACCTTGTCTATACGTTCTGGGGCCCAAGCCTCACACCCCGTGACCCCGCGCTGCAAATCAGCATGAGCCAGATTTCACCTGTCATTACGAACGAAACAACGATGTGGCGGTGTTGGGTGGGCTTCAATGCGACCCACAGCATGGGACTTATTTTGTTCGGCTTGGTTTTCGGTTATCTCGCATTGGCTCACAACGAACTCCTCTTTCAGTCACCGTTCCTGCTCGTTGTCGGTTTGGCAACGCTTGGAGCTTTGGCTGTGCTCTGCAAGGTTTACTTTTTCAGTGCTCCTCTCACAGGCGTCTGCATTTCTTTGGCGTGCTATCTCGTCAGCATTGCGCGATCGTTGGGCGGAGCCCGGCAACTTCCATGAAGCGGCCCCGACGTAGCCATCGAGAGAATTCCCCACTAGAATTGGAGCATGAGGGCAGTGGCAGTGAAAAAAAGCAGCCGGGAAAAAACGATTGGCCTCCAAGACATGGGAACGCTTAGGTGCGACGGCTGCGGCGAGGAGTTCGTCATCGGCCACAATCCGCAATCCACAGATAAGCGGATTGCCGAGAAGCAAGCACAATGGCTTGAGAAGGTTTTGGCGGAAGAGCACGAGCGCGACGGCAAGCACTCCGACCGGATAGAACTGCCGGATTAAAGGCCTGGCCACCCAGCGCTTCTGCGCATTCTGCCCGATGTCGCGGCTGTCGATGGCTTCAACATAGCCGTCTCCCAGCAGGGTGAGTGAGACTCGCTCGCCTGTGATCTGGTTCGCCGGAGCGGAGCTTTGTGCGGATTCTCCCTGCCTGTGGTGAATCCCCCCCTTCAGAAGCAGGTATGAACTTTCCCCCAAGCGAGAGCCCCGTCTTCTGCACTGCCATTGCGCCGCCACCAAACTTGCCTGGTACGTTATGACATCTCTCGCAGCTAACGGCATTGCGAGGGTAAGCGCCCGCTTGACCGAACATCGCGGCCACTAGCAGAGGAATACAAACCGCATCACCATAAAGTAGGCTCGCTCCCGTTCGCATGAAGATCCTTGGATGAGGATCGGTCTAGGCATTTGAGCAGACTCGCAGTTTGGATTTCCGGTTCAATCGCGAGATTCACACTCCCTACTGCGGTCACAATCTTCTTTTCGTTCCGCTCATCTTTGTTTTCGCCTCCTTCAATAGCTGGTGGGCGTTCTCAATTTCTATCTCCGCTACGCGATCAGATCGGCAAACCTTATTAAGGTAATCAATCGCTTTTGCGAGGGTCCTGTTCGCTCCGAAGGTAGTACTTGGCAATTTCCAAATTGCTGCCATCATCTCCGAGATTCACGGCCTTGTGAAACCACGAAAGGGCGAGCTTCATCTTCTTCTCGTCCCGCCAGATTGTTCCTATGTTATTAGCAGCGCCGGAATCTCCTCGCCGATACGCCCGTTTGTACCAGTAAAGAGCTTAAGACCGATTGCGTCGAGTACCAATTCCCTTATCGTAGAAGTACCCGACGTTTACCTGGGCGCCCTTGTCCCCAGCCTGTGCGGCGGCCGTAAAGAAGCGAAGTGCAGACGATAAATTCTTTTGCTTCCACGCTTGGTAAGCTCGGTCGAACCAATCTCGAGCTTTCGATTGTCGCGATTTGCTACTGCCGTTCTGCAACTTCGACATGCTACCTCCAGAATCAGATTCGCCAATCTTACCTAGTGACTGACCGCGTAATCGAATTGTCATTACTGCTAGTTCCTAAATAGGAACCGCGACAGGGTTCGGAAACCAAACACGGACTGGTACGCCGACTTGTGGCAGTTCGGGTATCTGCGGATATAGTGGTAACCACGGTGCCCATGGCCGACTACCTGGTTCCGGAACACAATCAAACATCTCACCGGGGCGACAGGAGTAATCGGGCACCGAGTTGTCCATTTGTTTCGGTTTTGGCTGCTGCTGAACACACTTATTGGGATGTTTCTGATTCCAATAAGCGTCAAAGCCTGGCGGTTTTGGTCCTCGGTGGCCTTTACCGTCCTCCGCGACAAGCGTTTCCATCTCAACTGCGCGCACATACGCCCAAATGCTCTCTGAATCTTGATCATGTCCGAGCAAGTCTCTCACGGTTGGGATGTCGTAGCCGTAGCCACCCAGCCATTTTGGCCGGAGCCATTCGGTGGCCCTTGTCGCCCGGAACCTCTTCAGATCAAATTTACCGATACCAACACGCTTTGCAATAGCCTGCAGCTTATCCCACGGATGCGTGTCCGGCAGGCCGGTGCGAGTGAAGAACACGAGCCGCGAGTTTTGTTGCACAGGGTTGTTCATGTGCTCGACGATCTGCTGCATCAGCTCCTTGGTGATGGGGACGTTGCGTTCGCTGTTCGCCTTGGCCTTGAACGTGTAAAGAAGCTTCCCGTTCTCGTCGTAGCGGACTTTCGATTGAACTCGCAGCATCTGCTGCCCGACCAGAACGTCCTCTTTTTCGAGATAAATAAGTTCCTTCTTGCGGAATGCAGGCTCGTAAAGCGTGCGATACCGAAGCTCCTCATGCGGCCTGCAAGCCTCGAAGAATGCTTCGATTTGGAGTCTCGTATAAATCTTCGGTGCGCCGTTCGGCTTCATCTTCCCTAAATCCGACTTTCTGATCGGACCCTTGCCATCGGCCAGCCCCAAAGTCACTTTGACGAATTTGTTAACGCGCATCGCTTTCCAGTCAGCCGTGAGTCTGGAGTTGCCCTTGGACTCCGCATGCTTTCGAAAAGCCATCACGTGGTCATGATCAATCTCATCCATGTGGATGAAAGCCGTCCAGCTTTCAAATTGACGCAGCGATCGCCTGTAAGCCTTCAGGGTTTGCGCGTCCTGAGAAATTTCGACCCGTTTCAGGTAACGATCAATTGAGTCTGCGATGGTTTTGCGCTCATTCGGCTGAAGCAATGGATCGGCGCGCTTGAAGCCGTCCGCGTTGTCTTCGAGATGCCGTTGCTTGGCGCGTGCAGCCTTGACAGCCGCTTCGAGTGTTTTGGCCCTGATCTTCGCTTCTCGCTTCTTCCCGTGTTCGGTCCAGACCAAGTAAAACTTGCCCGAACGTTCCGCATCCGCAGGTTTGAACTTGCCTTCGGGAATCGAAATCTTGGTAGACCACCCCCACCGGCCATCGGCCCTCTTGATTCTTTCCCTAATACTTACCGAGGTGTTCGCCATACCCTTGAATACTCGCTTTCTTGGGCACAGCCTCGATTCTTTGGGACAAATTTGGGACGAGCACTTTGGCAGGCTTGAAACCTTGCTGGATTCAACAGCTTAAGAAAGGTTGGTAGCGCTACCGGGAATCGAACCCGGGTTTGAAGATTGAGAATCTTCCGTCCTAACCCCTAGACGATAGCGCCCCTCGGAGGAATCGATTATAGCAAGCCCTGTTCTGCAATTTCTCGCGAAGAGGGTGGTTTCCACAGCCTCCCAAAGTTTATAATTACTTCACTCCGCCACTATAATTTGCGCGTGATTCAAAAGACCGCGGGGTGAAGTGTATGCGGTTCATTCATCAACAACTCAATTCATTCCTAAACCTAGGTGTATGCAAGGAGTATCCGATTATGGCGAGACCACCAAAGAATACCTCAAGCGGCGCGGAAAGCCCGAGCAAGACCCGCTCCAAGAAATTCAACCCCGAAGCCCTTGCGGCCGAATTGCCCACGGCGGAGATTCCTGCCGTCGCGCCCGAAGTAAAAGCGGCAGCCCCGGAAAAAGCTCCCTCGGCATTGAAGCCGGAGAGTAAGTCATTCGCTCCCCGGAACACTGAAGCGAGGAAGTCGGACAACGGCAAAGCCGAAACTCGTAAAACGGAGCTACGCAAGAATGTCTTCCCGATCAATATCGAGGAGGAGATCCGCCGCCGCGCTTACGAACTTTACGAGCAGCGCGGTTATTCCTCAGGCAGCGAAGCCGACGACTGGTTGAACGCGGAACGCGAAGTGCTCCAGCGTTACGATCAGCACAGCGCCTAGCGGCGCACGGCGGGGCTGGTGTGGGGACAGCCGCCCTCGGCTGTCCTCGATCGCAGCTCGACGCTTTCCCGTGGACTAAAGCTGACCGGAACAGTTAGTCGCGTCTCAGCTTGCATTGATCTGAGCGCACGACTCCAAGAGCCCCAAGAGCCGCAGCAGGTTGCCTCCCAACCGTATTTCTGAAAAAATAGCCCGGGGTCTCGCCACATGGCGCAAATTGGTAGTTTCGCACTTCTGCTGGCGCTGGCTCTGAGCCTATATTCGTTCCTCGCCGGCATCGTCGCGCTAGTTTTCCAGAATCGTCCCGAGTTACAGACCGCGAATACCGGCCGTGGATCTTCTCTCGCGAACCCTTCCGCCACCGACGGCTCGTTGGGTTCCATGCTCCGGCAAGGCTCCGAGCGCATCGGCGAGACCGCCCGCCGCGCCGGCATCGCCACCTTTATTGCAGTGCTACTCGCGTCGGTAATTCTGGTCATCTGCGCCTTCCACGATGACTTCTCCATCGCCTATATCTTCCATCACAGCAACCGCGATCTTCCCCGTCCTTATAAGTTCGCCGTGCTGTGGTCCGGGCAGGAAGGCTCGCTGCTCTTCTGGTCGCTCCTCCTCGCCGCGTATGGATTCGTTCTGCGTCTGCGCTACAAAACTGACCCTCGTCTTTTCGCCTACGCCTCCATGGTCATTGCCGGCGTGCAAATCTTCTTTCTATTGCTGCTCAACTTCGCGGCGCATCCCTTCGCGCTCATGCAAGGCAATCTTCCCGCCGACGGCAATGGCCTCAATCCGCTGTTGCAGTATCCCGAGATGGTGATTCATCCGCCCATGCTCTACCTCGGCTACGTCGGCTTCACCGTGCCGTTCGCCTTCGCGCTGGGCGCGCTGATCATGAAATACCCGGGCGAGAAGTGGATCAACATCACCCGCCGCTGGACCATGGTCACATGGGCCTTCCTGACCTGCGGAGTCTTTCTCGGCGCGCATTGGGCCTACTCGGTGCTCGGCTGGGGCGGTTATTGGGGCTGGGACCCTGTCGAAAACGCGTCGCTCATGCCCTGGCTCACCGGCACCGCATTTCTGCACTCCGTGATGATGCAAGAAAAACGCGGCATGCTGAAGATGTGGAACATGTGGCTGGTCTTCGCCACATTCTGGCTGGCCATCCTGGGAACTTTCTTAACGCGCAGCGGAATTATCAGTTCGGTCCACGCCTTCGCGCAATCCTCCATCGGCGACTGGTTCGCCTGGTTTCTCGTCATCACGTTGGCGGTATTTGTCTTTTTCTTCTTCAAGAACAAATCCCACTTGCGCACTGAGCACAAACTCGAATCGCTGGTCTCGCGCGAATCGAGTTTCTTGTTCAACAATCTGCTCTTCGTTTTGCTGTGCTTCACGGTTCTCTGGGGAACGTGGTTTCCAAAGATCTCAGAATTAGTACAGGGCAATAAAGTCACGGTGGGCGCCCCTTTCTACAATCGCGTCGCCATCCCCGTAGCTTTACTCCTTCTTATATTGACGGCCGTAGGCCCGCTGCTGGCCTGGCGCAAAACCTCGCTCGAAAGCCTGAAGCGCAACTTCATGTGGCCGAGCATCGGTGCAATCTTGGTCGCAATCTTCCTGATGATCGCTCCGCAGAGCTGGGGTTCAGCCTTCGGCCTCAAGCCCTGGAAAGATGTTTCTTATTTCTACTCGCTGATGGCGATCACGCTCTCGGTGCTGGTCACGCTGACCGTGGCCAGCGAGTTCTACCGTGGCGGCCGCGTCATCGCCAAGCACACCGGCCAGGGCATATTCGCCTCCATGGTGCAACTTACGCATCGCAACACCCGCCGCTACGGCGGATACATCGTCCACTTCGGTGTGGTAGTCGTGATCATCGGCTTCGCCGGCGCAGCCTTCAATCAGGATAAAGAGCAGGAGATGGGCTACGGGGACAAAATGACCATCGGCCCCTACACCCTGATCTGCCGCTCCTATACCGAGGACGACGCGCCCAATTACGGCAGCCAGTGGGCCGTGCTCGACGTCTACAAAGGCGGCAAGCAGATCGACACCATGACCCCGGTGCGCCGCTTCTACAAAGCCAGCCAGCAGACTTCGACCATGCCCGACATTCGCTCTACACTAAACGAAGACCTCTACATCGTCTTCGAGGGCTTGAATCAGGACAACGGCCACCCCATCCTGAAAGCGCACTTGAACGCGTTGGTGATGTGGATCTGGCTGGGAGTCTGGATCATTCTGATCGGCACGGCGCTGGCGCTAATTCCAAACGCCCCCTCCCCGGTAAGAGTTCCCTCGGCGGCGCGCCTGGGCACAACGCAAGCCGAACCAGTAGCCACAGGAGATTGATGTCGATTTTTTCTAACCCATCTCTGGGAAGTAGAACTTGGAGGCCGAGTGCCCCATGTCTCGCGTCTTTTGCGAGACTGGGGAGACTTCGAAGTAGATTCCTGCAGACTCTGTTGCTCTCGGCCGCCGTACTCACCCTGCTAGGCAGCAGTGACCCCGCCACGCGCTTCACCGACATCGGCCACCAGATGATGTGCATCTGCGGCTGCAACCAGATTCTTCTGGAGTGCAATCACGTAGGCTGCCCCGCCTCTGACGGCATGCGCAACGAATTAATGGCCGCGGTCAGCCGCGGCGACAGCGATAGCCTAGTCGAGCAAAGTTTCGTGCAAAAATATGGCCCCACGGTTCTAGCTGCGCCCACGGCGCGAGGCTTCGACCGCGCCGCCTACATCATTCCGTTCGTAGCGCTGTTCTTCGGCTTCGGCCTGATCGCGTTAGTAATCCGCACCTGGAAGAATCGCCCCGCGCCCGCGCTCGCCGACGGCCTGCGCCCACTGCGCGGCCCCGAATTGGAACAATTCCGTGATCAGGCCGGCAAGGAGACCGATCTATGATCTGGCTAGTCTGTTGCATCACGCTGGCGGCCGCGTGTCTCTTCTACGTTTTCTATCTGCCGGGAAAACTTTTTCTTGGCCCGGAGAAAACCCGCGCTGGCTACCTGCGCGAACGCAAAGACGCCGTCTACGAAAACCTGCGCGACCTCAATTTCGAATACAAAGCGGGCAAAGTCCCAGACCTCGACTACCAGTCGCTGAAATCGTCCCTGCAAGACGAAGCCGCCACGATCCTAGCCGAAATCGCCCGCCTGGAAACAATTCCGCCATCACAAAAAGGACCGAGATCTTGAACTTACAAACTGTCATCCTGAGCGGTGTGGCAGCTTCGCGAAGCGAAGCTGTCACGCAGTCGAAAGACCCTATGCAAGCCGGCGGTACCAAGGGACCCCACGACGAATTCTCGCGATGTTCAGGTTTCGCGCCCGCCCGTAAGTCGCTCTCAATCGCACTAGCAGCCCTACTCCTAACCGCTCTAGCCGCCGCCCAAACCCTAACCGGCACCGTCACCAACTCCACCACGAACAAGCCCGCCGCCGGGGACGAGGTAGTCCTGCTCAAACTCGGCCAGGGCATGGAAGAAGCGGGCCGCACCAAAACCGACGCCAAGGGCCACTTCAGCTTCAGGCTAGACGACGCGCAATCTCCGCACCTGGTCCGCGCCATTCACCAGGACGTCACTTACCATCGCATGGCGCCTCCGGGAACCACGTCGGTAGAACTCCAGGTCTACGACGTAGGCAAAAAGATCGAAGGCATCTCGGTCGTTGCCGACATCATGCGCGTCCAGACCGAAGCCGGCAAGCTCGACGTAATGCGCGCCTTCGCCGTGCAAAACTCTTCGACCCCGCCGCGCACGCAGATGAACGAACGCAACCTCGAGTTCTACGTTCCCGACGGCGCTAAGGTAATCGACGGCTCGGCCATGACCGCCGGCGGCCAGCCCATCAGTTCCATGCCCGTGCCCGAAGGCGAGAAGAATCGCTACTCCTTTATATTCCCGCTGCGCCCCGGCGTCAGCCAGTTCCAGGTCGCCTATCAGATTCCATACTCGGGCAGCGCCAACCTTGATCCCAAATCCCCCTACCCGCTCGAGCACTTCGTTGCCATCCTTCCGAAGACGATGCAGTTCGCCGCGGCTGCCACCAGCACCGCGTTCAAGCCCATGAACGATCCTAACCAGCCTGATTCCATCGTGCAGGTGGCCTCCAACACGAAGCTCGGACAAAATCTAGCCTTCAAAGTTTCCGGACAAGGCATGCTCGAAGAGCGTCAGGAAGGTGAAAAAGGCCAAGGGGGCCCGGAATCATCCGGGGCTGAACCCAGTTCCGGCGCGCAACCGAACAACCGTCCCGGCGGCGGACTCGGCCCGCCCATCGACGCTCCCGACCCGCTGCAAAAATATCAGTGGTGGATTCTAGGCGGACTCGCTGCAGCTCTGGTAATCGGCGGCGTCTACGTCGCCTCCAGGCAACAGTCGGCAGCCCGCGCCCTGCGCCAGCAGGCCGCGTCCATGCCAGCCTCCGCGAAATCAGCGGCCATGCAGCAAGGTGAAGAAGAAGATGAGTACGCCCCGGCCAATCTAGTCACGACTCCCGCGCCCACGTCCATCCGCGCGGCCTCGGCGGCGCGTCCCACTTCCATGCTGCTCGAAGGCCTCAAGGAAGAACTCTTCCAACTCGAAGTCGAACGCCGCCAAGGCCAAATCTCGCAATCGGAGTACGAGAAAGCCAAATCCGCCCTCGACCAAACCCTCGAGCGCGCCCTGAAACGCGAAGCCCAGAAGGCCTAGGCATATCTTGCCCGTGTGCCTTGGGCAGACTTTGCCCATTTGCCCCGGGAACAAAAACTCGACCCCGCAACCATCCGCAATCGCCCTTGACTGTGCGGTTTGATCCGCAGTGAGCCCGGCCGCATTTGGCATCCAGCTTGCCCCAACCTCCGTGGCGCTCCGGCAATTGAAGCTCGAACGGACAATCGCCGATAGCGCTCATCAGAAATGTGGAATGACCCATCCCCTAAAAAGAAAGAGGAGTAACCCATGTCGGTCTCAGGAATTTCCAGCAGCAGTCTCTACAACACGCAGAACCCTCAAAACAGCTTTCAGCAGATTCAACAAACTTTCAAGCAACTGGGCCAGGATCTTCAGTCCGGAAATCTCTCGGCGGCGCAATCGGATTTTGCGACCTTGCAACAACTCGTCCCGCAACTGAGCTCCAGTTCCTCCGCGCAGAGCAAAAGTCCCATCGCCCAGGCCTTCAACCAACTGGCCAAGGATCTTCAATCTGGCAACCTGCCCGCCGCCCAGCAGGACTTCACCACCATTCAGCAGGACGCCCAGAGTCAGTCCGCCCAAACTCAATCGACCGGAGGACATCATCATCACCATGGCGGCAACAGCGCAGCCAGCGAGGCCAGCCAGCTGCTAGCCCAATTGGGCACGGCATTGCAATCCGGCAACCTGTCGTCCGCGCAGCAGGCCTTCAGCTCCTTGACGCAACTGTTCCAACAGTCCGCGGCAAGCTCCCAGGCCGCATCGCAAACCGCCTCAGAGCCGGCGTCGCAATCCAACTCGACCGGAGTTTCGATAACCGCCTGACACACGCTCTCCCACAAGGCTGGAGCTTTGCTGGGAGACGACTTTTGAGGTAGGCTTTAGGACGGTTCCTACAAGGTTCCCAAGGAGGTCTCCCATGGCTCAGAACACCCCGGTCGAAGTTGTCCGCCACGCTTCGGGATGGTCCATTCTCTGGGGCGCACTGCTCATCCTCTGCGGCATGCTCGCGATCATCTCGCCTTTGCTCGCCGCAGTCGCGGTCAACGCGATCATCTCCTGGCTGCTCATCTTCGCAGGCGTGGTCCACATCGTCATCGCCTTTCACGCCCACGGCGCCGGCAGCCTGCTCTGGAAGCTGCTGGTCGGCATCGCCTATCTCTGCTTCGGCGCATATCTAGTCATGCATCCGCTGCTGGGGGTGGCATCGCTCACGCTGGTGCTGGCCACGCTGTTCCTGGTCGAAGGCGTCCTGAACGTGGTTTTGTATTTCCGCATGCGCCACGTGCAAGGCTCCTCCTGGACGCTGATCGATGGCATTATCACGCTCCTGCTGGGCGGGATGATCTACCTGCAATGGCCCTCAAGTTCCGCCTGGGCCATCGGCACCCTGGTTGGCGTGAGCTTGATCTTCAGCGGCATCACGCGCCTGGCAATCTCATTCGCGGTCCGTAGGGCGACGACCGAGACGCCAACCA
>Ga0208035_1000069_pt1 | contig 29956 bp, 37 predicted proteins | sample June2015DPH_11_1_FD_184704 | JGI IMG/M metagenome (GOLD analysis project Ga0208035, IMG submission 184704) | Peatland microbial communities from SPRUCE experiment site at the Marcell Experimental Forest, Minnesota, USA - June2015DPH_11_10... | ecosystem: Environmental > Terrestrial > Soil >...
TTGCGCACAAAGATAAAGCGCCTTGCCGTCGTCGTCGCCCCACGCAAAGTTATGCGGATGCTCGGGGCCGGCAATCGTTTCCAGATACTTGCCGTCTGGCGAGATGATCCACACTCCACCGGGACCCGACACGTAGAGATTACCCTTCTGATCGACCTTCATCCCATCGAGGGCATCCTCACCTTCGGCGGAAGTCATATCGAAAAAAACTTTGCCGTTCGACAGCGTTCCATCCGAGTTCACTTCGTACCGCAGGACGATCTTCCTGTTCTCCTCCCAAACAATAGGGATGCCGCCAATCAAGGGCGTGAAGGTTTCCAGAGCTGTCATCACCGTGCGGCCTTTGCCGCTTGAACTGATCAGCTCTTCAAAAAAGCGCGTCGGCTTGTTGAACATGACGGCAGTCTTTGCTTTGCCGATGGAGATGTTGGCGCCTGCGGAGAAAGTTCCGTCCAACCGTTCCAGCGCCATCAAGTTGCCGCCATCATCGACGACGGCGAATCACTCCGCCTGGTGCCTGCAACGTTTGTGCTTCAGCCTTCACGGCTGCGATGACTTGCTCTGCACCTTGCAGAGTCAGCGTCTTCTTCTCGACAGTTTGCGCTACCGCAATACTCGCAATGGAGAGAATCGCAGTCACCAAGCTCGTAGATCGAATCGATTTGCTCTGAGTCTTCATAGCATTTTGCCTGAAGTATTGAAAGGCGTGACGTCCAGGTTCGAATCGATCACGCCCAGGTTGATGGTCGTTACATCACAGGCGAGCTAAAGCTTGCTTCGCCCAGATTTGCCTCTGCCCATGCGCACCAGATCACGACCTTCTTTACGTTCTTCACATAGCTGGGAAGGACGATCTCTTTCTGATACTTGTCGCCGAGGAAGGCTTTCTTCTTCAGCTTATCGAGCAGGTACACCTGGCCGTCGGAATCCACAACTTGCCAGTGCGGATCCGGAGTGTCCGGCACGACGAAGTCGTCCGACAACGTCAGGACGCTCTTGCCGTCCCGTGTGCTGTGAGTGACGTGTCCTTTATTGGCTTTCGGCCCCTGAAACTGGCCGGTGGTGTGTGCGTCTTGGGCAACCGCCGAGACGGCGAAGAGCATGGTCGTCATCAGCAGCCCACGGAGGAGAAATTGCATTGCCTTGTTCGTGTTCATCCTTTACCTCGTCCTTGAGAATCGATTTGTGAGCCCGGTCATGCACTGGGCGATGAATCGTTAACGACTCGCGAACCCGATGATGTCGGGCTCATGTGCCGTGCTGAACTGCTCACGTGGCAGTAAGATTCGGAAGTGATGCGAATGTTTCAAGCAGTAGCGGGCTGCGAGATTTTCTGGATGTTGTCACTTCAGGACCCATGCAGCATCTCACTTCTAGGAGCTAATTGTGCGACGTGACTCAGCCATTAGAGATTGACTGCCGAAGAGTATGGAGAGAATTGGTCAACTACACGGAGGGTGACCTAACGCCCGAAATGCGAGACCGAATCGCGCGCCATCTCCCAAACTGTCTTCACTGCAGGACTGTCTATCACGGCTCCCGGAATATCGTCCGATTGCTGGACGATAAGAACGCATTCGAGCTGCCGCGGGGTTTTAGTCGGCGATTGTATGAGCGCTTGTCTTCGGGTAAGTAGGTTGCGCTACCGGACACATTCTTCAAGGGCTTGTCGACTGTGGTGTTACAAAGAAGCCTCTGACTTTCGAGGAGAGAAGATACATCAACAATGCACTGCCGATCGCAAAGCCGATACTACCTCGAACGAAGTCACCGCGCAGAAGATTGACGAGATCTCCCAAAATCTGCAATGTGACTATAGCAACCGCGAGTACCCACCCCCAGTAACGGGCTCTGAACCACCCGATGCCCGCGGCAACCATCGTTGTGCTTAACAGAAGAAAGAGCGGGCCGACAGTTGAGCCATGAGGCGAGAGCAGTCTGTAAGCTCTCGGATTCAGTTCCCACACTCTATCCGGTGGTATCCGTTGCCAGATCAGTGTTGCCCCAGCCAGAGCGGACATCGTTGCACCGAAGAATAGGAAGATACCCACTGCAGTGATTCCCGGCAGTCGCCTCGTGGAGCTGAGCCGGCCGGCGGGCTTGTCTTCGAAGTCCATCAAGTAGCGAATATAGAACAACGTCGGCTGCCTGCGTGTCACTTCCTCCGAACAATCGAATCACATCGCGTAGACACCATGAGCGGCATCCCGGACAACCTGAAAATCGAACCGCCGACCCTGGCAACAGAAATGCCAGAGCGGCCAACCGAGACTGGAGTGTCTTCGGTACCCTCACTGGGCGCGTGGGCGTCCTTGCGGCTTCATTGGCCTGAGTACCTAATGGAAGCGGGTCTGCTCGGTTCATTCATGGTGGCGGCTTGCGTATTCGGAGCGCTCTATGAATTTCCGCACTCACTCGTGCACCGAGCAATCATGTCCAGCCTCTTGCGGCGGATTCTCATGGGAATCTCCATGGGGCTCACCGCGATTGCGCTCATTTACTCGCCCTGGGGTAAGCAATCCGGAGCACACATCAACCCTTCTGTCACGATCAGTTTCTTTCGCTTGGGCAAGATCAAGGGATGGGACGCACTTTTTTATGCGGCGGCACAATTCACGGGTGCTGTGTTGGGCGTGGTCCTGGTGGGACTTCTTCTGGGGAAGGCAGTCTCGGATCCCGCCGTTCGGTACGTCGTTACCACGCCCGGACCGCGTGGGCCGTGGGCAGCCTTGCTCGCCGAATTCATCATCGCGGCCGGAATGATGTCCACTGTACTTTATTTTTCCAACCACCACCGGCTGGCCGGATATACGGGCCTTTTCGCCGGTCTTCTGGTCGCGACCTACATAACGATTGAAGCACCGTTTTCGGGAATGAGCATGAATCCCGCCCGGACGTTCGGCTCGGCCCTGCCTCCGATGATTTGGGATGGACTCTGGATCTACTTGACCGCGCCCCCGCTGGGCATGTTGTTTGCCACCGAACTCTACCTGTGGCGGAAAGGACAACAAGCAGTGAAGTGCTGCAAGCTCCACCACAACAACGACAAACGCTGCATCTTCTGCGGAGCCAATGGAGGATTCGCATCATGAGTGACAATCGCTACGACGTAATCATCATCGGAACCGGCGCGGGTGGTGGAACTCTCGCCTATCACCTGGCGCCGTCCGGCAAGCGCATCCTGATTCTTGAGCGCGGTGACTATGTCCCCCGCGAGAAGGCGAACTGGGATCCTCAGGTCGTAAACGTCGATGCTCACTACAACACCAAAGAATCTTGGCTTGACAAGGATGGCAAGGAACTCCATCCGCATACCAATTACTACGTCGGCGGCAACACTAAGTTTTACGGTGCTGCTCTGTTCCGCCTGCGCAAGGAAGATTTCAGCGAACTGCGCCATCACGGTGGCATCTCGCCCGCTTGGCCGATCAGTTATGACGATCTGGAGCCGTACTATACCCAGGCCGAGAATCTGTATCAGGTGCACGGCAACCGCGGAGAGGATCCGACCGAACCGCCGGCCAACGCTCCCTATCCTTGGCCCGCCGTCAGTCATGAGCCGCGCATTCAGCAGTTGTCCGACGATTTCGCGCGTTCGGGACTGAAGCCCTTCCACGTGCCGGTCGGGGTCATGCTCGACGAGAAGAATCCGCATAAGAGCCGCTGCATTCGCTGCAACACCTGCGACGGCTTTGCCTGTCTGGTGGGTGCGAAGTCCGACGCGCAAGTTGTGTGCATAGATGAGGCGATCAAACATTCCAACGTAACGCTATTGACGAACTCGCTGGTGAAGCGGTTGGACACAGATGTATCGGGTCGTGAGGTGAAAAGTGTGGTTGTGGAGCGCAACGGCGTCGTGGAGAGCTATTCCGCCGATGTAGTAGTCGTTTCTTGTGGCGCGATCAACTCGGCCGCGCTGCTGTTGCGCTCCCCCAATGACATGCACCCACGCGGACTTGCCAATAGTTCTGACGTTGTCGGCCGCCACTACATGGGACACACGAATTCGGTGATGATGGCTATTTCAAAGTGTCCCAACCCCACGATTTTTCAAAAGACACTAGGAGTCAATGACTTCTACTTCGGGTCAAAAGACTTCGAGTACCCCATGGGGCATATCTCGTTTGTCGGCAAACTGGATGCAATCACTCTAAAGGCCGGCGCACCGGCCATTGCTCCGAATTTCACTCTGGAGCTGATGGCAAAACACTCGCTTGACTTCTGGCTCACGTCCGAAGACCTGCCCGATCCGAGCAATCGCGTCACCATCGGCCGTGAGGGCCAGATCGTTCTCACCTACACGCCAAATAACTTGGAGGCGCATGAACGATTGAAAAGCAAGCTAAAGCAAGCCTTGAAGCAAACGAACTGCACTATGCATGGCCACGAATGCCATCAAGGGCTCTTTGGGCGAAACTTATACGTCGGGCAGCGAATTCCGCTCGCTGGCGTGGCCCACCAGAACGGGACCATTCGCTTTGGACGCGATCCGAAGACCTCAGTTCTCGACCCAGACTGTAAGGCGCACGACGTCGACAACCTATACGTTGTGGACGGGAGTTTCTTCCCGTCGAGCGCAGCCGTCAATCCGGCGCTGACCATCATGGCCAACGCACTTCGAGTGGGCGACCACCTGATGAAGCGGCTGGGTGTTTCTAGCAAGGGCTATGAGCAAAACCTACGGCAGGACCGCGAACTCGCTGTAAGCAGGTAGATAAGACATGAAGCAACTCTTTCGACCACAGCGCCTGCGCCAGAGCGTCCTGGCAGTCTGGGTACTGTCGCTGGTTGTGGCGCTTCCTCGCCTGTCGGCCCAACAACAACCCGCGCTGGTTGACGGCGTTGACGCGATCGGAATCACGGTCTCCGATATGGATCGCGCTGTGGATTTCTATTCCAAAGTACTCACGTTCGAGAAGGCATCGGACAACGAAGTCGTTGGAGAGAACTATGAGCATCTCGAAGGCGTGTTCGGATTGCGAATCCGCATTGTACGAATGAGACTCGGCGACGAGTGCATCGAACTCACGGAGTATCTCGCGCCGAAGGGTCGCCCGATCCCGGTTGACTCACACAGCAACGACCGCTGGTTTCAGCACATCGCGATCGTAGTCAACGACATGGACAAGGCTTACGCGTGGTTAAGGCAGAACAAGGTCGAACACGCTTCGTCAGGACCACAGCGGCTTCCAGACTGGAATAAGAACGCAGCGGGCATTTCGGCGTTCTACTTCAAGGATCCAGATGAGCACCCGGTAGAGGTGTTGCAGTTTCCTCCGGACAAGGGTCTGCAGAAGTGGCACCGCCCCACGGACAAACTCTTTCTCGGCATCGACCATACCGCAATCGTGGTGTGGGACACCGACGCCAGCGTCAAGTTCTATCGCGACTTGCTCGGAATGCACGTGGCGGGCGAGAGCGAGAATTACGGAACCGAGCAAGAGCATCTGAACAACGTATTTGGCGCCCATTTGCACATCACAGCGCTGCGTGGCGCAAGCGGGCCGGGAATTGAATTGCTGGAGTATCTGGCGCCCCGCGATGGGCGACCTTTCCCATCGGACGAACAGGCAAGCGACGTTGTTCACCGGCAAACGATTCTGTTGACAAGAGGTGCCGAAGCCGCGGCTCGCCAATTGCAGACGAGCCGGGTGAACTTTGTCTCTTCTGGCGTGTTTGTGAATCAAACTGGAGAGTTGGGATTCAGCAAAGCGTTTCTGGTACGCGATCCCGACGGCCACGCACTCGAAATCGAGGAGAAATAGAGGGTATGAGCCGAGGCATTTTGCACACTGCGCCAGAAACAGGCGGGTTGTTTTCAAAGGTGGAGATTCGTGAGGTCTCCCACCGCGATATGCTGTCCGATCAACCGACCCTGGTTGACCTCATACTTCCGGGCACCGGCCGCTCCTTCTCGGAAGAATTCGCGTGTTTACTTGGTTTACTTTGCGCACAAGGAGAACCTGAATGACCCAGGAAGAAATCAGGCTTTCTGAATCGGGCGCGCGTAAAAAACACTGGAAGCGCTGGGGCCCCTACCTCAGCGAACGTGCCTGGGGCACGGTGCGCGAAGACTACAGTTCTGGCGGCACCGCTTGGGAGTATCTGTCTCACGATCATGCCCGTTCGCGCGCCTATCGCTGGAACGAAGATGGACTGGCGGGGATCAGCGACCGGAAGCAGACGATGTGTTTTGCCTTGGCTCTGTGGAACGAGCGCGATCCCATCTTGAAAGAACGGATTTTCGGTCTGACGGGCAACGAAGGCAATCACGGCGAGGACGTGAAGGAGTACTACTTCTACCTCGACTCCACGCCCACGCACTCCTACATGAAGTACCTCTACAAGTATCCGCAGGCGGAATTCCCCTACGGTCAGCTTGTGGGAGAAAACCGGCGGCGCGGAAAGAACCAGCCTGAATTCGAGTTGCTCGACACCGGAGTGTTCAACGACGACCGCTATTTCGACGTGTTCGTCGAATATGCCAAGGCCGATACCGAAGACATCTCGATCAAGATTACGGTTGCTAATCGTGGACCGGAAGCGGCTGACCTTCGCTTGCTACCAACGGTGTGGTTCCGCAACACATGGTCGTGGGGAGACTCAAACCGTCGGCCGGAGCTGCATCAGGCGCGTCCCGCCCCCAACCCGGTTGTCGGACTGAACCATAACCGGCCGGGCAGTTGCTGGCTGCATTGTGAAGGTTCTCCAGAATTGCTTTTCACGGAAAATGAAACCAATGTCCGGCGGCTGTTCGGTGTCGAGAACTGCACTCCTTACGTCAAAGACAGCATCAACGACTACATCGTGCATGGCGCAACAGAAGCGGTGAATCCCGACCATACGGGCACGAAAGCCGCGGCTCACTACAAGCTCACGGTTGGTACGGGTGAGACCGTCGTTGTCCGTCTTCGGCTGACGAATTCCGACCTCAAAGGCAAGAACGCCTTTGCCAGCTTCGACAAGACATTTGACCTCCGTCAGCGCGAAGCCGACGAGTTTTATGCCAGGGTAATCCCGCAAGACGTTTCTAAAGATGCGCAGAACGTGATGCGCCAGGGTTTTGCCGGCATGTTGTGGTCCAAACAGTTCTATCACTACGTAATCAAAGATTGGCTTGAAGGCGATCCGGGCAAGCCTCTCCCTCCCCCCGAGCGCAAGAAAGGCCGCAACCACGAGTGGACTCACTTGTACAACGCAGACGTGATCTCCATGCCGGACAAGTGGGAGTACCCGTGGTATGCGGCCTGGGACCTGGCATTTCATTGCATTCCGCTCGCGCTCGTGGATTCTGACTTCGCGAAGGAACAGCTCACGCTGATGCTGCGCGAGTGGTACATGCACCCCAACGGGCAGATTCCCGCCTATGAGTGGGCCTTCGGCGACGTGAATCCTCCGGTGCACGCCTGGGCCGCGTGGCGCGTCTACAAGATCGACAAGAAGCGCAAGGGCAAAGGCGATCGTGCGTTCCTGCAGCGTGTCTTCCACAAGCTAATGTTGAACTTCACCTGGTGGGTGAACCGCAAGGATGCGGAGGGCATGAATATCTTCCAAGGCGGCTTCCTGGGTCTCGACAACATCGGCGTGTTCGATCGCAGCGCCCCCTTGCCCACCGGCGGATACATCGAACAGTCGGACGGAACCAGTTGGATGGCCATGTACACGTTGAACTTGTTAGCCATAGCCATGGAGCTGGCAACAGAAGAGCCTTGTTACGAAGACGTGGCCAGCAAATTTTGGGAGCATTTCGTTTACATCGCCCACGCGATGGGCCATCGCGGGCACGACGGCATGGGGTTGTGGAACGAGGAAGACGGCTTCTTCTACGACGTGCTCAAGTTGCCCGACGGCTCGCATTTTCCCATGAAGATTCGATCCATGGTGGGATTGATCCCACTGTTTGCCGTAGAAACCTTGGAACCCGAAGTTCTCGACAAGTTGCCCGATTTCAAGAAACGTCTTGATTGGTTCATTGACAACCGTCCCGACCTCACAGCGAACCTGGCTTGCATGCGTACAGAGGGAATGGGTGAGCGCAGATTGCTGTCTATCGCTAGCCAGGACCAGCTGCGCAGCATTCTGAAATTCATGTTGGACGAGCGCGAATTCCTCTCACCATACGGCGTCCGTGCCTTGTCCCAGTTCCATCGGGACAACCCCTATCTCCTTCATGTGGACGGGATGGAGCACCGCGTGGACTATGATCCCGGCGAGTCGTCGACTGGCCTGTTCGGCGGAAATTCCAACTGGCGTGGCCCCATTTGGTTCCCGTTGAACTACTTGTTGGTCGAGTCGCTCCAGAAGTTTCATCACTACCTTGGCGACGAGTTCCAGGTTGAATTTCCAACCGGATCGGGAAGGATGATGACCCTGTGGGAGGTAGCGGGAGAAATTTCACGCCGGATGACGAACATTTTTCTTCGCGATGAAGATGGCCGCCGGCCGGTGTTCGGCAATCTCGAAAAGTTCCAGACCGATCCTCACTGGCGCGACCTGGTTCTGTTTCATGAATACTTCCACGGCGATTCGGGAGTCGGAGTTGGAGCGAGCCACCAGACCGGATGGACCGGCGTGGTGACGAAGTTGATGCAGCAAAGCGGAAAGCCCAGCAAACGCAAGCAAAGAGAATCGGCGGCTGCAACGGTCGCTGCCGACTGAAATTCATAAGGAGAAATGGAAATGAAGGCGATTAGCGTCTTTCCAGGAAAGCCTAACAGTGTTCACGTGGCGGACTTGCCCAAGCCCTCCCTGGATCAGGTCCCCAACGGCCGTGGCGTGCTCGTCAAGGTTCTACGGGTGGGCGTGGACGGAACCGACAAAGAGATCAACGCCGCTGAATACGGCGCAGCACCTCCCGGATACGATTTTCTTGTCATCGGCCATGAAGGCTTCGGCCAGGTGGAAGCCGTCGGCCCTAATGTCACCGAGTTGAAGCCGGGAGACTACGTCGTGGCGACCGTGCGCCGTCCGGGTACGAGCATCTATGACTTGATCGGCACGAACGACATGACCACCGACGACACCTATTACGAGCGCGGCATCAATCTGCGCCACGGCTACCTGACGGAATACTACGTGGACGATGTCGAATTCGTCGTCAAGGTGCCGCAGGGCCTCAAGCATGTTGGCGTGCTGTTGGAGCCAACTACCGTCGTGGAAAAAGGAATCCACCAAGCCTACGAAATTCAGCGACGGCTCAAAGTGTGGCGCCCGCGCAAGGCTGCGGTAATGGGGGCTGGGACCATCGGTCTCCTAGCCACCCTGGTTCTACGCTTGAAAGGTCTGGACGTGACCACATTCGGACGTATCCCCAAACCTTATCTGAACTCGGATCTGATCGAGGAACTGGGAGCACGATACCTGTCGACCAAAGACATACCGATAACCGAAGCGGCCAAGGAATACGGCCCGTTCGATCTGATCTTTGAGGGCACGGGCAACTCTGCCGTGGTGTTCGACAGCATGCAGGCCCTGGGCAAGAACGGCGTGCTGGTTCTGGCCAGCGTCACGGGCGGAGACAAGATGATCCAGATTCCTGCGGACCGGATCAATCTCGAATTTGTTCTCGGCAACAAGGTCATGGTCGGAACTGTGAACGCCAATCGGGAATACTTCGAAATGGGTGTCGGCGACATGGCACAAGCGGAAGCGGAGTATCCGGGATGGCTCAGCAAGCTTCTCACCGACCCAGTGAAGGGCCTGGAGAACTACTCCGAGTTGTTCCAGAAACTCACCTCGCCGAATGGCGCCATCAAGGTGTTTTGCGAAGTGGCGTAAGATCTGGACCAGTCAACTGAGAACCTGTAACCGGGTCACGCCAACGTGCCTTGCCGTTTGTCACTTTCTGGCTTTGCTTGGTCTCACCGAAAGAAGATGTCCGCTGGGAGATGGCAATTCATGATTCAGTTCACGAAAGAAACATGCGGCGACCTGGACGCCGCACTCAGCCGGGAGTGGCTTGAAACCAACGGCCTCGGTGGCTTTGCTTCGTCGACAATCATCGGGCTGAACACCCGCCGCTACCACGGGTTGCTAGTGGCCGCGACGAAGCCGCCGGTCGGCCGTGTCGTCACGCTTTCCAAGTTGGAAGAGACACTCTTCATCGAGAACCAGCCGTTTGATCTTTCCGCAAATCGCTATCCTGGCGTCGTTTATCCGCAGGGGTTTCGATACCTCAAGCAGTTTCGCCTCGATCCATTTCCCGTCTTCACCTACGAAATCGAGGGCATTGAGATCGAGAAGTCCGTGTTCATGATCCGCGGCGAAAACAGTACCGTGGTGCACTACGAATTGAAGAAGAACAATCATCCGGAGCGGTTCAAGAACCTGCGCCTTGAGCTCAGGCCGCTGATCGCATTCCGTGATTATCACAGCACCACTCACGAGAATGGAGCGATCAATCGAGAGATAGAACAGCGCCAGGGGCTGGCGACTGTGGCTCCTTACCAGGGCCTACCTTCACTGCATCTCGCTCACAACGCTGTCGAACTGCGAAGGACGGGCGACTGGTACCGGAACTTTGAATATGACGCCGAACGAGAACGCGGTCTCGATTTTTCTGAAGATCTTTTCAATCCGTGCGTCTTGCGTTTCGACTTGCGGCTTCGACGCCAGGCCTCGGTGATTGCCTCCGCAGATCCGCATGATGTTGCCCCGCATGATGTTGCCCAGGTGGCTGAATATCGGCAGGCAGAAATCACGCGTCGCCGGAATGTAGCGCTGTCTTCGCCGGTCGCTTCTGAAATAGATCATGATGCCTTCGCCCAGCATCTTGCCAATGCCGCCGATCAGTACATCGTGTCCCGTAGCGACCAGAAGACCGTCATCGCTGGCTATCACTGGTTCAGCGATTGGGGACGCGACACCATGATCGCTTTGCCCGGCCTTACTCTGCCGACTGGCAAGCCTGAAGTTGCTCGCAGCATTCTGCGCGCGTTCGCGCATCACGTGGATCAGGGTATGTTGCCCAACCGGTTTCCCGACGCAGGTGAAGCGCCGGAATACAACACCGTGGACGCGACGCTTTGGTTCTTTGAAGCGGCACGCGCTTATCTTGCCTACACTGGCGATCTGGAGTTTGTGCGCGACGAACTCTATCCCGTATTTGCCGATATCGTCTCCTGGCATGTGCGCGGTACTCGTTACGGAATCAAAGTCGATTCCAGCGGATTACTTTCCTCTGGCGAACCCGGCGTTCAGCTTACCTGGATGGATGCGAAGGTCGGCGACTGGGTCGTGACGCCGCGCCGCGGCAAGCCCGTTGAAATCCAGGCACTCTGGTACAACGCACTCTGCATCATGGAAAACCTGGCGCGCAGATTTGGGGACGAATCGGGCCAGAAGCGTTACCGCAACACGGCAACCGTGGCGAGTTGGAGCTTCAACCGTCTCTTTTGGAACGAGAATATGGGTTGCTTGTACGATGTCACAAACGGCGCACCGCCGGGCCCTTCGATCCGCCCGAACCAGATCTTTGCCGTCAGCCTGACCCACAGCATGTTGTCACCCGAACGGGCGAAGTGCGTGGTGCAGAAAGTTCAAGAGCTTCTGCTTACGCCGTATGGTCTGCGTAGCTTGGCGCCCACCGATCCGCAATACCGCGGGCGATATACTGGTGGTCCCACTGAGCGCGACGGTGCTTATCATCAGGGAACCGTATGGCCGTGGCTGCTCGGACCCTTCGTCACCGCATACGTCAAGGTGAACGGTGGAAGTGAAACCGCCCGTCGCCAGGCGAGCGAATGGTTGGAGCCGTTGAGAGAGCATCTCATAGACGGCGGGCTCGGACACATCCCCGAGATCTTCGATGGCGACGCCCCTCAACTGCCTCGCGGCTGTATCGCCCAGGCCTGGAGCGTGGCGGAGATTCTGCGAGCTTACATCGAGGATGTGAAAGGCATTCGTCCGGTACCGCCCGTCGAGACACCGGAGCCGCAAGCTCGCCTACATGCCAAAGATCGAGTGGAAGCTCGGGACGCAACCCCGCAAGCCCTAACTTAAAGGCCGAACTCCTTATTGGGCCGTCGACCGCCTAGCTTAGCTAAGCTAGTCTCTCGGAACCACACTTAAAAACACTCAAGCTCATGCAGCAACTTGCGACTGCGGGCCTTCATCGCAGGCGTACCGCTCCGCGTTGCTTCTCGCAGGATCTCAATCACTGTGGATCGAATACTTGCGTCAGCGTGGGCTAAATCGGCGAGGCCTTGAAGAGCGAAGGTTTTGACTATCGAACTCCTGTCTTGCATATAGCTGTTTAACGAAAATATCGCACGTTGTCGTTCTTTGGGGTTCAATGCAAGCCGTGGAACCATGACGGCTAAATGCCAACGCAACTCTTGCTCCCTAGTCTCACCCAGCAAACCCAACAGTTCTTTTCTATAGGGTACGAGCAACTCAGGATTGTTTCGCGTGACCTTTTCGGCCGCGTCTGCAGCCCTAATCCGTACGAGGGGGTCTTTTGACCATAAGCCCACAATCAACTTAGGAAAAAGTTGCAGATTCTTGGAGACCATCGTCCCTACCTGCTCAGAGCGGCCAATTGATCGTCGGTCCCCACCTTTTAAAAGCTCCAGGATGTTCTTTGCGGGCATCAGGAAGCATGGTACTGCATCGGCCTGTTAACATCACTGTCTTTGCAAGACTATGCGAGGATTTCCTAATGCCATGAAGAAGAACATCTGGAGGGCGGGGATCGAGACAGGCTTTATCATCTTCCTTTTCTATTCAAACCTCTTGATGGGAGAATTTGAACGCTCAGGTATGGGGCAGAAGAGGGGTTTAGCTTGGGCAATCGCAGATGTTTTTACGTCTGCCAATTTTGAAATCGCCGCCTTGGCGGCGCTCATCGGCTACATCGTCTTTGAATTCCTTCGAAAGCGATTCTAAGCAAAGGTCTCTCTTGGATTCGCAGCCGAGCTGAGAGACCCGCAAACATGAGCCTTGCTAACGTGATGGCGAGATGCGAACTGGCCAACCCATGTGACGAGCCCCGCGGCCAGGTCATTCCGTGTAGCCTTGCGCGAGACGGCCGTACTCGCGACTCGCATCAAGCAGGTCGCCTACAGATGCGGGCTGCACACCTCGCGCGCGGTTGAGGTCTCCAATCTCAAAGGCGATCTGCCATTGTTGGAACAGCACACGATAGGCGTCGAAGAGACTGAACTTCGGATCGTAAATGTGGGTTGCCTCGGAAGTTACTCCGTTGAGCTCTACAATCTTCATATTGCGGCCCGCCATGAAGTCTTGCCGCGAAGGAACACGCATGTCAAAACGCCCAAAGAAAAAACCGTCGAAGGTTTTGGCGATCCGGTCGATGACTTCTTCCAGAGACGGCGTTATGGTGTCCCCACCGTCGAGAAAGATGGCCCCTCGGCAATGAGTCCCAATTTCGACCAACTGAACTCTTTCGCCGGACGCGGGGACTTCTTGAATCCGGTCTGCATTCTTGCGCCGATAAACATCTGACATACATACGGCACGCTCATCGGCGAGAATCAATTCTTCCACTGTTCGTTTTCCATCACCGACAAGGGTGGGCATCCGTTTCTCCGTCACCGAGAGAATCCGGCCGCGCTCATCACCGGGATAGCGATAATAGAAAACTCCATACTCTTCGCCGGGGACATATTCCTGCAGGATGACCGGGTAAGCCGCAAGCGTCAGATACTGACGCAACTTCCCCGGCGATCGAACAATCGACACTCCTGACCCACGCTGCCCAGCATCAGGTTTCAACACGACAGGGAACTGCAGCCCATGCTGCCTCATGAATGTCTCGGCCTCAACAATCCGATGTGCAGGCACGGTGCAGGACAATAGAGTGGAACACGGCATCCACGCAGCTGCATCTTTCAAATTGTCCAGGATCTTGTGCTTGGACTCGCCCACGAATCCACCGGCTGGAATCCCTGGGTTGGCCGCAGTAAATAACGTCCAACTTCGGAACTTGATTCCGAGATAAGCGATGTAAGCAACCACCGGCGGATAGAACAAATAAGGAGGCCAAAACTCCCAGCGAGTCCAACGCCTCACTCGCCCGACCAAGTCGCGTCGCCATCGAATCCAGGCGCTAGTGAATGGCCGGCTTGGGGGAACAGAGTCGAGTTCTAATACGATAGGCATGATTCAAATGGCTGAATGTTCAAATGGACAACCGACCTCTCGCACAATGAGATTCAGGCGGACAGGTCTTGTTCTCTCAATTTCTATTTCCGTTGCATCAGCCGGATTCATGGTGCAAGGGCTGCCACGGAAATGGCACATCCGTACGCTTCCGGAGCTGAGCACAACTTCGGTATAACTCAGCGTCTTCACATCTTCCCGGTGGACGCAAAGACTGAACGGCCCCGGTCCACCGGCGTGCGAAGCTTGAAGTCTTCGCAGCCAGCGCACGGAACCGGCGTCCGATTCATGGCGTGCCATGCGACATACCGCCCCACGCAGGCTTTCGGCCCGCTCGTCTGAGAGGCTAGAGGAAAACCAGTGCCGTGATTCCCACTCGTGGACCTTGCAGTCAAGCTGAGCCGAATCCCAACGCCACTCCCAGATTTCCTGTTCGGATGGGAATACGCCCACGAGCCGAAACGGCATCATTCCTGTGAAGTTCGAAGCGCCAAATACTTCATGCAAGTCCGATAGCGACCGCGAATCAATCAGAGCCGGGATCACTCGCCCTCTACTCCGCGTCTTTGGGAGAGCTCTGCGGTGTAGTGCGATGTCATTCCAATTCAGTAATGCAAACGTGATCCCATATTCGTTGGTGGCGAGCCATGTGCCGCGGTCGCCGTCGCCGGGATAGATGGCCCTGGTGCCGTCGAATTCATGCTTCTCAGGAGAAAGCCCGGCACCCCGTGCGATTTTCTCGTCACGATTCATCGCCATGAGGTATGTATCGATGCCGATGACGACAGTCAGAGTGCACATAAGCCCACCGCCCCTGGGTCTCGAACAGAACCTCGAACACTCTCGCGCTTCCGAATCCACTCGCCGAGTGATCTGGCCCTCTTGCTCAGCAGCCACGGAGCAAACAGCAGCAGGACGGTCAGCAGCCAGGGGAGCAATTTCTGATGGCCGGAAGATATTTTGGGAACGAATCGCCAGATGGCAAAGATCGCGGAGACCCAGACAGCCGAACAGGCCGCCGTAGTCTTGACAAACAGTCGAACCGGAAGCCGTAACGCGCCGGCGGCAACATAAAGAGGTAGGCGGCTTCCGGGAATCGCGCGGCTCATCACCAATGCCAGCGATCCGCTCCGTGCAAACCAGCTTTCAGCTTTGGCAAGCGACTCGGGCTTTAGGTATTTCTGCAGCCAGCGTGATTGAGTAGTACGTCGGCCAAGGCTGGAGCCCAGACCATACAACCCCATGTCTCCCAGCCAGATACCCAAGAAGGTGGTCAAAAGTCCGATCTGCGGATCCAAGCTTCCACTTGCGGACAGGGTCGCCGCCAGCACGGTCGCGCCATCTTCGTAAATGAAGGTCGCGAGAAAAATGTAGAGCGCCAGGGCCGCCTGCGTCTCCGGAAGTGAATTAGAGCAAAGCATGGTCGGCTACGCTCGTTCCCCCGTTTCTGTTTCAAGATGCTTCAATGTGGAGGGAGCAACGCCAAATTCGTGCGGGAGCTTCAATCCGACTCCGGCACAGAGGATTCTGAGAATGGCATAGTGGTGGATGGCGTGTCCGACGCAGAACATCACTTCCCGAGCCAGGTTCGACCTCACCGCTTCCGCCTCGGTTTCGCCATAACCCACGCTGTACGTCACCGCGCACGCACGTTGAAGAATTTCGCTAGAAAGGCCTCTGAATTCGTCGATCAGATCTTCGGTTGTGAGACGCGCACACGTCACCGAGCTCTCCAGTTGCGGGTTCCGACGCCGCTGATCGTAGTTGACCTGGCCAGTCCGAATTCCTTCCGCTAAACAGAGAAAGTGATCGAGCACGTGCCGGTAGTGGGCTCCGAAGGACGCCGTGAACTCTCCTTCAAGCGGGCGAGCGTACGTTTCGTCGCCAATGCCCTCCAGAAAGATGCAGCCCTGTTGCAGGACATCCTTAACCGCAGTATTCAATGACTGAGTGAGCATGTCAGAACCTTTTCCCCAACATCGGAATTTGCATGCGGTGCAAAAACAGAGCAATGCCGCTCGTCACAAACACGGCGATGGCGAGGAAGAACAGAAGTCCCCTGTCTCCCTGTACTTCGATCCCAAGAAACGTTAGGTGGCTAACGATGGCTCCGCCCGTAGCCGCCATTGCCAGGACTGCTCCGGCCCAGACGAAACGCGGTGTCAGCAGCAGCATGGCGGCGATCAACTCCATAATCCCCGATCCAATGCGCGCCCAGACCTCCACCATGCCGATCGAGGCGATCGGGACGTAGCTGTGGATGAATGTCCCCAATTTGGTAAAGATATAGATCGATTCCGGCGCCGCCGTGAACTTGAAGAAGAGCGTTTGCAGCAAAATGATCGCTGCGACAATTCGGCAAGCCCAACTGAAGACCAGGATCGGGGTGGTCATTGGCCTACTCACGGTTGAGATGACTCGGGTGTTCATGATGCGCTCCTCTACTTGCCGTACTTTTCGACGAGGCCAGGCCAATTCTCGTCAGCCTTCTTCACCATGCCTTGCTGGTCCTGGTTGAATTTGTTCTTGATATCAAGGTCGTATTGCATCAACAGCCGTCCATTTACGATCTGCCATGCCTCGATCTTGATCGGGGCCCGTGTGCTATGGGTCACGCCGTATGCGCAGTAGCCGCCGAACTGCGGCTCGTACTTCGCCGGCTCTTTGTCAAAGGTGGCTTTGTGTTCCGAGGATGCGAAGTAGTACCTCGCCCCACGATATTCAGACTGGAATTGCGGGCTGCCCTTGACCGGCCGATTGTCGGTAAAAAAGGCCACAGGATCGTAGCCCTGGATGGCAACTCCGTTGTGATCCAAATTCTGCAGTTCTTTGGCGGATGCAACCGTCGACAACGCCATAAGCAGCAGGAAAGCAGAAAACAGACTCTTCATTCACAAATTCCCTCGTTTTGCCGTTTCTTGAAATCCAGACACAGCCATCAGACTCGCCAAGGCGTCAGAAGTGACACGAACAAGAAAGGCGGGGAATTACTGTCACCTTCCCGGTCACCGCGCATCGCACGGGGAATGGCGTCTTGCAGTTGGTGGACTTGCCAAGCAGACACACCTGGCGGCCTTCGCTGTGGGAAGAGTTGCTGGGAGGATCATCATGAACGCGACTGGCTCACAAATCCTGACCGCTTCTTCTCCAGTCGCTCGCTGCGATAACGATCACAACGCGGAGACGACCGGGCTGATAGAAGCCCAGGGCTCTTACCGCGTACGACTCGCGTCGTCGGAGGCAGACCGAATGGCGGCGTTCCGCTTGCGGTTTCTCGTCTTCAACCTGGAATTAGATGAAGGCCTCGATGCGGCCCACGCGACCGGCTATGACACCGACCACTTCGACGCGGTCTGTGACCACCTCATCGTCGAACATCCAGTGTCAGGTAAGGTCGTTGGGACCTACAGGCTACAGACGGGCGTAGTGGCTTCCGCCAACGTTGGTTACTACAGCGAACGTGAATTCGACTTCACACCCTACAAGCGGCTAGGCGATTCCGTGATCGAACTGGGACGCGCCTGTGTGCACCGCGACCATCGCTCGACCGAGGTGCTCTACCTGCTGTGGCGCGGAATCGCGCAATATGCTATTCACCATGGGGGCCGGTATCTGATCGGTTGTTCTTCGCTGACTTCGCAAGACCCGGCTCATGGGACAGCGGTCTATGAAGCGATGCTGGAGTACTTGGTGGAGCCCAAGCTTCGTACTGCTCCCCAGCCAGCCTTCGCAATGCCCCTGATGGCACCAGATAATGCCAGTGACAAGATCCCGAAATTGCTACGTGCATACCTCGCGGTGGGAGCGAGGATCTGTGGTCCGCCTGCGATCGATCGCGAATTCAAGACAATCGATTTCCTCACGCTGATGGATCTTGAGGCTCTTCATCCTCGCGTGCATGCCCGATTCCTGAGAGCCTGATGGAATGCACGAAGACGCCAGTTACCTTCTGTGTTTTGGGGTTTCTGACATCACCGCCGCCTCGACTCTGGCTGGGGAATGTTGCAACGTTCGCGCATCAATCTTGAGCAGGCGACTCTCTCCTTGTTGCAAGAGATCTCCGCGCATAGTGATTGGTTCCGCAATGAATTCGCGCAGCGCGTCGCGTCCGAGAGCACGTCCATCAAGACCGACCAGCAGGAACTGTTCCCGCCCGTCAGTCGTGACCAAGATGGGCGGAATCCCTCCGCTCAGACAGCGCGCCGCGCAGTCGCGGTGAACCTTGCCTTGACCCGGATTCATCACTCCCAGGTAGCACTTGCTGTCTACGATTTCGCCGGTGACCGTCACGCTTCCCAGGTCGCGAGTCGTCTCTTGAATTGCGGGCGCGGCATCGGTGACGGCGATGGAGCCGGGTGTAATTTCCACCATTGTTCCGCCCCCACGATAAATCAGTTGGCCCCGTAGACGGACCTGTTTGCGATCGAAGCTGGCCACGAGGTCGTCGGCCCCATGTTTTCCTGGCGCGACCAGCAGATAGCGCGAATATTTGTCTTGTTGCCCGACTTCTCCCGGACGCGCGACTAACAACGTTGGGAAAGGCCGTGTCACGATAACTCCCTCAAAACTGCGCAGCTTCCCGTATTCGAACGCGGAGTTGGCAAACGGCATTTGTCCAGCAACCAAAGCCAGAGCCGCGGTCACCGCAAGCAGGCCAAGCACAATCGTGACCTTTCGCACAAAACGAGCCAGGGTGGTGGGCGCCTGCGGGAGATAACCCACGTAGAAGTCGTTCATCACGGTTGCGCCTCCGTGTAGTCAATTTTGGCAGGCTCTACATGGGTCCCCGGTGCGTTGGGACGCGGATGCACGAAAACGGATCCTTTAACAATCTTGACCCGGAAGGTCGGGATCTTCTCCTTGAATGGCGGCGGAGCCGCTCCAGACTCTGGCTGATACTGGTAGCCATGCCATGGGCACGTAATGCACCCGTCGATGATGCGTCCTTCCCCTAGCGGTCCGTTCTGATGTTGGCAAGCATTTGAGATGGCAGAGATCTTGCCATCGTAGCGAAAGACCGCAACGCGCTCCCCGGAGAGAGATATGATGGTCGCACACTTTTCGGCTATGCGATCCACTTTGCAGACCTCGACGAAACCTTCCTCGACCGCTTGATGTCTGGCCCAGTCCACCCGTTTTTCACGAAACGCCGCCGCGAGATGGAGCGAAAGTACGGCAGCGACTCCCGCGATGAGGACAGCAGCCAGCACGGGATTCGTCTCTGTCTGCAACGCCCCCAGGGTGACGTGCGCAACCAACAAAGCGTAGGCCACATACACCAGCATGTGAAGCCGCTTCCACATGGGTGCGGATAGATTCCGCAACCAGAAATCGTGGCTTGTGGCAGCCATCAAAAACAGAATGATCAATGCAAAGAAACCAAGGGCCTGAAAGGGGAAATCGGCGACACTGCCGTATCGCGGATTGCTGATGAACAGACTGACAAGAGGATTCGCATTCCCCAGCGCATGAAACTGAAACAGCGCGAAGCCTCCATGCGCCAAGCCCAGCAGAAACGTCGTGACACCCAGGTGCCGGCGGTTATAAAGCAGCGGAAGGAATCGCCGGTTTATTCTCGCCCACGGTCCAATACAGAGCACAACGTTCAGCAGTAGGAATGCAGCGGTTCCAAGCGCGCGAATCAATAGTGTTTCTGCCGTCGCGCTCGGGTTTCGCCAAGCACCGATGCCGACAAAGACGGCGAGGTAGAGTGCGAGCAAGGATACGAGCGTCAGGTCGTAAACCTTCTTCTGTCGGTTCCAACCGATTGCGCCATATTGAACGCTCATGGCAACTTCTCCACTCTGGCAGAATCAAAAACGGTCTGGTGAGCCACGCTGAAAAGGATGAGGTTGCCCGCCCGCCCCTTCTCCTGCGGAAGGGCGAAGCCTTCGTCCGCGGCGTATGGGGCTACGAGAAGGGACTCGCTCGGCAAGGAGTTTCCCTGCGGTGTCTTGGTGCTCCAATAGAGCAACAAATCGGGTTCGTTCAACGGTTGCATCGGTCGCAGAACAACGTAGATGTCTTTCGGACTGTCTGATCTGCCGTAGAACTTCGTAGCGATCGAATGCTGGGTCCAGAGTCCGTTCGACTCCCGCACGAGATGCGCGCTCGACGGCAGTTCGGGAGAGCGTTCCGTCAACCTCGTGCCGGGACGCCGTGCTTCGATTCCCGCCAAGAGAATGGCAGGCAAAACCACAGCGAGCACGACAAATGTTCGGCGGTGCACGGTTCTGAGTGGCTGAATCATTGATTACCCAATCTGCGGTGTGGACTCCTTTCCACCGGAGGCTCGGCGGTTCCGCGCGTCCATCGCAGCAGGAACATGAGCCAGAAGGCGGCGACTCCTGGCAGAATCAGCAACCGGAAACCAACGCCCGAGCCCTGGGCTTCGGAGTCCAGACGTTGAACTCCAATCCACACGAACAGCACAGCAAATATCAATCCGAGACCCGCGTAGATCCCCAGAGCGTAGACGAATATTTTTGCAAGAGTTTCAAACATCGCTGCCGTAGACCGGGATCACTGCCCCATTGATGTCTTTGCCGGCATCGCTGGCCAGCCAAGTGATCAGGCTGGCAACCGCCGAAGGGCGAACCCATTTCGAGAAGTCTGCGTTCGGAATGGACTTGCGATTCGCAGGCGTGTCCATCGTGCCCGGTAAGATGACGTTGGCCGTCAGTCCCGCATCCTTGTTTTCTAGAGCCACAGTTCTGATGAGCGAAACCATGGCAGCTTTGGAAGCGCTGTACGCTCCGATCCCAGTTCCAGGCTCCAGCGCCGCGCGACTGCCGATTGCAATGATGCGACCGTTGCCAGTCTGCCGCAGAGCTGGGATTGTCGCCCGCAGGATGTGAAATACAGAATTCAGATTCAGGTCGAGCATCTGCTGGAAAGTTTCATCGTCGCTGTCCGCGATCGACTGACCACCGGCAAATCCGCCGACCGTGTGTGCCAGAACATCGAGCCTTCCGAAACGCGCGACAACTTGATCCACATGCACTTTGGCGGCTTCGTGGCTCGAAATTTCCGCCGGCACCGCCGTAAACCTCGGGCTATTGAAATCAGATTGCTGTATTCTGCGCGATGTTCCGATAACAGTCGCGCCGGCATCGAGAAACGCCTGGGTTACATGCATCCCAAGGCCCCCGTTCGCGCCGGTCACAAGTACAACTTTGCCCTGCATGGAAAGACTCCGATCTCACCAGCCATCAGATTCCGACAATCCCAAAGGGTTACTACCCTCCGTTGAAAAGGAAGCGGAACTGTCCGCGTTGTGCATTTTATTTTGCGCTTGCTGCCGAACGACTGAACGACTGTGCAAAGACGGCCTCAATGTGCTTTGAGTCGACTTCACCCGCAGAGTTGTAGAGTGGCCTCCCGTTTGCGTCCAGAACCAGCACGTGTGGGATGGAGCCTTCATAGTACTGTTTCACCAGTTGCTGTTGCTCGGGCGAGCGCTTGACGTCCAGGTCAACCACCACAAAGTGCACTTGATTGCGGTACTTGTTATAGAGTTCGATGGTCCGTCGCGCCTGTCTCTTTGAGTTGAAGCAGCCTTCACCATAGATGATGACGTAGTTGGTCTTGCCGGGGATAAAGCCCGATTGCGCATCGTCCCCGGTGATCAGTGGGCCATCCAGGCTATCGCTTTGATAGTCGAGCTTTGAATTGAGCTTTAGGTTGTCAATTCCGAACAGGGTTTGTGTGCCGAGCAAGAGCGACAAAAGTCCATATAGCAATATGTTTTTCTTGATCACTTCGCAACCTCCAGTTGGAACGATTCGTCATCAATCTTTCGTTTGTTTGCGTATTCTTTAAGAGCCTGTTCTGCCGCGTCCTTGAACGATTGTTTGCCACCTTTTCCTTCGGAAGGCAGGTACCCCGCGCCAAAATAAAGCTTGCCATCTGGAGTAATGAAGGAAGTCAAGGGCAACCCGGCAGGTAGATTCAACACAGCTTGAGCTCGCTGCAGCTGCGCCACCAGCTTGGGTGAAGCATCGAAGTCGACTTTCACGGCAACGAAATGTTGATTGACGTACTCTGCAGTTTCAGGATTAGTGTAGGTTTCCCGGTCCATGAGTCCGCACCATGGGCACCAGACCGCGCCGACATCCAGAAGAATTGGGCGGTCCAACTCTTTGGCCCGCTTGAAAGCCTCTACGCCCCAGGGATACCAATCCACCGGCTGTCCGGCAGCACGAGCAAGATAGACCGAACTTTGTCCCCCGAGATGGTTGGGCGCAGTTGCCTGTGCGGTATCCGTACCAGCAAGCGTCGTCGCAATCAGCAGAGCGAATGTCCCGACGCTGTTCTTCATGCCACATGAGAGTCATAGACCCGAAATATGTTTCACGATGCAGGATCGTTTCCCCCGAACGCAACTATCTCTTGCGACCGGCATCTCATCGGCAATGTCTGCACAACATGAAACAACAAGCGCACTATCGGGTTCCATGCACGATGAATCAGAAAAGCCCCATGCTTTGGTGTGTACTGAGGTTTGGGGCGGCAATCGAAAGGTCAGTCGCACGGTAAAGCTACCCAGCCTGATGGCATGGGTGGCCTCGTATCCCATCCACGACGGAGAAGGAGGCGGTGACCTTCACTATATGTCCGTCTGCGATTACGACCTGATCTCCCGCGTGGCTCTGGCCGATGTGAGCGGGCATGGTCACGATGTGAGTGCCGTGACCCAGACGCTGCGCGAGCTCATGCACCAGAACATCAACCTCTGGGACCAGTCAGATTTCATGCGCGGCCTCAATGACGCGTTCAACAAGAGTAAGAAATACGCCACGGCAATCGTCTTGAGTTTCCACCGCATCACAGGCCGGCTGGCGTTCAGCAACGCGGGGCACCCGCCTCCGCTTTGGTATCACGACGCCCAACGAAGTTGGGGGTGGCTGGAGGAGGGAAATGACCCGCAACTTAAAAAGGTTGCTGGCTTACCTGTCGGGTTAATTCCGGGAACGGACTACAGTCAGACGGTTGTCACTCTGGATCCATCCGATCTTCTTGTGCTCTACACAGATGGTATTACCGAAGCAGAGAACGAGACGGGGCAGGAACTGGGGCGAGAACAACTTCTCGACTGGGCGCGCCGGGCTCCGGTGGACTCTGCGAAAGCGTTGGGAGAGGACCTGCAGCAACGCCTGGAGTCGTTTCGAGGCGGACTCCGCAACGACGATGAGACATTGCTGGTGTTGCAACGCGAAGAAGAATCGCATCTTGTCGTATTGGGCGAGGTTGCAAGCAGCTACACACTTGGCCGGCTACGGAAAAGTCTCAAAAAAGGATAGTCGGCCTTCCACTCGTTTTCTTGAATGGACCGACCTAATGGTATGTTCCGGAATATCCCGAAAGTCCGGCGTTCATCACTACACTTCTGGCCACTGGTTCCTCCTTGGTCAGCGCCGGCCTCGCATCGGAGAAGATCTTGAGGTGCAGATAAGATTCCATCAACTCTTCGCGCGTCTGGGGAGAGCACGCAAGGTTCAGGCTCCGGCACGCAAACGCCAGCGCCGATTCCGTCACCATCCAAAAATCTTCGTACTGCCCGCTTAGAGGCTGCGCAGCCACGTGTAGTCCAGTTGCTTTGCGCGCCACAGATTGCTCACTTCTGCGCCTCGGCCCGGAAACTTCCGGTTGCATACTGCAATTACCGAATGCACATCAAACAACGTACCGCAGGCGTCGAACGCGATTGCTTGGATGCCCCGTTTCATGAGGGATGCTCCCATACGAATATCTGGCCGAAGAGAAGTGAGTGTGGCTTCAGCTCCTTCGCCCATTTGCGCTTCAAGAAGGCGACAATCTCCAGTCTTCCATCGACAAATTCCGAACGGTTTCGCCAGCGGGAATCGAGAGAATAGGCCAGCGAAACTCTCTCCGGTTCCCGAGAATTCCATCTGTCTTCCGCAAGGCGAACCTTCTGCGTCGGTTTCGCGGGTAATAGCGGTAATGGGGGACGCGTTTCTTTATTGGTCACCAGATTTTCCTTTGCACGGGGGCTAGTTTCGTTTGTCGCCGACGATAGATCTTGCGAAGCGCCGACGCAAGCTCCCGACCAAATGCAAGGCGGTGACGCTGCCAGCGGCCGGGGTACGGAAGTTCAAGGAGGGCACCCGACCAATTGGCTCGCAGCTGTGAGCGCCGGACATTGCCAGCGATTGATCGAACGACGGTGATCACGATTTCAGGACGAAGACGGTCCAGAATTCTGGCCAGACGAACTTCGCCCTCGCGGCAAGTTCTTCTGCGCCGGGCACGGGGCAGGCGATCCACTGGCCTTCCGCACAAGTCGACAAGGTAGCAACCCAGCGCCTGGAACCGCTGGAGAAACTCCTCGTTGCCGGACCGTGGGCCGATGTCTGGGAAGACGCCAGCAAAAGCATCGTGCATAGCGCGGTACAATCCCGAGTCTGCCTGGTAGAAGAATCGGCCGGAGGCCGGAGGCGCCTCACCCACGAACAGCACGCGCACCCTGGCCGGACGATAGCGTCTTCGCAGCCGCTCTCTCGCCAGTCCACTCTTACGGTCGGCCGACACGGAAATCTCTGCAACTCTCATCCGGTTGATGTTTCTTCGACCTCGGCGCGGAATTCTTGATCCTCAGGCGATTTGCCTCGGACCTCCCGCGCGAACCGTCACCTTCTCATCGTACTTATAGGGCAACAAGCTGTAATCCGAACTCGCGGGCTTGTTTTCGGAGCCTAGCTTCCATCCGTTTGCGATTCTGCACTTCGTTCTGTGCGCAGATGGTTTCATCGTAGGCATGCCCAGTGGTTACCATGTGATAGAGGATGCGCGCCAGTTTGTGCGCGGTGGCGGTGATGGCCTTGGGAGCGCCCAGTTTGGTGCGCATCCGGCGATAGAAGTTCCCGAGAAAAGATTGGCTCCTCTTTGCCCGAATCCGCTTCTACTGACGGTTCTAAGGGTTTGCGGAGGAACTTCAGGTCCAGAACGATTGTCGTCTGGTCGCCCGCGGGCGGCGTGCACACGGGACCGCTATAGCCTTCTCCTCCCCCCTTGTACGCATTCTCACAGTTGCCAGCGTGAGTCGCTGCGATCAACGTTCCTAAGCATACAGGACCGCTGTAGCCTTCCCCTCCCCCCGAATATGCCGCCTCACAATGTTCATTTTGCACGACCGATGAGGTCACCGCCGCTCCCTTTTTCTGCTGTCCGATTGGAGTCAAGGGGCCCGATACAATTGCATCGCAGCTTCATCAACGACCGGTTTACGTTGAGAATTTGGAATCCTCGCGGAATGCGGACAGGTCTTGGTAGGCCTTCAAAAATGCTTCCTGAACTGCATCTTGCGAATCTTCCCCGTTGTGCGTGATGCTTTGAGCAATTCGGGGAAGCTTGCGATCGTATCGGCTTACGAGTTGCTCGAAGGCGGCAACACCCCATTCTTGGCGGCGCGGACAAGATCCAAGTCATCGTCTGCCACTTTCCTCACTGCGACTTTTGCCGAATCGATAGTCATATCCGTGCACTTGGCGCGGCAAAGCGTTGTTCCCCAACGCGCTGCCCGCCTTCTAGGCCGAGGTCACTGCACCACGACTTTGCCGGTCATCTTCGGGTGAATCGTGCAGTAGTAGGGATACGTTCCCGCCTTGGTAAAGGTGTAGGAGAATTGTTCGTCCGTATCCAGTACCTTGGACTTGAAAACACCCTCTGTACTGACTGACGTATGGGGAATGTCGTCAGCGTTTGTCCAGGTAACGGTCGTTCCAACGGGCACGGTGATCGTCTGCGGCCCGAAAACAAAGTTGTCGATTTTCACCGCCGCGTTCGCCGCGGAGGGCTGGTCATTCGCCTTGACGCTCGGCGATCCCGCAACCAACAGCAGCATCGCAATCATTATCGGCGTCGCTACACCTGCAACCCACATATTTTTCCTCGTCATTGTTTTTTCTTTCCAGTCCGATGTTCTTGCTTGATCTTTACTTTTTTGGGAACTGATTATTGCCGGTCTTTAGCCATGGATCGAGTCAACTACCGCCGGAGGCGCGCCTGCGTTCCCCGAAGCCGAAGCGCTTGGGTCCCCGAGTGGTGAATCGACGACTGCGAGGCTGCGACCGCTCACCACGTAATTGACATCAGTGATACCTAACACCCGCTGCAACTGCTCGGCGGGCACCTTCATGGGTCCGGCTGAAGGAGCGGATCCCGGTGCTGGTTGGGGGAAAGCGGTCGACATCGCCGTATGGAACGAGACCTTGCCTTCCACCTTCTGCATGATCTGATGAATATGGCCGTTTAACACCGTCACCGAACCGAAACGCTTGACGTAAGACAGCGCTTGCTCGCTGTCGTCGGTTCCCCATCCCCAGTCCGGATAGATCGTCCAGAGCGGGATGTGTGCAAAGAGCACAATCGGAGTACTGGCAGAGCGGCCCTTGAGATCTTGCTCCAGCCACTCCAGTTGTTCTTTACCGAGCGACCCCATGCCTCCGGCCTTCAAATTGGCAACATTCACGAGACCAACGAAGTGCACACCTTTGTGATCGAAGCTCGACCACCCCGTGCCCTTTGTACCCTTCCCATAGCGTTGGAGAAATTGCTCGCCGTTGTCGGAGAGCATGTCGTGCTCGCCCGGCACAAAGAAGATCTGTTTCGCGGATGCGCTTTTTAAGACCTGGTCCAACGTATCGAACTCAATCGGCTTCGAGAGTTGGCTCAGATCGCCGGTGTGAATGATGAAATCCGGTTTGTGAGGCATGGCATTGATCTTGTTGATCCCCGTCTGCAGAGTCGCGGTGACATCCGGATTGGCCGGCTTGTTGAAGCCGATGTGGCTGTCGCTGATCTGTACAAAGGTGAAGTCCGCGCCTTTGCCGGCATCTTTGCCATGGCCTTTGGCGAAGGCCCGGGACACCGGAATGCCTCCGCTCATGGTCCATACCAGGCCAGTACCCGCCCATGCCATGCACTTCAGGAATCCGCGACGATCGACTCCGTCATTGTTGAGGTCTTGTAAGCGTTGATCGATGAGATCATGCTTTGTGTCGGGCATATGTCCTCCGTGGTTTGTGTCGTTCAGAGTTGATAACTGGCATGAGCGGCTTTTTATTCCCACTGGATATCGAAAATGTTCCAGAGCGTTTTCTTCCTGTTAAGAAAAAGGGTCGCGCTTCCCGGCTGGATCCGAAGGTGTGTCAGGGTTGATAACTGGGAGGCAATACATTTATTCCAGGCTGATTCGCGATAAGTGGTTATTTGTCAGCAACGTGCCTACGAATTTGTCTGCGAGGAGTAAAAATTGCGTGGGATCTTAGTAAAGGGTTCACTTTGCCAACCACCAGGCAAGCGCTAGCCACAGCGGCATCACCATCAGTAGCCCATCACTGATTCCACGCACCAATGCTCTTACATCGGAACACGATACTTCACGATCCCGGTCTTCCCAGGCGCGCCTTCGCGAAAGGAATTCCAGGAGCTCGACCTCGCCGGTGCGTATCGGGGATGACCGCGATGGGACTTCTGCATCTACCGTCATAGATGACTCTTTTGCGATTACCCCGTTCCGTTTGCGCTGTCCTTGGATCTATTCCCGAGCGATATGACCCTGGGCGGCTTAGCCAGGGAGATTCACACCGCTCAAGAAGCCGCCCAAGTGCCCCGTCAAGGCGACGAGACCTACGACCAGGAATTCAAACACCAGGAGGTAGCTCGGCAGGTGTACTGCCCGCCGCCGGGCACGGAGGTGGACCCACCACGCCAGCCAGATCATCCCTGTCGAAACACACGCCAGAATGAGGTGCAGCAATAGGATGCCCTTCAGTTTATGTCCTTCAAGTTGGAACTGCCATGCGAGTAGCCCAGTGGCGAGAACCGGAACTGTCGAAATCGCTGCCACCAGGAGGTTGTAGTATGCCGCGTCCGCCAGACCACGCCGCTTCGTCCATTGCGCAAGAAAGTCGAACGATACCGCCGTGATAAATAGCGCGATTGGAAAATGGATCAGCACGACGTGTTGCGCGTGCTTGGCCAGAAGTGCCGTCTTAAGATCAAAAGGACTTACCATCGCCATACCTCCCTTAGAAATTTCCCAAAGCACAAAATCCTTGCGCCTCTGCCTGCAGCGATTTCTCCTTTCCGAGCCGAATACCTGCTTCGGAAAAAGTCCCCACCCCCGGGTGAAGGAGAGGGCAAACGCGGGGGTGAGGCTCGCACACGCCACCTAGTTGGTAGCGGAACGAAGTGAAGGTCATCCCATCCGGTCGCTTTACACTTGCTTCACTGTAGATAACGGACTTTCCGATCTTTTATTCCAAGCGGTCCTAAAAAGTTTCTCAACGGCGCGCTTATTAATCTTCCCATTCTGTATCGCAGTGTGAAGAATCCAGCGCTCTTGAAGCGGTTAAGCGTCTTTACCGCCATCGTGGCTGTAGTCGGCCTCGCTTTGCTTGTCTTGCAGGAATATTTGAAAAGGTAGCAGCACTGCGGATGGAAGCAGAGTTCACACATGGCGTGCGATTATTCGTAGCAATGGGCCCTCCGGCCAAGCTCGGTAAAATGCGCGCTTGCCAAAGATTCGCACGACCAAACCCACGACCAAATTGGTTTGTCAAATCCCCAGCCAATTGCTCGATTAGTTGGTCACCATATTCAGCACGATGTTTCCCGTCTTGCTCAAATTTTACGATGCCTCGGCCAATGTCCCAGTAGACCGCGGTCATTATCGAATTGACGTTCCTGGCAGCGGCGGACCTGGCAGTCGTGAGGAGTTCCACTATCCCGGTGCGAATGGTGTTGTAGTTTTGCGGAACAGTTGTCGTCTTTTTCGTTATCGCGGCACTTGTCCGAGATGATGGATAGGATCGAAGGGACTGGAAGACGTGAAAAAATCAGTTACGGCCGCAGATGAACCCACGAACGCGGATGACCTGCCGTTCATTGGGGGCACCCACTGGATTCGCGCTGAAAGGCCTACGAGATGCGGAAAGGGTTTGCGAGACAGCCACAAGGGGACGAGCCCGCGGCGCGAGGCAAGAACTACATAACGCGCATCGGGCTGGAGCGCCTCAAAGATGAGCACCGGCTTCTGCTCACCAGGGAACGCCCGGCCCTGGCGGAGGTGTTGGCGTGGGCTGCCAGCAACGGCGATCGCAGTGAAAACGCCGACTATCAGTACGGCAAGCGGCGGCTGCGGCATCTCGATGGGCGGATTCGCTTTCTCACCAAGCGAACCGAAGCCGCGGAAGTGGTGGACCCGGAAGCTCCGAGAGCGGGGCAGCCGGAGACGAGGGCATTCTTCGGAGCGACCGTGCGCTATGCCAATGCCGCGGGAGTATCGCGAGTGGTGAGCATCGTGGGCACCGACGAGGTCGATCTCAACCGCAACCACATCAGTTGGGTGTCACCTCTGGGGCGCGCGTTGATGAAATCCGCAGCGGGCGACAGCGTAATTCTTCAAGCGCCGGGCGGTACCGAATACCTGACCTGCCTCAGGCATGAGACGGTGCGGTCGATACGAAAGTATGGGCAATACTATTGTCCAATTGCGCGGCCCATTTTCTTTTGGTTCAATGGTCGCGGGGGAACATCCCATAGCAACCATAAGTGCCCCTGACAAACTTACAACAGATGAACGCACCTGCGATTTTCGACATCCCCCGGCTTGTGGAAACCGCGCGCCATCAGCGCCTTGATCCCGGCTCGATACTATGGGCCAAATTGCGCGCTAGGGAGCGGGACTTCGAACACCGTATTTTTAATGAGCACTGTATCGAAAGGAGCCATCGATGAACGCCGTACAAGTCGACCAGAAGAGCTATGAGATGCCCCCGCGCGAGGGGATCAGCGTCGCGCAGTTTCTCAC
>Ga0208035_1000072_pt1 | contig 29117 bp, 18 predicted proteins | sample June2015DPH_11_1_FD_184704 | JGI IMG/M metagenome (GOLD analysis project Ga0208035, IMG submission 184704) | Peatland microbial communities from SPRUCE experiment site at the Marcell Experimental Forest, Minnesota, USA - June2015DPH_11_10... | ecosystem: Environmental > Terrestrial > Soil >...
CAGTCTGCCCGTATTGCAGTCAGCACGGCCAGAATGCGCAAGCGTCATTTCGGCTGAGCCCGGCGAAGAGCGTTCTCGCTGCGCTCGTTTTGAAGATAGACACCATCCCTAAGCCTGACGGCTTAGGCTCGTGACTGCGGGCCGAGAATATCGAACGAATCTCGAATGATTTCGGACGATGTTCGATATTGATCGCAGTGGATTCGATAACGTTCGAGAATCGGGGCTGAGCATTGCAACCGGTGGGAGGCGCTGGGCATCGTGATTTACCCCGATTAAATTGAACATATCGGAAAGCCTAGTCCGGCTCGCAGCTTTCATATGAATCAGGTTTGGCCAAAATCCTGGACGGACTCTCGCCATCCTCGCATTTAATCAGCGGGGCTTGTGAACTCCATAGCGATTGGCTGTCCGCCAGTTCCGGTAGTGGCCATTCCGATGATGAGCGTTTGTCTCGCCGGGATAGTTCCCGCCGTGCGATGTGGTGTGGTGTCCCCCGCCGTAGAACCGGCGGCTAGTTCTGGATGAGCGTTCCGTGCTGTGGTGACCACCGCTCACGCGAGGAGAATGGGTTCCGTGCGGTGTCGCGGAGGCGGAAGACAGGGTCAGAATGCCGCAGAGTAGAGTCAATGCTAACAACCGTGATTTCATAGACTTACCTTCACTTCGCTTTCCGAAACCAATGACCGTTCCAGAACGGGGTGCAACGAGCTCCGAATCTGGTAACATTCTAATCACTTCACAGTCACTGTGATCAAGCGTTGGAAGCAACTTCCTCGGACCGCGACCAATTTGCGCAGATTCATTGCTTTTTGACTTGCGAAATCTGGACGCGGGCTGCGGGTGGCACGGTCTGTTGCGTAAGGAGAACGACAGTGCAAGACCCTCTGAAGGTTTTCGGAACAATTACGCGTTATGTTCTGGCGGGTGTCGCCTGCTTGTCGTTCTTCCAATTCTTATTCTTCATCAGCAGTTCATCGGATGAAGCTCAGTACAAAGCTGGCATGGCGATCGGTAGAGCGGTCATCTGTGGCGTGATAGCGGGCGTCTGGTTCTACAGAGCCAGCCGGGAGAAGCAATTGAGCGCGTTTACCGGGCATTCGGCTAGGGCTCGGCAGTCTATCGCGCCAGAGAAACCCATCCCAACAGAACAACCCAAAGTGATCTCCACTCCCGAACCGCCGCAAGGGTCGCATCCTCCGGTGGTCGAAGCAAATCTCTCGCAAGCTCCAGGAGATGGCCGAATTGTCTGCGGCGCCTGCGGCAAACAGTTTTCAGAGGAGTTTAGTTTCTGCCCCTACTGTGGGAAGTCCCTCGACGCCAAGCCGTCTGCAGGGATCGAATCGCCGTCAGTCCCTGCTGTTGATCGCCAATCATTCACGAATGATCCAGGCAATAAACCCGAATTGGAGGAAAGCCCAGGGGCAGGCGGCGGAATTCAATCCGGTACCATCGTGTTTGGTGCGTTCTCCGCGATTAGCTTGGTGGTATCGATAGTCAAGGGTGTCGTTCCCATTTTCCTCTTGGAGGCTGCCGGATGGGCTGGCGCTGCTTGGTACTGGCAAAACAAGAAAACTCATAGCGAAACTGCCAAGGTCGTTGTCATTGTTTTGGCTGTTTTGATCGCCATCGGCGAGGTTATTCATATTGCTTCGCAGGCCAATCCGAAGGCTACCGCGCCTACAGTCAGCGATCCCTTCGCTGCGTACGGAGGTCATGAGGTCGCTCCCGCTGAAGCCTCAGCTGCTACTCATGTTGCAAATGTCGAAGAGCAGGCGGTGGCACTCTTTAATCAGAAGCAATACAAGGAAGCAAGACCGCTTTTCGAACAGGCCTGTAATGGTACGGACGAAAACGGATTCAAATATGCCGGGTTTGACGGGGAGATGAAAGCTTGCAACTACCTTGGCTTTCTCTATGCCAAAGGCCTCGGAGGCATCCGTGACAGAAATAAGGCGCAGGACCTCTATCAGAGAGCCTGTGATCATGGAGTATTGTCCAGCTGCGCCAGCCTCGGCTCACTTTATCAGGACGCAGGAAACAGCAATGATGCACGCAAGTATTTCAGCAAAGCCTGCCAGGGCGGAGTGTCCGAAGCCTGTAGCTTGCTGCGTGGCGTCGACTAATTCGGTGAAACGGAAAAGGGTCCGACAGGCGTCGGGCATTTGGTGTCCTCGTTCACAGGATGCTCAGGAGGAGATAGTGAAAGCCGGAACGATAGTAGCTTGTGCGCTGGTCGCATTCACGGCAACATTGCAGCTGATGGCGCAACAGGGTGAAGGTCCGATCCTACACCCGAAGACTACTTCAACCAGACCAGTAGGAAATCCTCAAGCCGTTTGCAAGTTCATAAGCGAACACATGCAATCAAAGCTGCCACAGTCACCGGCTCTCTGTTCGGCAACGCAGGAGGCATCGGGAGATTACGAAATCAATGTCTTCTCGCCAAAAGACGTGCTTGAGGGGGACATGCGCAGGGCTTGGTCATCGGCGTTGTTCCAAACTCTGGAAGCACTCGTGGAGGAGAAGTCGCTCAAAGGGACGTGCTCGCTGGAGGAGCCTGTCTGCTTTGTGAGTGTTTCGGACTCCCACCTAACAAGTGAAGGCATTCGCTACAGGCTAATCCTCTCTCAAAAAGACCTAGACGCTCTGAGGACTTTGGTTGAAGCATTTCATGGCACCGAGTTTTCCGACCCTTGGTACTTTGCCTGGTGGAATGACTTGATGATTTCTAAGGAGTCGGAACATTCTGGGTCAAAAGGAAATGCGGAGTTGATTGCGAGAGGAGCTTGTGAAGACTACATTCAAGCGAACGCGATAAACGCAAATTTGCGAAACAAGAAGCCACCTTCTTGCTCAGTGCTGCTGGCTACAGATCACTCCGTCTACATTGAAGTTGATACTTCTTTCCGAGCGAAGTGGGCCATCGATGGAGATTTCCATGATATTGTTGGGGCTTTACTCTCCAATGTTTACGCGGATTTACCGAAGACTATTGGCAAGGCTTTCGATAGTACCGGCTACGAAGGACAGGTCGTAGTCAAATCTCCATGGACAAACTTAGCTGACGGTCCCCAAGAGCGCGATTACTTTACGGTTTCGCTTCGCGATCTGCAGTTCCTCTATGAGGAGATTCAAAGTGGTGCAAGAAGCGAATTGGATAGCCATACGCTCTTACTAAGCCGCTATCGTAGCGAAGGGCAGACAACTCTTGCCAGCCTGCGGCGTCCGGATCAAGAAGGCAGTCTCATCGTTCGCAATGCAGCGGTTGTCACGATTACACATGGTCAGGGAAATACAACTGCCTTGCAAACGACAGACGGAGCGGAGTGGCTGGTATCCAATGAGGATCTGGTCCGGTGCCGCGTTTCTCCGGGTAGTGACGTTACTATTCTTGTTGTACCGGATAAAACTCCATCTTTTTCGAGAGGCAGATGTCGCCTGGACGCTGCTTTTGTTTCTGGCTGGTGAAGTGATAGTAATGTTCTGAATGCAGATGAGAGGGGGGGGACAGCATGAACGCAAGATTGTACATGGCACAGCTGCTAGTGGGAACGAGTGTTCTTCTTCAATGTTTAACCATTGCGAACGCCCAACAGGATGAGGGGCCAATTCTAAAACCGAAGAAGCCCACACCAAATTGTACTGACGGTTGTTCGACTCGAACTGCTGAGACATCGGCCATTCCAAGCTCTCAGCAGGGGCCGACTTTGCAGGACACTATTGCATTCATGAACACGATGGTTGCACCCGAGCATGGTTTCATTAACAGCGTGAATGATTGCGAATTCACTGCGGTAAGGAATAAAGAATATTTATTCGGTCTTGTCACAAGCACCTACGTTAAAAGCAAAGATGAATACGGTATAGAGCACTATGGCTTTAAATGGTCATTTTACGCGGACTCTCAACGATTTATCAGATTTAAATTAGGTGATATTGATCCGGATTCGATCAAGTCCAAGCCGCGCCCGAGCCTTGCTTTCGTTAAAGAGCACGATCTTGATGAACACCCAGCCGAGCTGGAGAGTCCGGATTTAGATGTCGTTGATTTCTCAACATTGAATCTAGAAAAAAAGATCGAGATTGGAACTATAAAAGATATCGGAGATGGCAATAACAAATCACCTGTTTTCGACCAGAAACGAGCCTTGGACTTTTTTGTGTTCGAATCTAAGGACAGAGCAGAAAGATTCGTAACCGCGTTTGTCTATGCTGTCAAAATGTGTGGGGGAAAGAGCAGTATGTTTCAACCAACGCCAAGTAGGCCTTGACCCGCATAAGTGGCGTCGCTATGGGGTATCCTGCATCAGGCAAGGCATTAGTCGCATATTCATTTAGCGAGCAAAGGAGAGGATTTCGAGAATGGAAACGTTTTTTTGTAAACCAGAGGTGTTCTGGGTTGGCGTGCAAGCGCTGACAGCTTTGGCTGCACTCGCCATAGCTATTTTTGCCTTGATCGGCCTCATTTTCTACACGGTTTACACCCGTAACATGATGAAAATTAGCGAGAAGGCATGGCAGCTTAATCTGCTTCCATCCTTGGTTATAGAAGTGGGTTTATCACAGTCCGGAGCCCGCGAGTTGACCATTACAAATGTCGGGGTTGGCCCAGGACTTAATCTCAGACTCTGGGTGCAGCCGGTGACTCAAAAGTTCGAGTTGAACGGTGATGTTTTAGTACATGAACAAAATGTACCGGAGACATTTCTCGGCTCCTTGTTAAGCCAAAGTACGCGACAAGTCACTGACAATAACTCTTCCGACAATATGCGGCTCCTGTATGTTGTCGAGGCAGACGACCTTGCCGGTGGAAGCCAGCAAATTCAGCTCGTTGCTGGGCCGGGCCCCGGAGAACGTCATACTCTGCAAGTACGCAAGATGAGCACCGATTTGCCGATCAACTGGGACGCGAGCTTTATGCAGAAGGTACTCTGGCTGTTTAGACGCTCCCCAAAGGAGATGAAGAGAACATGAGGAGGCCCGTCCGCGGAGCAAAGCGTTGAAATACGTAAACCTCTCAAACATGAAGCACCTGACAGAAGGGCTCACTTTCAACTTGGAGCGATGCGCTGAAGTTCTCGATTCTACACTCGTGGGGCTAAACGAGAAGACTCGAATGTCGGATTACGTCGTTTCTTGGAATGAGATGAGCCCATCCGACCGCGCGCCACTCGCGTTTCGAGATCGAGGCAGAATCATCGTGGAAATATGTCAGTCGCTCACGAAGCGTGGGCCGCTCTTTACCTCCACGGTTCTCGAAGCCAAGAAAGAGAAAGAAACAGCGCCGGTCGTATTCTTTAAGATGCACTCGCCCACGCTCGACATCCCAATGCGCGTGGAGATTCCGTTGCGTGCTCTCATCAAAGGTGGCCAGAGCCTCGAAGGAACATATTCCGTTTACCTGCACGCGCTCATCTGTAACGATGGGCGGGAGTTCGTCTACTACGGAATAACCAAAAGAGGCTGGAATATACGCTTCACCGAGCATGTGAAATCAGCACTCGCGGACGAATCTCGCCGGTTATTTCCCTCCAAATTGAAGGAGCTAATATCCGCGCGTGTGCAGCATGTCCACAGAGAAAGTCAGACAGGGCCAATGTTGACTGCTTTCGTCACCTCGGTTTGCGCAGTCGGCCTGAACGAGGATTCGGCGATGGACGCAGAAGAATACCTCGTGGACAAATACAGCTTGTCGTCCAAATACCCGAACGGCCTGAACATGATCCCAGGTGGCCGTGAGGGCATCAAGGTATTGCGAAAGCTATCACCTGTCGGCGGAACATCTTTGACCGAAAGTGATGATCGTGAAGCGCTGCTCGATGAGTATTTGAAGACTCACCCACATTTTGGAAGGCCGAACCCAGGAGTCGCCGAAAGTTGGAATGATCCGGCGTACGCTGAGGCCGTCATCTGTGGCCGCGAGAATCGGTTAAGCGCGGAACAAGTTCGCGAAATCCGGTATCTAGCGGCAATGGGAAATGGCCTCGACCGAATCAGAGAGCTGATCGGCGCATTGGACGACGGCCAAGTCTCGCGCGTCTTGTCGGGTCGCACATATACTCGGATCTCATAGAGAATGTCTCGGCACGATCCTGCTGTGAATAGTTTCTATTGAGCATTTCAAGACGCAGGGGTGACCGAAGCGGAGCACACGCAATCTAAGTTCGTCACGATTGCTTTCACTTCCAGTGTGCGATTTCGCAAATGGCTGAGCGTCGGAGCAAGGACGGGAATTGACTTTTCTCGCCCTACTTCTTCTTTTTGGTTTTCTTGACGCCCTGCCGAACAGCGACAGACTCATCTGCCTCAGTTCGACCACCAGACGGATGCCCTTTCCTTAGTTGCTTGCTTGCATCTGTCAGTTCTCCCTTTGTTGGTGGTTTGATCTTTTCTTTCTTCTTAGCGACCATCGCAAGCCCTCCTCGCAAGCAATCTTACAACGAGCCAGTCGGTAAGTCAGTACCTTTCTTGATCCCGTTGAAGGCACGACAAGTGCATTAGTAGCGCTGAACTTGCTTTCAATTCCAGGGAGGGAGCAACTGCCAGTTGGCTGGGAATTGCATTGCCCGAAGATTGACCGTCGGGTGAGCGTTGAAAAGCACCTTGAGCCGCTCGCCCCAGCCGGAATCAGGAGCAATGTCGGCGAGCAGGGTTTGAATGATTAGCGCAATCACGTAAAAGCGGTCGTTGCCAATGCCACTTGCTTTCCACGCAACGGGCAATTCCGGCTTGACGGCAAGTTCCCGATTCCACAACCGGCTGTGATGCGCGCATACATTGCGGACCGCCGTCAGGGCATGGAGCCAGCTTACAAAGACCGGTTGCGGCTGTTTGAATTCGCGGGCGACTTTCTTCCGCAGGCTGGTCCTCAAGTGTTCATACATCTTCGAGAGCGCGCCGAAGCTGATAAGCTCCGTCGCCATCCACACCGGCAAGTCCGTTTCCGACGTGTATTTGGTCCGGTAGTGGCCGATGAAAACCTCGGTCGAACGCCCTTCTTCGCGCCGGAGAATCTTCATGAAGTCGGCATGATTGAATGCCGTCGCGAAATTGGCCGCGTCAGCATAACCGAAAACGCCCAGGTCTTTTCCTATTTCGTAGGTAATGACGGCTCGAACGCTGATTTCAATCGCGTCCAGTGCTTCGCGCACGAGCCGCCGCAGGTCGGCATCGAATCTGTAGAGATCAACGATTTGCTCGAAGGTCGTTCCCGGACGAAAGTTGCCGGTGGCGGAGTCCTTGAAGGGAATGAAATACGCGCTCAGGCGGTAATAGCCAATTCGTCTCAGCCAATACAGCGTACCGGCCCTGTCGGAACAAGCAAGGCCGCGACGGATCAATAAATCGAGTTGATCTTCGTAAGGAAGATGAGGCTTGCTGTATTTCATAGGAAAAAGAAAAACCCGCCGATTTGAGCGTCACCTGTTTCCAGGGAGAGGCTTGGCGGGTATGTCATCATTATAGTGACGGAATACCCGCCGGTTGTCAAGTGTTTTGCCCTCGCGGTCAGCCGGATCGGAAGGCGTTTGAGTGCCTGCGAAGCCATTCATTTCCTTCCAGATAGCCGCTCGTCATCGCCACTACTCGATTCTATCGCCCCTGCCCGGCGTCGGGCTTAGCGTCGTGCTGGAAACGATGTGGTTTCTGTGAATTGTCGCCTGAACTGCCGCTTTTGTCCGGTTGCAGCGTTGGAGTAGGTTGCACCATGGCCGGCGTCGGCGCTGAGGTTGCCTCGGAAGGCGAATCCCGGCAACCCTGAATCTCCATTCCGCAGAACATACCGACAAGAAGGGTTGCGCCGCCGGCAAGAGGAATCCAGATGCGCAGCAAATCGCCCTTCAGTTCATGCAGGAGCGAGTCAACCGTCTTTGCCCTGCTTTCCAGGGAATATGTCAATCGGTTGTTGGCGGACTCAACTTGAGCGACGATCCCGCCATGTGAGTCCGACAAGGTGCGCAGAGCAGTGGAGAGTTCCTTTTGGGCGGTTGTCAGGGCCGCGCCGGTTGTTTGCAGACCTTTAACCGTGGCCGCTATGCCCGATTGAAGAAAGTGCTGCCGCAGACTCTCGCCCAAGAGCTTTGCAATTTGCTGCGGATCAAGACCGGCTTCAACTTCGCCGGGGAGCACAGAAATACGCGCCTCCAATTCGTGAACATAGCTGAGCATTTTCTGTTGCGCTTCATCCGAAAACTGCCGATGCAGATCAAGCATTTCCTGAAAGCGTTCGCGCTCGTCGGCAATATCCTTTGGCGTGTGGCGGGTGAGCAGGGCCAGAATGCCCATCGCTTCGAGAATGCGCAGCATTTCATCGTCCGGGCTGAGCGTCCGGGTATGCGCGAGAACGCGATAATACTCGGCCTGCAACTCTTCCGGCACGAGGCGGGCGAGAGAGTCGAAGAGCGTCGGCTCTCCCGCCGTGACACTTGCGAGTTGAGAATTACCCGGAGCCGTACTCATGGCAAGAACACCTGCCTTGCACGGTCGAATTCAGAGAAGAGCCGCCGCCGGTAACTCTGCGCTCGCATGACGAGCGACGCCCGCTTCAGTTCGTCAATATCGGCCTTGCGGTCTGCTACCTGTCCCAGTTGGATTCCGTGTTGCCGGACTGGGTTTTCAAGTTCAGCAAGCCGGAACTCCATCTGCAAGATTTCCGGCGAAAAGGCTTCGCGGAAACGACTCGCCTGTTCGGTGGACCTCCAGTATGTGAAATCCGCGAGGGCGCTGGTTGCGTTCTCGACGACGACGTATTCGACGCGATCCTGTAACCGGCTGGCCCAGGCCAGGACGCTTTCAACGCTGGCCGGGTCAGGGGTGACTACGCCGACGGCTGTGAAGCGGACACCCATCGCGGCTACGTCCTCGTACATCGACTCGAACCAATCGGCAGCAACCTGCCCGGCCCCCGCCCCCATGTCCGCAAGGATGATGGGAGTACCGCCGTCAAGGTGATCGACAAAGGCGTCGAGACCTGCCGGAGTGTGAATATTGACCTTGGTCACCGTTCCGTTGAAAAAGTGCTTCAGCGAACCGCGCGCCTTATTCTCGGTGTCGAGATCGAGCAGGGTGACAGGAATTTCATTCGTGGCAAACCACTCGGCCAGGGCGACCATGACGCCGGTTTTGCCGACGCCGCCTTTGCCGCCCATGGTAAAGACAACACGCTTTGAATACGCCGTCATTGCTCACCTCCGTTGCTTGTCAAGGTCAAAGGTTCGTTCTCACGGAAAACAAAGCGGGCAGGCTTTGCAGTCCGCACCACTGGCTTTGCTTTGAAGGCGCTAACGCGGTCAAGCACCGGCGACTCTGCTGTAACAAGCTGGATTGGCGGCAGTTCGAATTGTGTGCGCTTGCGATGCTTAGCGCGGACCTTCACAAAGGAATGCAGTGTGCTCGGCGCAACGTACAAGCCAAGGCGCTCCTCAAAAAGGTGCGCAACCTCGCGGTACGTCCGCCCCTTGCGTCGTAGCTCGCGGATCAGTTCACGGTGGGGTTCGAGTTTCGAGCGGTATGGTTTTTCAGGGAGAGATTCGAGAATCGTCTGAAGTTCTGGTTCCATTGGCTTGTCTCCAGAACCCCGTACTGCGTTGTTCCAATAGGCGTCCGATAAGCGGCTCCGACGGTGCCTGAAAGTGCCTTATTGCGCTATCCATGCCACCTAGTTTCAATAAGTTACCAGGCGTTCGGCTACTTTCACGGCGATAACACGGGTTCAAATCCCGTCGGGGACGCCAATTAAATCAATAATTTACACATCTTCCTCTCCCAACCAATTTTCACCGGGGCCGTCTCGGGGCCGATAGATTCAGGCCCAAATCGCCCGATTGTGCGGAAAATATTTTTGCGTGACCGTCTCCGTGATGCGGACTTCCGGCGCTCGAAGTCGGAACAGGGAGGCGGACGCTGTCCAGCGCACCTCTGGCAGTCGCTTGTATTCCGGTGAGGCTGATCATGGCTCAGCGCCGCCGCGCCAGTTGGGAGATTCAATCTCTGTTCCTTGACTGCATTGGTAACATTGAAATTGCATCCCCAAAAGGACTGTGAGAATGAGCGATTTGCCTGAGAAACTCCTTGGCTTTTGCTGGATGAATCTGCCTCCTTATGCGCGTATCAGAATCATGGAGCGCGAACCCGGCACTGCGTGGATCTTTGGCGCGGGAGCATCCCATCACTACGATCTCAACAAATTCGCGGTGCCCGTTCCCCTAGCAAATGGGTTCTTTGATGCCTTTAATTCGCTACCAAGCTCACAAGAATTGAACACCCACGTGGGGCCATTGATCTCATTCTTGGAGCACTATCGGGGCGTTCATCCTCTGCACGTCAATGAGTGGAACGAGAACATCGAAGATTTCATGACTTCAATTGAAGCTGAAATCGAGAAGCTCAGGGCAATACTCAACAAGCGCCCATTGACCGCCGATGAGTACTTAAACGCGTGGAGCTTCGGTACTGCGTTTAACAATATGAATTTTATCTTCGCAAACGTGCTCAATGAGACCCTGAACGGTGCTTCGACTTCGCTTTATCACGATCTTCTTCCCTTGTGTAGCCCTAATGACTCATTCATCACCTTTAACTGGGATGCCCTGCTTGATAGGGCGCTAATGGATTCTGGGGGGTGGTCACCGAACGATGGTTATGGTGTCGAGTTTACAGCCTCGCTCGATTCGACATGGGTTTCACGAATGCCTGGCGAGCGCCAGTTTCCGACGAAGTGGAAACTGTTGAAGTTGCATGGCTCTACAAACTGGCTGGTTCCCTATGTAGGAGTCCATTTCCAAACGCTTGAGTATCAGTCGATTGTGCCGAATTCAGATCGGCTCTTCTTATACTGGCATTGCAGCCTTCCCTACTCTACCCACAAAGGGCGGTGGAGAGGCGGCTATGTGCCTCCGAGCTATTGCTATTACCCGCCAAATATCCCGGCAGAATACTTTAACGAGAGAGAAATCTCCGCAGGGCCAGGACGTGTCTTTCTTCGAACAACCCCAAGAATCAACTCTCCGTTCCCAGAACTTGAGGAGACTGGCGTCCCTTCATCGCCTGTTTTGATCACTCCTGTTAAGCAGAAGAAATATGACACCTACAAAACGACGATTGGCAGCCTGTGGAAGCAGGCCGAAGAGGCGCTGATTACTGCCAACAGAATTGTTGTAGCTGGCTACTCATTTCCACCAACCGACATTCGCCCCTTGGAATTATTGAGAAGTATCCTCGATAAGCGAGGCAATGAGATTGATCTTGAGATCGTAGCACCACACGTCGCAGACATTGCTGAGCGCATTGGCGCGTCTCATCTTGAGAAGGCAATGCATGTAAGTTTGCATGACATGAAGTTTGAAGAGTATGTATTTCGGTTGCAGGAAAAGGTTCCCGAGCTAATGAAGAAGGCAATGGATGAAAACGAGGATGTCCGAAAATGGGTCCAGATGCTCTCGGCCCTCAATCAGAGGGCCTCATCTCAGGACGGTTCAGAATGAGTGCGCATCGATTTTCTCGCCTTCGATCTCGCTCGATTTGAGGACATCCTCGGTCAGCGTGTGCAACACCGCTTCCGTCCGCAGCTCGAATCCGGAGGCCTTCCATCCGGCCGATCAGACGCCCCTGCCGGTGTCGCACATCGACGAGACGCGCGGAGATACGCGCGTGGTTCCAGCGGAATCCCGGCCAGTCTTTCAGCTCGTGGATATAGGTTTTTATTCGCCGCACCATCTGGGTAGAATCTACGCGTTATTCGCCGCAAATGCAATGATAATCTCCGCGTTACATGCGGTGATTAGGCGGTCTATTCGCCGCATGCCGGAATGAGCCGGTCCGTGCCTCCCCTGCGTCAAGCAGATACCCAGACCGGAAATAACTGGCCAACCTTACCTACCCCGATTCGTGACGCCTGCATTGCTTTTGGGGGCGAAGAGTTTTCAAAGGGACGATTCGCCGACCACACATTCGAAATCCTCAAACGTGGTTATCCTTTCATGTGGTTAAAGCAACGGCATGCCGAATTGGGGAAAGAGGTCGGCAGATCCCCAGTTGGCCGCCTTTGCGATGTTCATCACGGGGGGAAAATCGGGATACCATGGCTGATTTGGAAGTTCACCTGGCTGGCCGCTGCCCCAGAGCATCGTGAAACCCCAATCTCCGTTGAATTGCATGACGCTTGAGGAACTGCCCAAAAGGCCGCCTTTTTGGGCGTAGAACTGGCCGCCGCCGAGGCTGCTTACATAGTCGAAGCCAAAGCCTGCGCGTGAGTTTCCAGCAGCGCTCATCTGTGCGCCGGCAGTCAACATGCTGGCGAGAGTTGCGCGCGTGAGGGCGGGGTTGTCTTTTTGCGAAATGAGGATGGCGATGAGCCGTGCCAAGTCTGTAGGAGCGGCGCTGAGGCCGCCGGCGCCTTCGTTGATCTCCAGTTGGACGTTGCCGTAGACGTCGGGCACGAGCGGCTGGGCCTGGGACATGACGCTGGAGTAAACCGGCAGATCGTAGTTTTGGTAGCGGGCCTCGTCGCTGGGTTGATTGGCCACTAGACTAACCCCGCGGCGGATGCGTGTGATGGAGAGCGGGTTGAAGAGATATTGCTGGTATGCGTCGATGGGGAGGGCCTGATTGCGCAGCTTGCCGGCAACGCGGCCTAGTAGATAGTAGCCGCAGTTGTTGTAGACCTGCGTTGCGCCAGGATTGCTGACGAGCGGTAAGCTGGCGATGTAGGAGTCTGTCATAGGCGCGCTGACAGGCAGTACATTCGGTTGTCCGGCCGCAATGAATGCCTGTTGAATGGCGAGGGCATTGTCTGCTCCGCCGGGGTTAAGTCCGCTGGTGTGATTGAGAAGTTGCTGAATGGTGATCTGGCTAAAGCGCGCATCGGAGGGTGATGCGCCGGTCGGAGTCTGGAGGCCCAGGACTCCTTGCAGTGTGTCAGTGATCTTGAGAAGGCCAGCCTCGATGAGTTGATAAATGACGAGCGAGGTGACAGACTTGGACACGCTGGCCAGGCGGAAGCAGGTGGTGGGCTCGGCGAGCGGCCAGCCGGGCTCGGCGAGTGTGTAACCTCGTGCGTAAACAAGCCGTGTACCGTGAACGATGGCCAGACCGGCGTGGCGCGCGCCGTAGTTGGCCATTGACTGCTGGATGATGGCATCGATCTGGGCGTTGGCGACGGGTCCGGTCGCATTGAAGGCCTTTGGAATAATGCTCTGGCTCTGGGCGAAGATTGCGGAGATGGTGGCTGAATCTGCGTCTGCGCCGGCAGCCTGCACACAGACCGGATAATAACCCTGAGTCTTCCACTTATCGAACGCCGTCTGGTATTGGGCGGGTGTCATGTCATGGTCCGCCTGCCAGGCTCCAACCTGATTGTCGACGAAAAGTGACAGGTATTGTCCGCTGGCGTTGAGCGTGACAAAGGAGGGGCGGCACCAGCCGGAAAACTCGGCATTGAATCGATCCTGATAGGTACCGGCGCTATCGAGAACGCCATCGTTATTCCATAGAGTTTGGCCAGTATTGGGAACCCATACGGCGGCAAAGGTTGGACTGGAGGAGTCGCCATAGGAAGCGGCCCAGCGAAGGATGAGGCTCTGACGCCGCGTTTGTCCGACCAGTGCCTCAAAGGTGATAGGTCCGCCGTTGTACCAGGCATCCTGCACGTTGCCGCCGCCGTCGATGTAGCTGAAGTGCAGTTCATTGTTGTAGACACAGACAAAGAGGTTGCCGGTTGCCGCTGGGCCACCGGTAACGCCGGTATTGTTGATGGTCTGGAATTGCCAATTGGAGCCGTCGTACCATGCGTCCTGGACGTTGCCTGCGCCATCGAGGTAAGTGAAGTGCTGCTGATTGTCATAGACGCTGACGAAGAGGTTGCTGGCAGCAGAGGGGCCGTTGGTCATGCCACCGTTGTTGATCTTCTGCCGGTTCCAGCCGGAGCCGCTATACCAGGAATCTTGAATGTTGGCGTTGTCGTCGATGTAGGCAAAGTGCTGCTGATTGTTATAAACGCTGACGAAGAGATTGCTGGCCGCAGAGGGGCCATCGGTCATGCCACCGTTGTTGATCTTCTGCTGGTTCCAGCCGGAGCCGCTATACCAGGAATCTTGAATGTTGCCGTTGTCGTCGATGTAGGCGAAGTGCTGCTGATTGTTATAAACGCTGACGAAGAGATTGCTGGCCGCCGAAGGGCCGTTAGTCACGCCACCGTTGTTGATCTTCTGCTGGTTCCAGCCGGAGCCGCTATACCAGGAATCTTGAATATTTCCGCTGTCATCGATATAGGCGAAGTGCTGCTGATTGTTATAGACGCTGACGAAGAGATTGCCTTTGGCCGAGGGACCGTTGGTCATCCCGCCGTTATTGATCTTTTGCTGGTTCCATCCAGAGCCGCTGTACCAGGAATCTTGAATATTTCCGCTGCCATCAATATAGGAGAAGTGCTGCTGATTGTTATAAACACTGACGAAGAGATTGCTGGCCGCAGAGGGGCCGTTGGTCATACCGCCGTTGTTGATCTTTTGCTGGTTCCATCCGGACCCACTGTACCAGGAGTCTTGAATGTTGCCGCTGCCGTCGATGTAAGTGAAGTGCTGCTGATCGCCGTAGTCACAGACGAAGAGGCTGCCAGTTGCCGGTGGGCCGCTGGTTACCCCGCCGTCGTTTATCTGCTGAAGGCTCCATGGGTCTGGGCCCGACGGAAGTCCATTGCGAGTAAGCGGGATAGGGCTTTGCGGCTCGAATACAGCGGCATAGAGGGGAGCGCTTGCCGGGCCAGTGGCAGCGATGATTACCGGGCCGTAACCCTGTGCCGCTTCGGAATCGAAGGTCTGCTGCCACTGGTTGCCTAGGACGCCGGGATATTGGTGCTGCGCGGCAGGCGCAGGTTGAACCATGACAGCAGCATAGACGGGCGAAGATGTTGCGCCATAGACGCTGAGGGAAATGAAGCCATATCCCTGCGTCTGATATTGGGTGGTTAGACTGACGTGACTCGCTAAAGTTTGACCGTGCCAACCAACGAAATTCATCTAGCTGACCTCCGATGCCGTTGGGGTGTGATATGCGCCCGATCTGATGACACGAGCGCTCCCATTCCGCGTAACTCACATGTATGGTGTTGGAGATCTAGGAATCGTTTCGAGTTGATGCGACGAAAGATAGTAGGCGTGTCTAGTTTGCGAGGCCGATCAAGGCGCTCGACTGGCTTGCTTGCATGATATCCACCATGGTCCCCTACGTTAATGAATCAGCGTCTATCTGATAGGTTCTGGTTGTGTAGTCGGCAATGTGGACAATGGGAGAAAAGCGGCGCTATTTCCCGCTTGCCGACCATGCCAAGAATCGTGAAATAAAGCCGATTGAGATTATTGCGGACAAGAATAAACGCGGCAAAGCAGGACTAGAGCCTGTTATGAACTTTATTCCGCGGACTGAAAAAGTTATGAATGGTTCCGCACATCGGCCAGTATGGGTTCATGCAGAAGGAGTATCGGACCGGGTATCCGAGCGATGTGAACGATGAGGAGCGGGCGTTTGTGGCACCGTGCTTGGCGCTATGCCGTGAGGATACAGCGCAGCGAGGGCATTCTCTGAGAGCGGTATTCAACGGACTGCGCTATATCGTGAAGACCGGCAATCAGTGGCGCATGATGCCGCACGACTTGCCGCCTTGGCCGGTGGTCTATCCGCAGATGCGGCGCTGGATGGAGGCCGGATGTTTTCAAATCATGGTCGAGGATCTGTGCATGCTGCTGCGCGAGTTTGCCGGCCGTAAGAGTCAGCCTACGACGATGATTCTGGATAGCCGCACCCTGCTATGTGGAAGTTGACGCTTTGCCTGTTTCTCGGCCCTGCTACGATACCAGTCAGCCTGATCGCTCACCCAGTAATTAAGAGTTTCCCGCATATCTCTTGTGGCAACCAGATGGTTTTCAGTTGCTTCGTGCATCAACCATATGTTGCGCAATGCCATCCGTATCCAGTCAAGCTGTGTACGACAATGCACCAGATAATGACTATCAACGGGCTCCTCGATGCCCGACAACTCCCAGAAGTACTGCACGCGAAGCGCCTCTGCGAAAGCTCGCGTGTCCAAATACAGGTTCTCTACACCTGAGAACTTCGCCACCTTGTGGATAGCCAGAGCAACGCCGAGCAGGCGCGAAAAACTGAGCCATAAGGCTGAATTTGCAGTCAGCATGTCAGCGCGAACACCATAAAGAAACGCGCCAAGCCCCGCCGTAGCGAGAATTGCATAGAAGAAGAGCCTACGGTTATTGTCGGCGTTAACGGAGATCGCATCTGCCTGCGCGTATAGCAATTCCAGCCGATCAAGGAATCGTGGTAGCGGACGGCGCCGGGAATCTACGCAACCCGAATGCTCCGGATCCCGAGGAACTTCGATGCAGAGCGGTTCAACGCGACTAACTTTTCAACCTCCTTTGCAGTCATCCTCATTCCGGACCAAGATCACTCTGAAAGAAGGCTTACGGCCAGTGGAGAACTGCCTTCGCATGGAGGGTTCACTACCGCGCAAAGTGCTGATGGCACTTTTTAGACCTCGCTGTTCGAGTCAAGCATAGAAGGAGTTTGCACCATTCTACCGCCGTCGCAGAATACCTGGATTGTAGATCGCAGGGGTTAGGGTTCATGAATCCAGGACGTGTGACTTTGATCAAGAGCAATGAACTCGATTCGCAAATCGAACGTTTACATATTTTTTCCTTGCCAACTTATTCATTTTGTTTGTTTAATATAAGAGAAGGGGCTGTCGCCGAGCGGTCCATACTGAAGACAGCCTCCCCCGGGGTTTTCGAAACACTTTTGCTGTTGCTCAATCGTCCGGTTTCCCGCTTTACTCCGGACGCTTCATCGCAACGAAATACAAGGTGGATTGGGGAGGTCATCCCATGTTCTTCAGATCGGCATCCAAAGCCGCAATCGGCTTTGGAAAAGGTGGCTTTTCCCGCGTTCACCCGTGGCTTGTGCTCGCAACTCTGGTCGTGCCGACTGGGATCGGTCAGCGAGCATTCGCTCAAACTCCGGCCATTAGCAGCATTAGCCCGAGCACTGTGAATGCAGGCAGTGCGGCATTCACACTGACGATTTTCGGCGCCAATTTCGACACCACTTCCACGATTCAGCTCGATGGAACCATATTGACTCCGGCTTCAGAGAGCGCAACACAGTTAACGGCAACCGTTCCGGCTTCGCTGGTCGCTTCGACCGGTGCGCTCTCGGTTTCAGTCGTCAATCGTGCCCCTACCGGAGCCCCGCTCACCTCCAATGTGGTGACACTCGTTGTGGCGACTCCTGTGCCATCGCCGTCCTTGATTAGCGCTTCCCCCGGGTTCCCCGTGCAAGGAGCCAACCAGGTGCGGATGACGCTGGTGGGGGCGAATTTTCGGGTTGGAGCCACGGTGGTGATCTCTCCACCACTGGCGTCGTTGAGCACCTCGACGGGAAGACTACAAGCCACGGATGTGGTCGTGGTCAGCGTGACTCTAGTGAATTCTGGGCTGATGACTGCGAGTCTCAATATCAGCCCCACGGCCGCTGCCGGCTTGCGCGCGATCGATGTGCTCAATGCAGACGGGACGAGCACCGCCGGTGGGATTGCGGTTCCCGCAGTTGGTTCGGGAAGCTCGCAACCGATGCGCGTACAGACAGCCAGTTCGCTGGGAGCGCCGCTGACTGTCTTGAACATGGGCTTGTTACATCCGCGCGACGGAACTGTCGTGATGCAGGGACAGGAACTCGATGCTGACGCCATTCTGGCCGGATCTGGAACAGGAACCATCATTGGCCAGTGGGTGTGGGATGGCAACGTGGTCGAGCAGTTTTCGACAACCATTGTGGGCGGAACGAGTGCGACAATCCGTACGCGTCAATCTCTGCCGACCGCATACCTGGGCGCCCATACGCTGCAGTTGCGGATGATCCAGCCGAATCTGGTGGCGAGCGTTCCCATCACGGTGATGGTCAATCCAGGCGGCTGGCGGCTGGAGCAGATGATTCTACCGGAATACGGTCGTGGCTTTTCCACGAGCGATCCTCCGTCGCTTTTGTGGTCCCCGGTTCCCGGAGCGGAAAAGTATCAGATAGGCTTCTCCAGCCAGCCGTATCTGAGCACGATCGGCTCATGGTTTGACGTGGTGGACAATCGCTGGGATCTTCCAGCATCCGTGTGGAGGGATTTGCCCGAGGGGATGATCTATTGGACGGTGCGCACCATCGATTCCAACGGCGTGCCGCGCAAAGCGTTGCCGCTGCGGGCCATCTATCACGTAGCAGAGGGTGAGTTGCGTGCAACGCATCCGGCTCCCTCTCGCACGGCAACGGGCCACACGCTTTTGGAGTGGAAGCCGGCGCGCACAAATGGTTATTACTTTGTTACGATCAGCAGCGACTTTGCGGGCACGCAGATTGTTCGCCAGTATCTAACCATGGATTCAAAGCTGGATCTGCGCGCGGTGCAAGCGAAGTTACTGCCGGGAATGACGTACTACTGGCAGATCGATGCGCTGGCGCCAACCGGACAATTGCTTTTCTCGGGGCCGGTCCAGAACTTTGTAGCGGAGGTGGGACCGCAGGCGCAACTGAGACGAGACGAGAAGCCTGTGCTGCTGGCTTCATTGGGAACACCTTCTTCGCTGCCTGATTCACTCGACCTGACCAGCGAGATCGCAGGCCAAACACCAGCTCCAGGCAGCAGCACGAGACAGCTGCAGCCTCCTATCTCAGTGAACTTTCAGACGCCGGTCAACCCATCCGACGTAAGCCTGATGTTGGACGATATCGACATTACTACTCTGGCGCAAATCACTGAAGCGAAAATTACTTTTACGCCCCCCCTGGCGCTGGCAGGTGGGGAGCACAACGTCAATCTCACCGTTGGCAGTGATGCCACTACATGGAAGTTCACAGTTCTGGCTCCGCCTGCGCCTTTTCCGTCTGCGATTCCTGCGACGGCCGCGCTGGAGCCGGGCACGGATGCAGAGGCTCCTACTGTTACAACGGCCGGCCAAATGCCAAAGACGTCGACCGTCGCGGGTGCACATCACACTCAATCATTATCCGCGCAAAACGCCGTTCGGCCTTCGCTTGAGGGTCAGATCGGCATGAACACACAGTGGGCCTCGGGCTCCAATCCGCCAGACACTAATGTTTTGTCAGCGGCCGAACACATGACCTACCAGAAGGGTCCGTGGCATGTGGAAGCCAATGGCAGCGGCGCGCTGAACTCTGTCCTAAATCCTGAGGTGAAGCGCACCAGCAAAGGGCTGGTCAACGACTACGTGCTGCAGGTGGGCTATAAGCAGGCGGCATGGGGCGCGAATTTGCGCTTTGGGATTGTAAGTCCTGTTCTGTTTACTGACGCGCAGTTTGTAACTGCCGCGACACCTAGGCAGGGAGCGGAACTGACTCTGAAGTCGCCAGCTGGCGCGCTGGGATACTTTGTGAATACCGATGACACTGCGCTTGGCGGGGGCTCGGGAATCAACTTTCATCAGCAGATTATGGGCGCCAGCTACCAGGCGCCTCTGCCGCAGTGGGCGCAGTTCCGGCTAATGTGGTTGAGCGCGCAAGATACGGGAGCGCCGACGACGGTCAGTTACGATTCGCAGGGCAACCCGATCATTCTTCCCAATCCGATTGCCACAACCTCTGCCGGCGATGTGATCGGCGCATTGCTCAATGTGCACGTCAGGAAGAGGTGGTTGTGGTCTTCAGAGTACGCAATCAGTTACGACAACGCCAACACATCTGACCCTGCGTCGAAGCGCGAGTTCGGACGCGCCTGGAGGTCTGGCCTCGCCGGGCAAGCCGGCAAGATGAATGCCAATGTCGCCTATCGCGAAGAGAGTGCCAACTTCGGCAATCCTGCAAACCCTAGCCTTACGCAGGCAAGCCAGCCAAACCTGCGCGGTGTGGACGGATCAATTACCGATGCCACCCGCGCGGGAAACTTCGGGCTAACGTATACCTTTCTGGATAACAACATTCATCCCACCACCAGTGACGAGTTGCGCATGAACAGCGTCGACGAAAACTGGAGTAAGGCTCTGGGCGTGAAAACCAACCTCACGGTGGAGTCGCGCCAGTCGTTGACTGAAACCGGAACGGTTCCCGCTGCTCTCGAAGGCCAGCCGGCCGATCAGACAGGCGCGCAGGATCTGCGCGACATCTCCGGCAGCATTAACTTGAGCCGCCAGATCGGCACCGTGTCGATGACTGCGGGAGGAACGCGAGACTGGAACCGCAACAATCTTACTCCGAGTGCGGACACAATTACCTCTTCGGTGAACGCCAGCGTCAACCTGGCCACCAAAAAGTTCTTCCAATTGAATGCACAGTTAAATGCGAACTGGGTTGCGGCGGATGGACAAACAGTTGGAACGACGAGCAACTATACCGTCTATGTTCAACCCGCCTTTTCCTGGAAAAAACCCACGTTGCAAGTCTCTCCGCTGGTTACGGTGGCCAAAGGCCAGACGAAGCTGGCCAGCGGCACGCTCAGCAGCGATACCCTGACTGGTCAATATGGCGGCAGAGTTTCATGGACTCTCCCCGGCGCGTTGAAATTCAGCACCTTGTCCGCGCAGGGAAGTTACAACCAGAATCACAATACAGTTGCGAGCCTCGATCAGAACACAACGCAGTTATTGATTCTGTGGACCGCAACATGGGGACATAAGCACACGTTCTGAGGGTACCGCGATGAGACAGTGCGCTTCCAAACGGAAGCTCTGCGCACAAACCGGATATCTCGCCTTCTTGCTCGCAATGCTATTTTGCGGTAAGGGCGAAGCGCAGTTTGCTCCGCCAACTTTCATCGCCTTCAGCCCTACGCAGGCCTCCGCGGGTTCCACCGTCACGCTCGCTTTCACTGGAGCAAACTTTGTTCCTCGCTCCCTGAATCTGATGTTTTCTCCAGCGCAGGGTATTACAGTGACCAGCGTGCGAGTGGTTTCTTCCATGCAGATCGTTGCCCAGGTACAAGTTGCCGCCAGTGCTCAGGCGGGCAGCCGCCAGGTCATTCTTTTGGACGCAGATCATAACCTGCATGTCTCTACGCTCTTAACGATCACTGCTGTGGCGCAGAATAATTGTCCGCCTGGAATGGCCCCCACTGCCTGTGGTGTCACGCCATCGGCGGCGCCGGTTCTAAAAGAATTCACTCCGGTATCAGGCGTGCAGGGCACGACGGTGGCGATGACGTTTACCGGCGCAAAATTCACTGCCCCCGTATCTGTACAATTCACGCCCAACAGCGGTATCACGGTGCAGTCCGCCACTCTCACCAACGCAAGTCAGATTCAGGCTCAGGTCGTCATTGCTCCCGACGCCGCTCTTAGCTCGCGTGGCGTGGTTCTGATTGTTGGCAGTAAGCAAAGGCTGACGGCTACAAACACTTTTACAGTCGTCTCCAGCGTGACTCCCACTCACACTTCGCCCACACAGATTCTTCGCGTGATTCCCAACCAGATTGCCGCGGGTAGTCAGAATGTGGACCTCACACTGGAGGGCACGAACTTTGTGCCCGGCACACAGGTGACGTTTACGGTGGGAGCCGGAGTTCCCGCTGCGATCTTTGCGAACGGCCCTGCTCGCTACGTCAACAGCACGGAGATGCATGTGTCGGTGAACGCGCTGCCGTCTGCACTTCCCGGCGGCCGCGATATCAATTTACAACCACCCGGCAGCCAGGTCCGGCTGTCCGTACTGAACAGTCAGCCCGTCCAGCAGCCTGTGATCGGCAAAGGCATGTTAAGCGTTCTGGCGCAGAAGCAATCCGGTCCTCCTGCGGTCCTGAAGATTCCGCCTATTTCGATTCAAAAGTTCACTCAAGGTGTAATTCATCTGGATGCGCCGCTCGGTCCCGGCACACAAAGCGACCAATATGTAACTTATACTGTTCCTTTGCTGGACGATAACTCGGTTTTTAAATGGCATGAGCAGAATCCTGGCCTGGCCGATTACTATGAGTTGCGCATTTACGCAAAGGATGGCAGGACTCTGCTGGCCACGCAGAAGATCACGGGGGCCAAAACCCTTGCCCTGGGCGCGCCGGGCGGCTTCATCAATGTGGTTCCAACCTACTATCGCCCTGACCCCTCGTTTCTGAAGACGGTACTCGAGCCGACGCGGCGGATGGTTTTCGGCGTCGGGCAATCGGGAGGGTTCGGCAAGACAGTCACTGCACAGCAAAGTCCTCCGTCCGGCGGCAATTCTAATGCAACCGCGCCTCCCGACCAGTTGAATGGCCAACTCAGCCAGGGCGATCTGCAATGGGAAGTGGCAGGATTTCACACCTATAACAAGAATGGAGTGACGACACCGCCGCAGGCGAAGCAATCCAGCGGCATGATTTCGATGCAAAATCAGAACGCATCGCAAAACACGGTGAATGCGCAGAATACCGGCGGTACTGTCGATGTGCAAGTGGAGCTATCGGACCGGTGGCCGCTGAAGGCTCCGCTTCCGCCCACCGGGTTAGCATGCAGCGGTACCGGTGTGACTACTGGAAATCTCGTTGCTCAGAACCTTTCAAAAAACAGCACCGGTTCGAGCACCGACCCCAATAACTACGTTGGTGATAACTGGTCGTTGTCTGGCACGATCGATCTCTCCCGTTCTCCCTATCAGGCCGATTACACTCCACAGACGGCGGTTCCGCCAGGATCGACCTGCGGCAATCAATGTGTCGTCAAGGACGTTACACAGGTGCAATTCAATAACGTCTTTGTAGATTGGGGTGATGGAACGGTTGTGCCGCTGACAGCGCCTCCGGTCTCCTCAACGCTGACCAACTGGGACCCAAGCCAGCAACTCGCGCTGCCAACGAATTCCACTGGTCCTATGCAGCATGCTTACCAGACGACGGGCGGTTTTACGATCCGTGTCTACCAACTTTCCAATGAAGATTTGCAGCATACAAGCGTCGGTTCAGTCTCATCGAGTGTGGATGGTCCGACAACACCATTCATGCAGACGGCGCTTCTCTCTAAGATGACTTCGCAAGGCGTAGTGAGCCGAGGCGGTCTCACAATGGCCAGTGTTCAATCCAGCTTCCAGCAGATTCTCTCGCCGAACAGTGGCAATACATCCGCGTCGCAGGCTGCGAGTGATGCCTACATGCTCGTTTGCCAGCCAGTCAATATTACGGTCATAGAAGATCTAGCGGCAGACGGGCCGCTCCATCTGAAGGGAATCGCTGATCCAGACTTTGGCGCGTACGACATCTCACAAATAAAGGCCCCGGTTCTGGATCATCTCCCCAATGGGAACTTCTCTGGGAAACCGAATCCGCCGAAGGAACTTCATCCTTCCCTTGAGCAAACTAATTCTCCAACGGACTTGAAAAAGTCTCCCGAGCTTGAGCATCGTCGTCTCGGTTCAATATCGACAACACAGACCCCGGTCGCGATTTGTAGCACGTGCGACGATGGCATCGACGCAGCCACTTCGCTTCAGTACTACGGAACCGGACCGGTGCTTGTGACCTGGACTATCGATGGAGTCCAGTCGCAGCAGACTCTTTCGCTGCCTCCTTCGACGCGCCGAATGAATCTGACACGGCAAGGATTCACAACCATTCAATTCGGCGGAATCGTAGTTCCAATTCCGATTCCCGAGCCACCGATCATTGTCTCCACAAGCAAGCCGATTGATTCACCGGGATTGCAGGTTCAACCGTTGGGCAATCATAACGTCACCGTTGAGGCCGATGTATTGCCTCAGCCGACCATGCCTAACCTCTCGAATGCTGTAGGTAAGGCGATAGGCTCACTAGTGCCGATGGGGCTGACGCCATCTCCCGGCTCATCTGCGAATAATGTCAGTGGCAACAAGACGCCCGCCGGACCCGACGTTGCCGAGGCGCAATCTCTGCTGAAGACACTGGCTTCGCCCGCGGGAACCAACCTGCCGCCGCTGAAGGTCGGCCTTCTCTCGTCTTCCAATCAAAGCATTTCCGGTCTTGGTGCAGTGCAATATGTCAACAGCCCGCTGCAACAGGCGATCAGCCAATTGGCCGGCTCGGTTCCAGATCAGCATGTTGCCTCGAACACAAAGCTCTATGAAGTCGTCGCCTCCGATCCAAAGAAGCCGTGCAAATTTCTTTTCCCTGCCAATAACGGCGAAGAATTTGAAATCAGTGGATTGCAGAATCATGTTACCCAGCAAGGTACTACTTACAGCGGTACAGGCAATCTGATCATCCATCTTGCCAACTCCGGCAGTGAAGGCTACGACGAGTATCCACCCATCCCCGTGAAGATCGATAACTGGATCGTGCCCGACGGACTGCATGTGCAAACAGGCAGCATCGATGTTTCTCCCAATCTGACGCTGGCTGCAGGCGTTCCTGGATTGCTGGGCAGCATTCAGCGGATCGAAGCGAAGAAGGCAGGCGGGGAACTCGATGCTACGCTCAATGTCTCTTTGAGTGATGACACGCTGCGCTTGCCGGGCGAGACGCCGGTTTCATGGAACGGAGTTACGGCTGAACTTCATGCAAACGGCGATTGGATCAAGGCCGGGCTGACTCTTTCCACGACATTGATTGGTTGGAGTGCTTTCACGATGCAATCCAATTCGGTACGGTTGGATCTGAGCCATCATGACGGCGATGCGGCGAGTTCCTTGTACTGTGGGCCATTGAACGGTAACGACTGGGTCGGCGTGCGATTTCCAAACCTAGCGATTACTCCCTATACGATGAATCTGATATCGACCGCATCTCTGCAGCCGACCGTTACCGATTGGGGCGTGACTGGAAGCGGACTCTGCGGCGCCCTCATGACGGGACCTTTTACAGCCAACCTAGGTGCAGGAACCGTCAGTTTCGCTTCCATCAACGCGACGGCTTTTAATGGCACTTTCAATGCGCAATATAACGGGATGGATGTCCATGTCCCCTGGCTTGATACGGACCTCAAAGGTAACGCAACGCTGCAATCTGGCGGAGGTAAGCAGGCCAGCATTAGCTTCCCGCTGAATAGCTCTCCAGTTACAAAAAGTTACGGTAATTTCGGCTTCACCGCCAGCAATCTCACGTTTATTCAACAGCAAAACATCGGCTGGGTGGTGCAAGCTAATACGCATTTCGTCTTCTCTGCCGAGAATAGGTCTTTTGCCGCATTTGATCAGGTTTTCAACTTTGGAATGGATGGGCGTGGTTACTTTGCGCAGGGCGCTCCAACAAGGGATGTTTCTCTGGGCGGCAGCTCGCACCTGGGCGAGACTCCGGTCGATCTTGGATCGGTTCATTTGACGGCGCCTTCCTCCGGCCCGCAGGTTCTGGCAGCATTATTCAATGCAAATGTTCACCTATCCGAAGTCATGGCGGCAGCAACCGCTCAGGTGAACTATTCGATCGACAAGAATGGATCGAACTACACAACAACAGGCCCATCGTTCGCACCTTTTACTATCGACGTTCCATATCCTTCGGGTCAGCCGAGCGCTGACGCAAAGATTCATCCCGTTTACTCTGGCGCTTCCGGATCGGGCGGATCGAGCGGGACCGAAATCTCCGGTTCGGTTGATCTCTCCGAGCTGGGTGGACCGCCGATTACCGGGGAGTTTCGCCTGGGCTATCAAGGTGGGCACGATTACTGGCTGACGCGCATCAGTTATGCGCTGGGTCCGACTGGCTTGCCTTTGATTTCCGTTCCGGTTCCTTTGATGAATCTTTATCGCGTACAGGGCGGAATCGGTCATAACTTTCCTATCAGCGCCTTTGAAGACACCGGGTCTCTGAAGGCAGAGCAGCCGGTCATGGACAATTCGTTTCTCTTCATGGCTGGCGTGCGCGTCGGCATGCCCGACCAGTTCACTTATACGCTTGACGGGGATCTCGCAATTAAAGCGGGCGGACAGGACGCTGGAGCTCGCCTGGATTTTCATGCGTGGCTGCTGAAGTCAGCGGATAGTGGCAACGGAGATTTTCAGGGTTACTTGCAATATGCGGGCGGAAACTTTGACGCGCGACTGTGGGGACATCTGAATCTAATGAGCGGCATCGCATCTGTGGATATGGGCAACAGCGCGAGCAATGCGGCGGTTGATCTTCATGTCGGTCCCAGCGGGCCATGGCACATTGATGCCGGCAAGCAGCAAGGCCCACGCATCAGCGGACAGCTACTGGATGCGGGCGCAAATATGTATGTAATGCTCTCTGACACCGGCTTGGCGATCGGCGGCGCAGAGAGCATCAATCTCAATATTGGCGATGACTCGGTGGCGTCGGCATATGTTCGCGGAGACATAGATCTAGGTGTGACTGTTACGCCGCAGCCGCATATCTCCGGCGACCTTTCAGCAAGCGTGTCGGCTGGTGTCTGTGTGGATAGTGCGTGTGTCTCCGCCAATGTTTCCGCGCAGATCCATGCCGAGGCTTTGCCTTTGGAAATGAATGCCAGAGCAAGCATCGGTCTTCCTTGGCCCCTGGGTTCGGTTTCTTTCTCGGTACATATGTAACATTTGGATGGCAAGAGATGATAGGTCGCACAAGAATATCGTTGCTGTTGTTGACCGCGCTTCTGCTGCTTGCGGTTCGGAACAGTGCTGCCCAAGAGGCTCCCGGCGCCATCTTTGCGACTTCCGATGGTAATGGGCAGGTATCTCTCTTGTGGTTTCCTCCGCCTTCTCAGTGGCCTGCTGGCGGCTGGAAACTCTCCGATTCCAGCGGAAAGGTACTCGCACCTCGAATCGCGATCGCCGATCCAACGGCCTTGCAATCGCTTTCAGTTGAGGATGCGGATGCCATCCGTCGCTTATCAGATGTGTTGGCAAAGCCGGCCGCCACGCCGCAACGTAAACAGTTGTTCAATATTATTGGACTGCGCGCCATGACAGATCCGTCCTATGCTCGCGCGTTGGGAATTTACTGGACGCTGAACAAGGTTGCTCCCGGCAGCCACAGCTACAAAGTCGAAGGACTTGACTCAACCGGAATGCCGACCGGGCTTCAACTCACGAGTCCGGAAGTCGACGGAAATACAGCGACGGCGTTGCCGCCAGCTCCAGAAGGGGTTCAGGTCAAATCAGATGAACGCGGAGTTGCACTTTTCTGGTCGCCGCCAGCGGAGAACCGGCAACTTCCGGCGATTGCCTATGCTGTTGAGCGCGATGGCGGAGGCCAGACGAATGCGGTGGTCACCGCCAAACCGGTCATTCCTGGTGTGCGTTGGGATGCGAGAATTCCTCTGCTGCTCGACCGCAACGCTCCACCCAACGATATGCTGACCTATCGAATCTTTAGCGTTGATGTCTTTGGACGTCGCAGCGCTCCCACGTCGATTCGAATCTTTTTTCCGGATTTTCACGCGCTGGAACCTCCGCAGCCAGTGACTGCAAGAGCGGATGTGGGAAAGATCGTTGTGAGCTGGCCCGCGGAGCAAAAGTCCAACCTTGCCGGGTATCTGGTGGAGCGGGCGTTTCTTTACGACGGTCCCTATGAGGCTCTTTCTGCTCAGGCTCTCGCTCCGGCAACAGCGCAGTACGAAGATAACACGGTTCAAGGCGGTACAACGTATTACTATCGCGTCCGCGCCGTGAGCTCGCGCGGGGATCTGGGAGAGCCCTCGAGCGCCAGCGCTGCGCAGGCAAAGAATCCAGGAGTTCCCCCGAAGGTTGAGGGACTCACGGCCGACTCTGGCCAGACCCGCATTCGTCTAACGTGGAAACCGGTCGCTGTTCCTGTTGCCGGTTACTTTGTCGAGCGTCGCGAGGTCACAGGAACTGCCAACGCCGAGCGGTGGGTTCGGCTGAATGCTGGCGTGACGCCGGAGCCTCTCTATGATGATCCGTTGGGACTCGCCTCCGATATAACGATGGAGTACCAGATTGTTGCCGTTGCCTTCGATAATGCAGAAGGGTCGCCCAGCAATTCAGTTCAAGTTGTGATTGCGGATCGATCAATCCCAGAACCGCCTTCAATCACTGCATCGAACGGCGCGGACGGTAAGTCGCAGTTCGATTTTCTTCCCGCCTCGCCAACGGAAAGGTCCGCTCAGTTTTTGGTGTTGCGCTCAGGACGCGAGGGAGATCTCGGCGTGGTGATTGGCGATCCGCTCCCTGGGAATGCGCGCCACTTTACGGACCAGTATGTGCGTCCCGGCGAACGATACTGGTACAGGCTTGTTGCAGTTGGGAAGAATGGAAATCGCAGCGATCCCACACGGCCGATTGCCATACGTGTAGGCTCGCCGCAGTTGGCAGCGCCGCCGGCACCCACCGTGAAATACACATCTGATCCCTATCCGCATTTTGTTCTGCAATTCCAGATGCCGCCTGCCGGACTAAGCCTGATCGTCGAACGGCAGGAACAGAATGATGCTGGATGGATCCGCATCGCCGGTCCAATGGCGACCGATAACGCGACGGATAACAAAGTGCCTTCTTCGGGCGAGGTTGGATATCGCATAGCCTATAACTCTTCCGACGGAAAAGTCGGCCCCCCAAGCCCTGTTGTAAAGATCGCTGCCCCTGTCAAATAGCCAGACATTTCTCTTAACCGAACCGTGTCTTCTCCTCTTCTCCATTGCTTGTTTATTGAGTGGCGAATCGCGTGCGGCACTAATCTATCTATCCGATCAGTGACTACAAACCTCCAACTGGTGTCAGACGAGAATCTCCGAAGTATTACACCGTGTCGAGGCCTTGCCAAATCCGCTTGCACAACGGATTTGTGGTCTGACATTTTTGATCGGCCAGCTCAAAACCGAATCGGTCGCTGATACCGGCGTCCGCGCAACCGCCGAACATATCGCCGCTCTAATGGTCGGAGATCTTACCGCCGACGACGGAAAGCCGCGCTCTGATGTGGCCGTGCAACTCAACTCACTAGCCGATGAGGGTGTCCACTGTGAGGCTGTAGGAGATTTCGGAGCTGAAATGCACCGATTAGCAAGATTTCTGAGTCTTCTTACGTAGTGAACGAAGTTTTTACGGAGGTACCAAGATCCTCATGGACATCAAGGACCGGTGCGAGGAATCTTAGAATCTGTCCACAAACTAAGTTCTTCTCAGCAGTGTGTGAGTGAAACTGATCCAGATCATGGTTTCCGAGGAGGTTGGGCGAAGTTCGTAGTCTTTGCTCAATCTTCTCGACCATCCCAGCC
>Ga0208035_1000079_pt1 | contig 26963 bp, 22 predicted proteins | sample June2015DPH_11_1_FD_184704 | JGI IMG/M metagenome (GOLD analysis project Ga0208035, IMG submission 184704) | Peatland microbial communities from SPRUCE experiment site at the Marcell Experimental Forest, Minnesota, USA - June2015DPH_11_10... | ecosystem: Environmental > Terrestrial > Soil >...
GGGCGCGGTGGAGGCCAGCGTGTAAGAGACCACGCTCTTGGGGGTAAAGGAATCGAATGCGAACTGTACGCTCACGGTGTTCTGCGGATCTTTGTTCAGCACGAGCACGGTCAGCGTTGTGCCGTTCGAATTGAGCGCGGCGTAGCTGCTGAACAGGTCTGGGTCGGCGTCGTGAATATCGGAAACCGACATGGTGCCGAAGCCGTGATGCGCGCCATCGTAGTTGGTGAAAAGCTTGAGCGCGAGATAGTTGGGGTTGGCGGGATTGGGCGCGGTCCAGCGCGAGGCGAGGTAGACTCGTTCGCGGCCCAGAATTCCGTAGGCATCGGCATCACCTAGCGCGGTTGAAAAATCGGCGGGGCTGACGATTTCCGCGCTCCACTCGGTGATGCTCAGCGGCGTGTTGGGGTAAATGGTATTTAACAGCGCGCGCATGCGCGGAATGCGGAATGGAATGGTGCGATTCGGTTGAATCTGCGTGGCCCAGGGCTGATTGATGGAACTCGCCTCGCTCACGTACGTGGGATCCCAGTAGTCGCGGTAGATGCGCACGGCGAGCGCCTGCTTCTGCGCGGTGGTGAAGCTGGAAGTATCCGGGGTATCGGGGTAAGCGTGAATGTCGAAGACATCGACGGAGCGTGTGCCCGCAACCTGATCTTGCCAGTAAACTTCGTTCAGCCACCAGGGAAGGAAATCTAGGCCGCCGTGGGCCGGCTTGTCGTTATTATTGGCGCCGTTCCAATAGAACCACCAGCAGCAGCTCACCGGGCCCAGGCGAATCGCGGCCGGGTCCCAGGTTTTTAGCGCCCGCGCTTCTGCGAGATAGGTATCGCGCAGTTCGTTATAGGCCGACGGATTCGGATGGATGTCGCGGTGGGTGCTGCCCCAGATATCGATCTCGTTATCCATATCGTAGAAATGGGGAGCGCTGCCGAAAGCCGTGGCCAGCGCGGCGGCCCACTGGTTGCGATAGACGCTGTTGGCGGGATCGCTGCTGCCGGGTTGATCGAGCAGGGGAAAATAGGCATCGTTCGGGTCGGCGGTTAGAGCCGTGGCGCAATCGGTTTTCAGGCCGTTGCCGGCGTCGGAGTTGTAGGGATCGACGCTGCACTGCGCGCCGTACTTGGCCACCGAGAAACTCCAGTGTCCGTTATTATTTTCGGCGCTTTGCGCCACCCAGGGCAGCATCACCATGGTCATCAGCGGATTGCTGCCCGCAGCCTTTACATCCTGAACAAATTGGGAGGAGTCGGCGTCGCCGATTTCGGTGTAGTTGAAGTCTTCGAAGTACCAGTCGTTATCGGCATTATCGGTGTGCAGTTGCCAGTTGTAGGTAGAGGTCGCGTTGCCGCCCCAGCGCACCACGCTCGTGCCGCTGTCGGTGATGGTCGCGGCATTTTGCGGATAGGCGCCGCCGTAAACGTAAGGGCTGATGGGATGGCGATCGGCGAGAACGTCGACGGTAACGTGAACCGAGGCTGAGGAAGAAGTCGGGGTGGCGGAGACCGGAGCGGAGTTGGCGCTCTCGCCCGCGGAATTCAGCGCTGAAACGACATAGTAATACGTTGTGCCGTCGGTGAGTCCGGTATCGGTATCGCTAGTGCTGCTGGTGGCGGCAACCTGCGTGTAAGGACCGTCGTTGGTTGCGGCGCGCTTCACGTGATAGCTGGTGGCGCCCTTGCTGGCATGCCAGTTGAGAATCACTTGCTGATTTCCGGCCGCGGCGGTCAGGCCGGTGGGCGCCGGAGGAGCGGTCGCGCCAGGCGAGGGTGTGGCCGAAACTTCACTCGAATTCGCGCTCGCTCCGGCAGAGTTGACTGCGGAAACGACGTAGTAGTAAGTGGTGCCGTTGGTGAGTCCGGAATCGGCGTAAGCAGCGGCAGTCGGCTTTGCGATCTGCGAGTAGGGTCCGCCATGGGTGGTGGAGCGTTTGACCCTATAGCTGGTCGCGCCCTTGCTCGCGTTCCAGGCGAGGCTCACCTGCTGGTTGCCGGCGGTCGCGGTCAAGCCGGTCGGAACCGCTGGCACCTTGGTTGTTGCTCCAGTTGTCTGCGCGCCGGTGGACTCGGCGGAGGAAGCGGTGCTGACGCCGCTGCACGCGAGTGCCGAGCTTAGGGCCAGCACCGCCAGAAAGCTGAATCCCAACGGATACGGGGGTCTTAGCCGGATTCGCATACTGAAATGCTAATGGAGCGCAGCGTGATCTTGAAGAGTCAAAGGTATCGGTGGGGGCCTTGGCCGTTTTTGCCGAAAATATGTCCAGAAGGACTAGGGGCACGCCGGTTCAGGCGGGCACGACCCGCAGGCTCATATCCACGGCCTGCGGCGAATGCGTGAGCAGGCCGACGGAGATAAAATCGACACCGGTTTCGGCGTAGGCGCGAACGTTCTCCAGACGAATTCCGCCTGAGCATTCGAGAGGAATGCGAGGCTCCAGCTTGGCGCAGCGCTCTACGGCGCGGCGCACCTGTTCGGGAGACATGTTATCGAGCAGGATGGCTTCGGCGCCATGAGCTAGGGCGTCTTCGAGTTCGTCGAGGGTGCGCACTTCGACTTCGATGGGCTGCGAGCCGCGGCGGTTTTTCACGGCGCGCTCCAGCACGGGAACGATACCGCCGGCCAGCGCGATGTGATTGTTCTTGATCAACACTCCATCGGAGAGATCGAGGCGGTGATTCTGGCCGCCGCCGCAGCGCACCGCGTATTTATCGATGACGCGCAGACCGGGTGCGGTTTTGCGCGTATCGAGAATGCGAGCTCTTGTTCCTGAGACCGCTTCAACAAACTTACGTGTGAGAGTGGCGATGCCGCTCATGCGCTGCAGGAAATTAAGAATCACGCGTTCGCACGACAGAATCACCCGCGCATTGTGCCGGATCACCGCGACCGACTGGCCTTTGTGCAGGCGGACGCCATCGAAGATTTCGGGGTGCGTGGTGACTTCATAGTGCGAAGTGACGGCACCGTCGATCGCGGCGTAGACATCCAGGATGCGGCCTACGCAGCCAACGCCGGCGAGAATGCAATCCTGCTTGGCGAGAATGGTCGCCGAGGCACGCTGGTTGGGGTCGATGCAGGCGTAGCTGGTGGCGTCGCGCGTGGCCCGGTCTTCGAGCAGCGCGTTCTCGAGAATTGCGGATATGCGTCGAGTGCTGAAGTCCATAAGAAACAGTTGCCAGCGTCCAGTTGTCAGTTGCCAGTTCTAGACATTTGCACCTGAGCTATTCAATCCGTCTATCTGCTTGCCTATCTTATCGAGCAGGCCGGTCAGCTCTTGCGCGCGGCGACGCAGCCCTTCGACCACTTTTGCTGGCGCCTTGGCCAGAAACTGTTCATTGCTTAGCTGGCGCTGATTGTTCGCGAATTCCTTTTCGATCTTCTCTAACTCTTTTTTCAAACGCTCGGACTCGGCGGCGACATCGATCTTTCTTTCGTAGATTACATGAACGTCGAAGCGCGCCGTGCTGCGCGCGCCGGCTTGCTTCGAAACAGAACCATCCGCAAAAATGATCTTCTCTGCGTTCGCCAGGCGCTCGATCGCGCCTCGATTTTGCTCGATCATAGCGCGAATGGGCGGCTCTTGTGCGAAGACTTCGAGGGGCACTTTTACCTTGGGCTCGACCTTCAACTCCGCGCGCACGTTGCGCACGTTGACGATCAAATCCTGCAGGATCGCCATCTCGGTTTCGGCGGTTAAGTCGAATTGATTTTCGTCAGCTTGCGGATACCCCGCCAGGGCAATCGATTTCAAAGGCGGCTTTCCTTCGTAGATCGCCTGCCAGATTTCCTCGGTGATGAACGGCATCATGGGATGCAAAAGGCGCAACGACGCGTCGAAGAGATTCACCAGATTGGCGCAGGCCGCGCGGGCTAGCGTTTTGCCCGCTCCTTCTTCAAAGATCAGGCGCGGCTTGATGAGTTCGAGATACCAGTCGCAGAACTCGCCCCAGAAAAAATCATAGATTCTGTTGGCGGCTTCGTGGAAACGATAGGTTTCGAGGGCAGCGTTCACTTCCGCGGTTACGCGGTTGAAGCGGGAGAGGATCCAGCGGTCTTCCAGGGTGTCTCGCGTGAAAAACACAATACCTTTCGCGCTCGCGGCCGAGGCGTCCGCGGCCACATGGGACCCTTCGCTCCCCTGCGGTTTTACGCCTGGCTCGACCCGATCCACATTCATGAACATGAATCTGGCGGCGTTCCAGATTTTGTTGGCGAAGGCGCGGTAGCCCTCGGTGCGGCTTTCGTTGAAGGCGATGTCGGTTCCCGGCGCGGCCATGGCCGCCAGGGTAAAGCGCGTCGCATCGGTGCCGAAGCGATCGATGATTTGCAGCGGATCGATCACGTTGCCTTTGGTCTTCGACATCTTCTGCCGCTCGGCGTCGCGCACCAGGGCGTGAATGTAGACCTGGCGGAAGGGGACGCTGTCGTCTTTCTTGTCGGCCCAGCCGCTAGCTTTCTTGATCGCCGGATCCTGCTTGTGGTCGCGCATGAAGTAGCACCCGAACATGATCATGCGGGCGACCCAGAAGAAAAGAATTTCGTAGGCAGTGATCAGCAGCGTGGTCGGATAGAAGACCGCCAGATCGCGAGTCTTTTCCGGCCAACCCAAAGTCGTAAACGGAAGCAAGCCCGACGAAAACCAAGTGTCGAGAACATCGGAAACCTGCTCCAGCTTTACGCCGCCGCACTTGGTGCAGGTCAGCGGAGCCTCGCGAGCCACGATCATCTGCTGGCAATCCGCGCAGGACCAGGCCGGGATGCGGTGCCCCCACCACAACTGGCGCGAGATGCACCAGTCGTAGATGTTGTTCATCCAGTTCAGATAGATCTGTTTGTAGTTTTCGGGGACGATCGTGATCTCGCCCGCTTCCGCGGCTTCGATCGCCTTCTTGGCGAGCGGCTGAATCTTGATGAACCACTGCTCGGAGAGGCGCGGCTCGACCACCGTGCCGCAACGATCGCATTTACCAAGCGCCAGCGCATAGTCTTTTTCGGCGACGAGGAATCCCTGCTCCTGCAAATCGACTAGCACTTGCCTGCGGGCTTGGTAGCGGTCGAGGCCCGCGTAGGCGCCGGCGTTCGGGTTCATGTGCGCGTGTTCGTCCATCACGTCGATTTGCGGCAAGTTGTGGCGCAGGCCGGCCTGAAAATCGTTGGGATCGTGCGCCGGCGTTACCTTCACCGCGCCAGTGCCGAACTCCGGCTGCGCCAGTTCGTCGGTGATGATGGGTATCTCGCGCTTCATCAACGGCAGCAGAACGCGCTTGCCATGCAAGTGCGTGTAGCGCTCGTCTTTCGCATTCACTGCAATCGCGGTGTCGCCGAGCATGGTCTCGGGGCGCGTGGTCGCTACCGTGATGAATTCTTCCGTGCCGATGACGGGATAGCGAATCTCCCACAGCTTGCCAGCCACATCTTCGTGCTTCACTTCGAGATCGGAGATGGCCGTGCCGCAGCGCGGGCACCAGTTCACGATGTACTTGCCACGATAGATCAGGCCGTCTTCATAAAGGCGGACGAAGACCTCGCGCACGGCGCGGGAAAGATTTTCGTCCATGGTGAAATATTCGCGGTCCCAATCGACGGAGGCGCCGAGGCGCTTCATCTGGTCGAGGATGGCGCCGCCGTAGAGCTTTTTCCACTCCCACACGCGCTCGACGAATTTCTCGCGTCCCATCTCGCGACGCTTCTTGCCTTCCTTGGCGAGTTGGCGCTCGACCATCATCTGGGTGGCGATGCCGGCGTGGTCTGTGCCTGGGAGCCACAGTGTGAGGAAGCCGCGCATGCGATGCCAGCGCACGATAATATCCATCTGCGTCTGGTTGAGCATGTGGCCCATGTGCAGCCGGCCGGTGACGTTCGGCGGCGGCAACAAGAGGGTGAATACGGGACGCGTTGCTTCTCCCGGACGGGCGGGCGGCGGCGTAGGCGCGGAGAAGAGTTTTTCTTCGATCCAGTAGTCGGCCCAGCGGGTTTCAATTGCGCCCGGCTCGTAGGATTTCGGCAGTTCGTGCGGCATGGAAAGGAGTCAGACTCAGCATTCGGCAATCGGCCCATCAGAAGTTGGAACGATTAGCCCGCAGTTCCCATCTGAATGCTGAAGTGCTGAATGTTGTTCGATATTACAGGCGCGGCAAAAGAAGGGTCAAACGCAACTGGGGGTGGTGTAAGGAGACGGCAAAAAGGTTTTCATTCAGTTCAAGATCGACCAGGCAATTTCAGTTGCGACTCTGAAGGGCCAGCTCACAAAATTCCGGAAACCGATCGAAAATCCCTAGAGTCTCAAGGCAGGCCCGGTCAGGCTGGCCGAGTTCCGAACCTGTTGAGCTCTGGATCTGAGCCTCCTCCCTGTGGGCCAACAGGTCAGCAACGTAGACGGCTATTGAACTGTCGAAACCGGAGTGGGGAATGCGAGTGGGGTGATGATGGTGCGCAACGGCTTCAACTGCAAGGCTGGGGATGCCCCACAATCCGAGCAAGTAGGCGCCGATCTCCGCGTGGGAAGTGCCGAGTAATTCCAGTTCCGCTTCGAAGATCCTGCATCCCCGCTCTTGGGCAAGGGTGCGGGCGGAACAGAACACGTCCGGCATTTTGCTGGCCAAGATCAGGCTGCCAATATCGTGAAGCAGGGCGGCCACCACAGTCACGTCACGAATCTTGGGGTCGATGGGGAGTGCGGCTGCGATGGCGGCCGTGCGCTCCGCATGGCACTGTATCGACTCGTGAACCGCCTGCGGGATGCGCGAGTCGGACTGAAAAACCCGGAAGACCTCAGAGGCTAAAGCCAAATTCTTGACGGTCTCTATCCCCAGATAGGTGGCGGCGTTCTGGACGGTAGTGACTTTCTGCGCCAGGCCGAAGAAGGCGCTGTTAACGAGCTGTAAGACTTTTGCTGACATTGCCAGATCGTGGCTGATGATCTCCGCCACTTGGCCGACGGACGAGTTGGGGTCTTTGACCGCTTGCGTCAAGGAGGCGTAGGAAGATGAGAGCGACGGCAGTTCCCCGATGCTGGCCACCAGTGCGCGAATTTTCGGCACGGACAACACTTCTTGGAGCGTAAAAACACGTGCAATTGCGGACTGGAGCTCTGACGCATCGCAAGGTTTGGCCAGGAAGCGGTGCGCGATGGAAATGGCGCGCGAAGTTAGCGGACCGTCCGAGTATCCGGACAAGATAATTCGCGCTGTGCCCGGATAGCGCTCGCGAATGTGGCCAAGCAAGGTGGCGCCGTCCATCTCTGGCATGCGCATATCGGAGACGACCAGGTCGAAGCTGGCTTCTTCGCAGGCGCGCAACGCCGCTTCGCCACCCAGGACAAATTGCATGTCCCAACGTTTGCGTTCGGCGTACAACATCCGCCGGATACCATCCAGAATCCTGCTTTCATCGTCCACGAACAAGATGCGCTTCACGCCGACACCCCGCCAGCGGCAAGCTGCTTGCCATCGTGAGGCAAGCGAATGATAAAGGTCGTGCCTTTGCCGTCTTCGCTTTCAAAACGAATGCTGCCCTGGTGTTTATCCACGACCACGGAGTGGGCAATGGCTAAACCCTGCCCGGTTCCTCTGCCAACCTCCTTGGTGGTGAAGAAGGGGTCAAAGATACGAGGGCGCACTTTCTCCGGGATTCCCGACCCGGAGTCGCGGATTCTGATTTCCACTTGATCCTGGCAGTTCCGAGTTTGCACTTTGATCGTTCCCTTTTGCGAACCGCCCTTACCGACAACGTCGGCGATAGCGTGGGCGGCATTGATGATGAGGTTGAGTATTACCTGGTTGAATTCGCCGGGTTGGCAAGAGATCAGAGGCAGGGAAGGGTCCAAGTCAGTTTCCAAATCGGCCACATATTTCCATTCGTTCCGCGCCACCGTAATGGTGCTTTGAATCGCATGATTCAGGTCAAGGGGCGTCTTTTCTATAGTGCCGGGATGGGAGAACTCTTTCATGGCACTGACGAGCTGGGACACCCCGGTCACTCCTTCCAGCGTCTGCTCGATGGCTTTAGGGATCTCCTCAAGCAGATAAGGAGCATCGGCGTCGGCCACCGCAGCCGAGACCTCCTGCATAATTTCTCCCAGCAAGACGTTGGCTTTGACTGCGGTCAAGAGGCGTTCGTAGCTGGCCAGAAGTTTGCTCAGGCTCTGGAAGGCATCTTTCAGGAAGCGAACGTTGTCTCCGATATATTGCGTCGGTGTATTAATCTCGTGCGCGATTCCAGCCGCGAGCTGGCCGACCGATTCCAGCTTCTGCGCCTGAAGCAGCTGGGTGCGCAACACTTTGCTCTCGGTAATGTCCTCACACATGCCTTCGTAGCGGATGATCACACCATTTTCGCGAATGGCGCGGGCGGCGAGGGCGACCCATACCCTGCTGCCGTCTTTGCGAAAGATTTCACACTCAAATTTCCGGATCACACCTAATTTATCCAGGGTGAGCTTGAACTCATCCCGCTGGCTGGGATTGACGTAGAGCTGCGGAGAAATATCAGAAATGACGGCGATCAATTCTTCCGCAGAATCGTACCCGAGGATGCGAGCCAAAGCCGGGTTTACAGTCACAAAGCGACCGGTCGGGGTACTCTGAAAGACACCGAAGATGGCGTCATCAAAGATCCCGCGATACTTCCTCTCGGCCTCGCGGAACGCGTCGCCAACTTTTTCGCGCTCGGTGACATCGGAGCCGATGACCAATAGCTCGGAGGGATTTGCGCCGGAAACGTCAACCGCGGTGATGGTCAGTCCGAGTAGACGCGTTTTGCCGTTCATCTCAAAGGGAACTCGATCGCAGCGCCGGGAGCCCTGCTCCGAACACCAGGACCGAATTTCATCCTGCATCTCCGGGCTCAGCCACCGAATCCCGCAATCGCCCAGTGGCTTGCCCACCACCTCGGCTGCGGTCAGGGCGAAAACCCCAGAGGCGGCGGAATTCCAGCGTGTGATGCACGAACGCAGGTCCACCCCGATAAGAATCGAGGGCACGGCGTCGATGAATATCTCCGCTTCCTGATGCGCCTCCCGCAGGGCTTGCTTTTCGTGCTGCAAAGAGAAGCGGAACGTCTTCAGAATTCTCAAAGTCACCAGGAAGGCCACGGCTCCGGTGAAGCAAATTGTAATGATGTGAGATTTCCAAACGGTGGAGGGTCGAAACAGCCATTGCTTGACCACCTCGAAGACCGTCATTATCGCGGACGTGGCCAGCAGCACCGCCAGGGCGCTCGGTAGCAGCGATGCCCGACCAACCTTGGATTGAGGCGCGGAATCCTGCGGAACTTCCGCATGCGGTGTGCGCGAGCGCTGCCAGTCAGGAGGATAAGAGGTTGACATTGTGGCTATCCAGGGTGCTACCCGTTGATCGTCATCGGTTACCGGGTTACGGAGATTCCGTTTCTGACCCGGTGGTGACCAAGTCGGATATCGGCACAGTTCCTGAGGTCCATCGGCAGGAATCACGGCATCCTTGACGCCGCGCCAGCTCAGCCGAAGGGCCATTTGAGGATCGGTCGGAAGTAACTAAATCGTTCTGGTTCCTGCGCCGATGGAAAGAGTGTTCCTGGCCCGACCTTAGTCGGAAGCAGGGTTGAGGGTCGAGCCGCGAGCCCGGCGGCAACGTAGGAATTCTATGCCCGAAAAAGTCCTATTGGTTGATGACGATGCGAACATTCTTGACGGATACCGGCGCAGTCTGGGCCGGGAATTTAAGATTGACACTGCGCGCGGCGGGCAAGATGCCCTGGCCCTCGTGGCAGAGAAGGGACCGTTTGCGGTCGTAGTCTCGGACATGCGAATGCCGGGAATGGACGGTATCCAGCTCTTGACCGCCTTCAAGTCGAAATGGCCGGACACCATACGCGTCATGCTTACCGGCAATGCCGACAAGGATACGGCCATTCACGCCATCAACGAGGGCAACATTTTTCGTTTTCTCAACAAACCTTGTGACAAGGAGGCGATGGCGAAAACGTTAACCGCCGCTCTGGTGCAATACCGGTTGGTGGTGGCCGAGAAAGAACTCCTGGAACAAACCTTGAGCGGCAGCATTCAAGTGCTCACTGAAGTTCTGAGTCTGGTCAACCCCGCTGCCTTCAGCCGCGCCGAGCGCGCTCGGCGCTATATTCACCACGTCACAACCTTGATGAAGCTGCGCAACCCCTGGCAATACGAAGTGGCCGCCATGATGTCCCAATTGGGTTGCGTCACCCTGTCGCCGGAGACGATCGACGCGATATACGCCGGCGAGAACCTCTCGCCCGGCGATCAGGCGCAATTTGATGCGCACCCCGATGTGGCTTACGATCTGCTTTCGAAAATTCCCCGTCTGGAACCCATCGCGTGGATGATCAAGAACCAAAACCACCCTGCTTCCGCAGCTGGAGACGACCGCACCCAGCCTTCGGAGGTGCAGCGTGGAGCAGAGATTCTGCGTTTGATCCTGGCCTACGAAAAACTGGTCCGTAAGGGGGGCTCGCGGACTGAGGCCGTTTACAAACTGTCCCGGCAAGACAATAACATCGGCAAAGAATTTTTCGAGGCCCTCATTACCCTGGACCCGAACGCCGAAGAAGGCGCAATTAGGCAATGCCAGATCGAAGACCTGACGCCTGGCATGATCATCCAGCAAGAAGTCCGCACGCCTCAAGGTTTGCTGCTGGTGTCCAAAGGGCAGGAGGTAACAGCACCGTTGGTGGTCAGGCTGAAGAATTCCTATGCCCAGCGGGCGATTGGCGAGAAAGTTAGCATCTCGATGCCCACCACCACCCTGGCAATCGCGAAAGGCGCTACCTAGAGTCTGCGTTCATTCCTCAAATCAGGGAGAGACCGGCGTTCAGCTCCACCCTAAACGGAGAAAGGGAAAGGTGTGTAATTTCCGCACGACACCCGGGCAAGGTGGAATTGGTGGACTACAACAGGTCCGAATTTGGCAGACTCCTCTGTCCGCTCATGGAAGAAATGCTCCATTCACTTCCCGAGGAGAAATCCCGGGAAATTGAGCCAGCAATGAGGTCAGGTAGATTTTCGTTTTTCGATCCGCCGATTGTGTAGGGACGCGCTCGATGTGTGCGACGCCGACAAGAAGGACGACCATTCCATGATGACAAGATAGCGTGAACAAAATAGTGACAGATAATTCTAAAGATCAATAGAGTTTGCGCTGCTCCCGTTTCCGGTTGATGTGTCCGATATCCGCCCGTCATCACGATAGAAAACTTCGACGAGACGCCCACCCGCTTCGGTAACCGTTCTCTCGGCGTTGTCGAGTTGCGCTGGCCGGAACCTGTTCTCTACCGTCATTGCCGACCTCCAGCCTTCGCGCAATTCTCTAAAGAGGAGGGAGAAAAGGCGTCTTCTTCGCCGAAGAGATTCCCAGCATGAACATCAGCATTACCTCCGGAATCCACGCCCTTCGATTCTTGATGATTCGCGGCATCGCTCACCAGGATTCCAGATGCAAATGATGTGCAGGGACTGGGTCGATGGGGCACCGTTCAGTTTTTGGGCCTGCGCCGGTCCATTTCGCGCAAGATTTCTTCATTTCTTCCGCCCAGCGCACTGCGTCTGAGATCGCCGCAACAGTTGCGGGTACGTGTTTCCCATCGTCGAACTGCGCCAGCTTCCGAGCCGCTAGCATGCTCGGCATCATCGCGTGGATCGCGATCTTTGGAATCAGGGAGTCCGCCCACTTGGTCCGAAGGGAGACTAACGAGGGTAGCACTATGGCGGATGTTGCAAGGGTTGTGGTGCATTTGCCGAAACGGGAACGGCTGTTCATTTTCCAGTCTGCCGCCGAAAAAAAGCAGGACTGATTGGTTATCAAATAGCGAGGACATCGCCCGAGGATTCTATTGCTTGAGCCGATCCTAATCCGGAGAGTATAAGACCCGATGCCGACCCTTGGTTTAGCCATGATCGTGAAGAACGGCGCGAAGACATTGCGCGATTGCATTTCGAGCGTTGCAGAAGTGACCGACCAGATTGTCATCGCGGATACGGGTTCAAGCGATGGAACGCCCCAATTGGCGCGCGACCTGGGGGCGGAGGTATTCGACCTCCCCTGGCAGGACGATTTTGCCCAGGCCCGCAATGCGGCGGCCGGGGCCCTAACCACCGACTGGGTGCTGGTGATGGACGACGACGAAGAACTGGAGCCACAGGCCCGCGATAAAATCCCAACTCTCCTGGACAATGCCAGGGTTAGCGGATATTACTTTACGCAGAGGAACTACCTTGCCTCCGGGTTTGGATCGGGCGGACATGCGCATCGCGTGAAGCCGAACGACTCCACCATCCCACGAGCGGCACGGGCACAGGCTTATATAGACCTCGCGAGCTGCCGGCTGTTTCGCCGCCATCCCGAAATATATTACGTCGGGAGAGTGCATGAACTGGTGGAGCCACGAATCCATGCGCTCGGTCAGGAGCTGGAGCACGCCGGTCTCGTGATCCATCATTTCGGCATTCTGTGCTCCGCAGAAGAGCGCCGGGCGAAGGACGAGTATTATCGGAAACTGGGCTGGCTCAAGATCAAAGATGCACCCAACGATCCGCAAGCTTGGATCGAGGTAGGCCAGGTGGAATATGAGCAGTTAAAGAACTACTCGGTTGGCATCGAGTGTTTCCAGAAAGCCCTGGCTCTTAGCCCTGAGCGCTCCCCTGTCCCTTACCTTTCTCTGGGTAATCTTTACCTCGAGATCCACGCTTACGATCGCGCTCTTGAACTTCTCTCCAGCGTCACGATGTTTGGCAGGGCGGCGGGGGAGAAAGAACACATCAGCGGGGATGCCCTCTATAACCTGGGACGCTTGAAGGAGGCTCGATCCGCCTATCTTCGCTCTCTGGCGCTTCTGGCGGAGGACACACGGGTACTGAGCAAATTGGGCTTGACCGAGGTGCGGATGGGATTGAAGAAGAATGGTCTCGCTCGGCTTACCCGGGCGCTGAGGGCCAACCCCGACGAATTCCAGTTGCATGACCGCATTATCAAAGCCTACCTACTCTTGGACCTGATGCCGCAAGCTGCAGAAGCGGCCGAACGCCTCGCCTCGGGATTTCCCACTCCCGCTGCCGTCCTGCGCGCCGCCAGCATTCATGCCCAGATGAAGCAATGGGAAGCCGCCCACGAGGTTATCGTTCGGGGCCTGCAATTATTTCCTCAGAACCAGAAGCTGCTGCAATTCAAAACCGAAGTGGACCAGGAAACCAACCAGCTCGCCCAGACCTAAACGCCCTGCGCGGTCCATAGGTCCAAGTATTCACCTGCCAGACTGTAGCGCGGACCGCACGGGAGCAAGCTGGACCGATGGGGTTTTCGAGCTGGCCGGGCGGTATCAACGGTTGGAGATCCACTGTGCTCTATACCTTTGCCGGCCCTCCCAAGGATGGCAGCGATCCAAACGGCACGCCCTTTCAATGATCCCAGATCTTTTACCAACGCCCCCGATAAATCGATTTTTACCAAGCCGGATGTCCGCAAGTTCAAGGAGCGTGCCGCCGAGTTGAATAATCAGCGCGACGGCGATTTAGCGACCTTTTTTTACGCCCGGTTTGATGAAATGCCGCTGGGGCGTTACTTCTTTTGCGCCATCTTGCGGGAGATCTCTTCCATGAGGCGGGGACGGAGGTCAGCGAGGACGCTGTCCACGATGCTGGCTACGTCGGCAGGACTTTCGCTTGTGACAGGGGTTGAAACTGGCTGGGCTATCTGCTCGGCGCCCGCGGCTACGGCCATGGCAGCGGAGTCTGGCGGTTGGGGCGTATCGATCTGGTGAGAAGTGTCTTCAGCCGCTGTGATGGTGTTGCTGGTGTCGCGAACTTGGCGCCAACTGGCCCAGGCTGCGGCGGTATTTTTCACCGCCTCGGATTCTGGTTGGGCATACGCGGCGGCTTCGGCTGGCGGTTGTGCTTCGATGTGAGTGGGCGCTTCCGCTTCTCGGTGAGAAATCGTTGCCTCAATCGCGGGGACAACCTCTGTAGCCAAGGGCGGAACACATGGCATCTCTTCCGTTACGGGCGCTGCAACCACCGCCTCGGATATGGGTTGCTCGCTTGCCGCCGGAGCCGCTTCTGCAAATTGCGCCGTCGGGACGAATGAAGGATTGGGCTCCGCGAAAACTCCCCCAGCTATTTCTGTAGCAGATCCAGCGGGCGCGCTCTCAGCTTGGACCGGCTCTGGGATCGTATCTTGGGCCGGATTGTTCGTCGCTATCGGCGCTTCCGCAGGTTGCGTGGCCGGCGAGTCGGCGATGGGAGCTTCAGCGGTCAGCGTTGGCGCTGCTGGCAGCGACGCAGGCTCGGGCTCTGCGGTTGCCATCACCGCGACTGGCGCTTCGGCAGCGGCTGGCTCCGGAGCGGAAACGGAGGAATAGGAAGGTTCGCTGGGCGCCGATGTCGGCTCCGCAGCCGACGGCGCGTTGGCGGGCTCGTTCTCATACGCTGAGTACACCGCGTAGGCCTCGCGCATTTCCTGTTCCAGAGAGTTGGAGGCTTCCAGGTTATCCAGGGCCATGGGTACGGCCGACCAGCGCGAGTCGGATTTAATGATTTCGATTTCAGGTTCAGCGCCGGCAGCGATCGTGGCTGGGAGTTCGCCGTCTTTTTCTTGATCAGACTCTTTGCTTTCAGATTTCGTGGCAGCAATGGGCGAGGCTTCCGCGGCCATTTGATCGGCATAACCCTCAACGGGCGCTTCGCCACTCTTCATATGCGCTACCGCGGCGGCAATCGCGGCGGCTTCCTGCGGCGTTGCATCTTCGAAGGGAACGGCCGCGACGGCCGGCGGCGGCGGATTCTCTCCTTCCGCCTTCATGACCACGGGCTGGGTCGCTTCGCGTTCGGCCTTCTCCGCGGGGCTCTCGACCACGGTGCGAAGATCGCGGTTCATCGGGTTATAGAACGACGCTTCGTCCGCAACTTTTTCCTCAGGTCCAGCCGCCTTCTCGTGAGGGAAGTTAATGCGGTTCTTCCAGCCGTTGTTTTCGTCGCCGGAAGGCTCCTTCGCGCTGCCGCGGCCGGATTCCTCGGCTGCAGCGACGGCGCGGGCAAAGCGGCCGGGCTTGGAGGGTTCCGAGCGCGGCACCACTTTGTCTTCCAGCTTAGAGAGCGCGCTCAACAACTCGCTGGCCTCAAACGGCTTGACGATGAAAGCGTCGGCGTGGACGCGTTGCGCCTCGTCCGATTTGAAAGGCTCGAGCTTGCCTACGCTGAGCAGCACTGGAATGCGCGCGGTATCCTGCGATTCTTTCAGGCGCTGGCACACTTCCAAGCCGCTGTAGCCGGGCATGTACACGTCGAGGATGACGAGATCGGGCTTCAGTTCGGCGATCTTCTTGAGCGCAGCCGAGCCGTTGTTGACGGCGATCACCTCATAGCCGGCATCGCTCAGGATCTTGCGCCCCATGTTCTGGGCGGTCACGCTGTCATCGGCAAGCAGTATCTTCCTGGCCAAGGAATATCCTTTATGAGGGGAGATATCGCGAAGGTAACCTGAGCGTGGAGTTAAGTCAACGATCATGAGGAGGTTACCTGGTTACCAGTGGCCAGCAGCTACCGCGTTGATAACGGACGCCTGCCCTTGCGTTACTGGCAGGCGAGTGTAAGGCGCCGCAGCGAACCGCCGGCCCATCCGGAGCCATCGGTTGGTAGATGCGTGAAGTAAATGTAGAAGGTCGTTCCGAGGACGTGCGGGTCATCGCCGAGGCCGACGGCGGTGGGATATGCGGCGATGGTCTCGAAGTTTCCAAGCGACGTGGGTAAAGTCCAGTTCAGACCATCGACGGACTCCGCGTAGGCGAACTTGGTGTCGTCCGAAATAATCATGCTGTAGCGCTCGAGCGCGCTGTTGAAGTGGATATCGAGATAGCCGGCATACGCGGAGGTCGGAATGAGATCGGTCGAGGCTCCGCTGATTGCAGGTTGCAACTGCCAGCTGCCTGCATAGAACTTTTGGAACGGGACGGCGTGCGGGTTCGGTCCGAAGGCGGCTTGCAGCACCGATGAAACCAGGGATCGCGCCACCGAGACGTGCGTGGTGGTCGTGGCGTGCAGCGTGCCATTGGCCAGCCAGTCGGAAAAATACAAATAAAAATATTTGCCGTCGGGCGAAAGCACGAGCGGTCCATCGCCGATTTCGAAGCCGTCGAGGCCGACGGCGTAGGCTTGATTCGGGCGAATGATCTCGCCGAGGTCGGTCCAGTGGAGCCCGTTATCGGAGGAGGCGGCGAGCCCAAGGGCCGCGTAGAGCGAGTCATTGGGCAGTTCCGCATGATAGGTCACCAGCAGGTTTCCGGCGCCCGGCATTCCTTTGGGAACCTGGTAGACCGGTCCTCCGCCCATGTAGCCATAGCTGGAATAGTTCGCGCTCACCGCGGGATCGGGATTCGGCGAGATGCTGACATCCAGCGGATCGCCCGTGCCTAACGGGTTATCCAGTGTGCCCACGGTGGTGACCACCGAACCGTACTTGTCGTTACCCACCCAGTGGCCTTGGAACATTTGCCGCGAGTGCAATGCGCCATCGCTGCCGAAAAACTCGTATCCGGTGGCGGCTTTGATCACGCCCAGAGGCGTATCTGGCCAGGCGAAGCCGTTTGAGGCGTCGGTAATCGGCGGTTGTGCCTTCTGGCCGGCGGCATAGCGCTGCTTGGGAGTTTCGACCACCTGGTCGGCGACGATCTTCGGGGCGCAGAGTTGCGCCAGGGGTGCAATCGCGCTTTGCGCAACGGCTTGGTTCAAGAACGTGTTTAGAAACACGTTCGGCAATAACGCCATCGCATGGCATAGAAGAAGGTGCCGCACAGCCATGCTCATCCGGATTGGCATTTTGATCCCCCAGGCAATTAGAAACCATCGGTCCAGCAAAAAGTTGCGAAGGCCGAGATTTTCATCTCTGCGAAATCTATTTGACTCTATTGGTCTTTCCAGGTTACGACTGGGGCAGTGGCGAGAGAGACGCCCGCTGCCGAGAGGCCGTGAGCGCACATCGCAGCCTTGCGTTTCATTGCCCATATAGCAGTTCGCCCCGCGAAATTCCCCGGCCGCTGCTGCCCAGCCTGCACTAATCCGGCATCCATGCTGTAATTGATAGGCATGCCCTCAGCCTTTACAGCGATGCGTCGCCGCTTCAAGGCCCTGCACCGCAATCTGCGCGGAGCGGCTATGGCGGCGCGCGCTCTCGCTTCGACCGATCACCCCTTGCTGGCGCATATTATTCCCGTGCGCCGGTGCAATCTGGCCTGCACTTACTGCAACGAGTTCGACGATTTCTCGAAGCCCGTGCCTACCGAAGAAATGTTCCGCCGCATCGACAAGCTGGGCGCGCTGGGCACGGCGGTGGTCACGATTTCTGGTGGCGAGCCGCTGTTGCATCCTGAACTTGACGACGTGATCCGCCGGATTCGGGCGAATGGCATGATCGCTGGATTGATCACGAACGGATATTTTCTGGTGCCGGAGCGAATCAAGCGGCTGGATCGCGCCGGCCTCGAGTGGCTGCAGATTTCCATCGACAACGTGAATCCGGACGAGGTTTCGAAGAAGAGCCTGAAGGTCTTAGACAAGAAGCTGCAATTCCTGGCCGAGCACGCGCAATTCCACGTAAATATTAACTCCGTGGTGGGCGGCGGCATTTCCAATCCGCAAGATGCGCTTACTATCGGCAGGCGCGCCGTTGCGCTCGGCTTCAGTTCGACGATCGGAATCATTCACGACGGTAGCGGCCAGCTGCAGCCGCTCGGAGAAGAAGAGCGCCGCATCTACGACGAGATGAAGTCGTGGGAGAAGAGTAGCTTCACCCGCATCAACGGCTTTCAGGACAACATCGCACAAGGCCTGCCCAACGATTGGCGCTGCCGCGCGGGAGCCCGTTATCTCTACATCTGCGAGGACGGGCTGGTGCACTATTGCTCGCAGCAGCGCGGTTATCCGGGAGTGCCGTTGGCGACTTACACGCGCGAGGATATGCGCCGCGAATACCTCACCGAGAAAGGCTGCGCGCCCAACTGTACGGTTTCCTGCGTGCATCAGGTCTCCATCTTCGACGGCTGGCGGGGGCCGCAGAGGCCTGCGGCGTTAAGTCCTGCGGCGTCTGCGGACGAACTGGTGCACATTAAGTAGACGAGCTTTGGGCACGGAAGGAGTGTACGGAGCGACTTTGTTTTTGGCGCAAGTAAGAAACTCTGCCTCTCGGCCGACCAGAATGGGCTTCGGGAAGACGACGTAAGTTTTCGGGGTACGATAGAGCAGGAGTGACCGGCCGTCTTCAAGGTACCCAATGCAGTTCACTCAGGGTGTCCTGGCCGGCATGGCCGACGTTTCGACGTGCGTGCACTGCTCATCGAAAGAGATTTTTTGCGGACTCCAGTAGTGGTTGTTTCACCGCACCGCTCCGGTCATCAACATGGCCACAGCCGCGCTTCCGAAGGCGATGTACGGCTATACGGCATCGTGGTGGCCGCCGCTTTGATGTTGCATCGCGATGGTCGCGGCAGTGGATTTTCTGGTAAGCGGGAGCGAACCCCCGCGCCTTCCTCCGGGATTCCCGAGCAACTTGATACGAAACGCAGGCTGTGTTGACATCGTGATCGGTCGCGTCGATACGCGGAAAGCTCGCGCGGCAATCGCCAAGTGCGCAGAGGATTGGAGTGAAGTCGATTATTGGCTGGATTTGGGCAATAACGCCGATAGCTGTCAATTCGTGCTGGGAGAGCCGCTGAATCGAAGGAACCGACGGCGCGGGCTACGGTTACGCACAGTGTCGGAGCTTTTCCCTGAAGGTATTCAAACCGAAATGGACGGAGACGATCTGCCGAGCTGCAGCACAGCGGAAGCGCTCGACCGGCAGGAGCCGTTTGTCAATCCGACATTGGTCAATCACGTACTGGCGCTGCTCGCGCGATTATTTCGCTACGGGACGATTTTCTATCACGGAGGTTTCGTCAGTCTGTCCTCGTGATCCAGCGTTCATGCTTTACGTGTTGATCCCAAGCATTGGCAATGGTCTCGCAGCAGAGGCCGGCTCTCCAAGAACCTTCGAAACCAACGCCCGTGTTGGTAAAGCCTTAGAATCAGCGGGACAAGGAGGAAAGCCTCCCATTCCGGTCTGCCTTGCCAGTGAAGGAAGTAATGGGTATTATTGAAGTAAGGAGATGCTTGAAGGTAAGGACATGATGATGCTTCATTCTACGGTGACGAGTAAGGGACAAACGACCATTCCCGAAAAAATTCGGAAGGCTTTGCGAATTAAACCGGGCGACAAGTTGGAATACGAAGTGGAGGGAGACCGAGCAACCATTCGTGTGCATCCCGGCATTCGGTCACTCAAGGGCGCGCTCGCCAGCAACAAGGGGAAGGGGATGTCTTTGGCTGAAATTCGCGAAGCCGCCGCCGAAGCGGCGCGTCACGAGAGTACCCGGTGAGCAAGCAAAGGCTTGTCGACACGAATCTGATCGTCCGCTATCTGGTACAGGACCACGACAAACATGCACGAGCAGCCGGCAAGCTGTTCGATGCCTGCGACCGGGGAGATGTGGTTATCGTGGTATTGCCGGTCGTTCTGGCAGAGTGCGTGTTTGTGCTTGAGTCTTTTTACCGGCACCCGCGCGCGGCTATCGCCTCCGCACTCGGAGGCCTGATCTCCAGTCCTGGCGTCGAGATCGATGAGGTAACGGTCCACCTGGACGCTCTCAACCGCTATAAAGGAACGAAGGCTCACTTTGTGGACTGTCTGATCGCCGCCACTGCGGTGGCAAAAAATGTGCCAGTCGCGACCTTTGATCAGGACTTTCGAAAGTTTGGCGACGTGCGCGTGGAAACCGAATAGTGGCAAGCGAATCGCTACTCCGGCCGCGACCGCGAAAGGACGAACACGTTTCCCCACTGGATACAGAACTTACCTGCAAAACGAGAGAACCTGCAAGGCAACCTGCAAAAGCATTAAAGCGAGAACTACTTTTTCAAGACGGGTCATAAATAGACCTCCTGACCCTGAATCAGGTAGTTCGTTTATTTTTTTCATTGTCGATTTTCGCCTTCATCTCCTGGGATCGATCAAGCCTGAAACAGGCTCAACACTTCCTAATTAATTTAGAAAGGATCGTGCGATGGAGCAGACGCAACAGAACAATGGCGAAGCACTTACGCCAGAACCAAGGATATAAGAACGATTGCGGTGGTTTCGGAGATGTCGTCCTCGGATGTAAGCGTGCGCAAATTGACGGTCGAGCGCAACGATCGATTTGAAGACTACACGACGTCCACGTACGAGGTGTAGGTATGGCCCGCGAGGATGGGATGCGTTCGAACCGTCTTCGCCTCCCGCACCGAACGGCGTTCTAGAAAATATACGGCCGTTGCGGCAAGAGATCCGAATGCGACGAAGAAGCCGGAGAGTAGCCACCCGGCATTCTGGGTTGCCAGGAATACACCCACCAGGCTAGCCAGGGGGACATACCGCGACGGCGATTTTGAAACGAGCAAAAACGCCTGCGCCCAAGGGAAAGGCTATTTCTTCGGTTGCGCCGACGGTGGCAAAATTCCATTCAGCCGCAAATACTGCGCGGCCGCGGCGTAGTGGTCGGCCCAGCCGCTGGCCAGGCCGAGCGCGGCCATGGCGCGGGGAAAGTGGCGACCGCCGAACATCTCGACGTCGTCGCCGAGCTTGGAGTCGTCCATCTTAGCGAGCACATCAGCGCAATAATCAAACGAAGCGGTGGCCGCCGCGAGCAGCTTCTCTTTGGAGTCGGTCTCCTTGGCTTCCTCGACCGTGGGCGCGGCAACATCAGCTGCCTTGGAGCATCCCGAATTGTTCGAGCCAATGATGTGGACCACGAGATGCGCGAACGTCATTTGGTCGGGTGTGGGCTTGAAATTGAATTTGTCGGTGGGCATGGCGGTGATGGCCGCGAGAATATTATTGCGCGAGCGTGGCAGCAGCATACGCAGCGAGGCGGTCACGGGATTCTTAGTGGGCCCGGGGGTTTGCGGCGCGGCCATGGCGCCCGCCGAGGAAGCCGCGGGCGCGCCCTGCGCACTGACAGAAGCGGCCGCCGACACGCACAGAAAAATCACAACCCAGCGAAATAAGACCGGCTTACTCTGCATGAATTCTCCTTGATATGTTCGACAGCTAGCGTGCCCACGTTTTTCCTTGCGCTTACGAGCTGGCGGCGAGGGCGGCTGCGCCCAGCTTCCAGAACAAATACCACGCCGCGACGATGGCGATGGCCGTCGAGCGTTTCACTTTGCTGTTGCAGGCGAAGCCGATGCCCATGAGCACAATCGACCAGATGGCAATCACGTCCAGGCTTGACGCCATGCCATATACGAATTTATTTCCGGCGCGGTCCATGAAGTGGGCGGGATTGGTGGCCACCGGGTTGTTCACGTTGAAGCCTTCCGGGTCCACTCCGGCGAACATCGAAATTGTCCCTAGAACCGCGCTGATAGCGCCGGGCAAGCTGCCATAGAAAACGATGGCGTAAGCCTGCTTGAAAGAGATATCCGCTCCCGCAGCGAACTTGATAGTCGCAAACAGCACCGCCGCCGTAATCAGGAAATACAGCGGGATCATCACCGGGCTGCCATAGGAGAGCGCGCGCACGATGGTGCTGGAGAGTTTGATTTGCCGGGCCTGCTGATCGGCGGGCAATTTGTCGAATTGATCGGCGCGCGAGGAGTGCGCGATTTCGTTCTTGCTGATCTGCTCAAAGCCGATCTGCCGGTCCATCGAGTACACAAAGAGCAACGAAAAGATGGAGATGAGCAGCCACGGTCCCCACCAACTGGCGTTGCGGCGCAGATCGGTGAAGGTTTTCGAGGGCGCGATGAAAGTGTCAATCAGACGCGAGCCTTCGGAGAGCGGCGCGGGCCCGGGCAGGGGTGCAGATAGGGGTGGCGGCGGGAGCGGAGCGGCGGCCATAATTTCTCCTCCTGCAGTGGTGGAGCCGGGCTTCGGCTTCGGCGATCGGGCTTTGGGGAACGGCTTCGCCTAACCGACATCGAATTCTATCCGGGACGCGGCGCCAAGACAAGTCGGGTTGTGTACAGGTCTGTACAGGTGTACAGGGTGTACAGGTACACGTGGGAACAGCCGCCCCCGGCTGTCCGTCGAGCGAAGCTCGACAGTTCTTTGCCTGAGAGGGCATTAAGATGTGGTCATGCAGAACGTGACGCCCATGGCAGTCGCGGCGCTCGCCCTGGAACTGGCTCCGGCGGTGGCGTTCGGCTGTGCCGCGGAGCGCGTGGCCCGGGCAATCGGGCGCTGGCCTGTCTCAGTGCGCGTCAGCGTTCCGGCCCTGTTGGCGCTGCCTTACGCGATGGTTGCGATTGCGCAGCACATCTTTCAGTGGGAGTGGCTCGCTCTCTATGCGTTGCTGCCCGTGGCCATCACCTTGCTCTTGATGCGCGCGGCCGCGGCTGATCCCGAACAGGGCGGCGACTGGCGCGATGCTTTCATCCTTCTGACGCTGGGGCTGGCGGTGGATTTGCGCTGGTTCGAGAGCGCGTGGCCCAGCGGGCTGCGCGCCTTGAATGAATTATTGCTGGTCGATGCCGGCCTGTACGGGTTTCTGGCGATCCGGCGCTTGACTGGAACCGGTTTCGATTTCCACCTGAAATGGCTTGACTGGAAGACCGGACTGCGCGAGCTCATTTTCTTTACGCCTCCGGTGCTTGTGCTGGGGCTCGCGCTGGGCTTCATCCATCCTCACAAAGATGTGCCCGGAGTCGGCAGCGCGCTGCTGCGCTGGGTGTTGATCTTTTTCTTCACCGCCGTGCCGGAGGAACTCTTCTTTCGCGCCTGGGTGCAGAACCTGCTGGAGCGGCGCGTGGGCAGGCGCGCCGCGCTGGCGATTGCGTCGGTATTATTCGGCCTGTCGCACTTCAACAAACGCTCCGCCCACTTCAACTGGCGCTACGTGTTGCTGGCTACGATCGCCGGAATCTTCTACGGACGCGCCTGGCGCGAGCGGCGGCGCGTCGCGGCTTCGACGATTACGCATGCCAGCGTGGATTGGATTTGGGGTCTGTGGTTCTAGAAGTTCCCGCCATGGTGAGGCTACTGCTTTGCAGTGTTGAACTGACCACATCAAATGTCTTTACGTAAGGGGCTCCGTCCAGCAGGTCTCCCAGAGTATGCAACACTTCGGGAAATCCCGCGGAACCGAAGGCCGCCTCATTTTCCTCGCGATCCCAAAAGCTGACGGTTGCGACTTCGCGGCCATGAGGAGCCGCGAGGACGATCAGATCGAGAAAGCCTTCTTGCCGCCGCAGCCAGGGCAGGATTTCGTACTCCACGAGATGGGTAAATTCCGCCAGCGAATCGGGTTTCAATCGAGCTGCAACCTTGCGCGCAAACATCTCAAACTCCTCTTGTGGGGGCTTTTCAGGAAAGCTGGAATCCGCACCGCATGTACCCATAGTGAATTTCGACGCGTGATCGTTACATGAAAGCCCGCTGAAGAAAGGATGCGCGAATGCCGGATCGCCATTTAGGGCATCGGGGGGGAGCCGTAACGCAAGTATCCCAGGCCCACGCGAAGGTGATGGTGCAGCGCGTCCGGGATGCAGACGGCGAAGCAGAGGCCGAGCAACCCCTGGGCCAGGCCGAGCGCCCACAGGTTACGATATCGGCGGAAGAGAGCGCAGGAGACGATGCCCCACAACAACGTGGCCGCGGTTAGGACTAGATTGGGCAGATGCGCCGCGGCGAAGAGCGTGCCGGCGATGGTGACCGCAACTGCTTCGCTCGAGACTAAGCGCAACAGGCGGTCCATGAAATAGTCCTGCAGAAGAAACTGCTGGTAAACGGTCCAGAGCACGTAGCCGGAGATGTGGGCGAAATCGCCTTTGTGGAGGGGATGCAGAGTGCCCGCTTTACGTGCTGCGAATAGGCTCAGAGCACTGAGTGCCAGGGTCGCAGGGAGAATCCACAGCGACTCTCTCAGGCCGGGCCCGCCTACTCCGAGCTCGTCGCGGCTTTGGCCGCGCGCCAGGACAACCGCAAGTGTTGCTATTAGGGCAATGGGGGAGAGTATGCGCTGGAGGTGTTCGGGGGTCCAGATAATGCCGACGATGAAGCCGTAGCCGAGAATCAGTTCGATCTGATCTCTGGCCCGGCTGGGCTTGGCTTTTGGCATTAAGAAAGTATGGCATAGTGTAGGGAGCAGTCAGATCGCGAGGACCTATGAACCGCCGCCTCGCTACGCTCGGCGGACAGCCGAGGCGGCTGTCTCCACATTGGTTGTTGCAAGGCTTCCTTACAGCGCGAGCCTCGGAGTTGCTGCCAGCAAGCTGCGGGTGTAGGCGTGCTGGGGTTGCTCGGTGATCTGCTCGGAGGAGCCGACCTCCACAATCTTGCCGCGATACATCACCGCAATCCGGGTCGAGAGATAGCGGACTACTGGCATGGAATGCGAAATGAAGAGATAGGTCAAGCCGAAGTCGCGCTGCAGTTGGGCCAGCAGGTTGACGATCTGCGCGCCCACGCTCACGTCGAGGGCAGAGACTGGTTCGTCGGCAACGATGAACTTGGGACGGAGCGCGAGGGCTCGGGCGATGCCGATGCGCTGGCGCTGACCTCCGCTGAATTCGTGGGGGAAGCGGTGCAGGATGGATTCGTCGAGGCCTACGGCGTGGAGCAGTTCGACTACACGTGGGCGGAGATCGCGCTTCGCTCGACCGGACAGCCGGGGGCGGCTGTCCCCACATGATTCTCGGTGTATGAGCAGCGGCTCGGCGACGATCTGCTCCACTCGGAAGCGGGGGTCGAGCGAAGCGAAGGGATCCTGGAAGATGATCTGCATATCGCGGCGCAGGCGGCGTATTTCGCCTCGGCCGGCGGCTAAGAGATCGCGGCCTTCGATGCCGATGCTGCCCGAAGTCGGCTCGATCAGGCGGAGAATGAGGCGTCCCAGCGTGGACTTGCCGGAGCCGGATTCGCCGACCAGACCGAGCGTTTCGCCGGCGTGAATGTCGAGGGAGACATCGTCGACGGCGCGCACTTCGTAGCTGCCCTGGGAATAAATCTTGGTCAGGTTGCGGACTTCGATCAGCGCCATGATTCGTATTCAGATTCTAGAATATAGAATGATTTTTTATTGAGCCGCGATCATCGGCACCGCCGCCAGCGCCGCCAGCAGGCCCACGAACTTCCAGCGCGTGAAATGTTCTTTCAGAAAAATGCAGGCCAACAACACCGTGATCGCGGGGTAGAGCGACGAGATTACAACCGCTTCATCGAGGCGGCCGGTTTGGCTGGCGCGTATGAAGAGCATGGTGCCCAGAGAATCGATGGCGCCGGCGAGCACGGCCCAGCGCACTCCGGCAGGGGTGATCTCGGTGAATTTGCGCTGCAGCAGGACGATAAAACCGGTGATCAGCAGGCCGCCGGTGCGGCTTACGGTCGCAAACCATAAAGCCGACCCGGCTCCGCTCTGGCGCAGGCATAAGTAGAATCCGGCGAAGCCAATGCCGGCGAGCACGGCGAGTCCAATGCCTTCGGGAGCGGCACCGCCTTCTGAGCGCGTAATAAGCCAGAGTCCGACGGCGGCGAAGATAAAACCGAGGATCGGGATATTTCCGGGTATGCCCTCGGTGAAAATCGAAACCAAGGCGGGAATTGCGGCGCTCAAAACCGCGGCGACCGGCGCGGTCAGCCCCATGCGGCCCGTGGAGAGGGCGCGGTAGAAGAGCGCCAGAGCGCTCCCGCCGGAGATGCCGCCAGCCAAGGCCCACGCCAGGCTGCGCCCTGCGGGCGAAGGCGCGCCGCTGGCTGCGGCCAGCGCGCCGACTAGGAGCAATCCGCCCAGGTTCACGACCGCGGTGAATACGAAAGCATCGGCGCGGCGGGTGGCGTAGCCTCCGAAAAAATCGCTGCTACCCCAGGCCAGCACTGCGGCCATGCCGTAGGCGGCGGTTGAGAATTGGGGCAGGGCCGGCATGAACGACGAGGGTACCATGCGCGGCGCAAATCAATTCTGGCGAGGGCTGCGTTCGGGCGGCGCTGCGGGAAGCTTGCGGGTGAGAATCGGGTATCCCCCCATCCCCTCATCGCCTCCCTTAGTGGAATCATCGGGTTCGCAGAAAATTCCGGTAGTGGGCTGATGACAGAATGAAAAGGGTCCGGCGGCCGCGCTTCCGATTTTTCAACGGGCCATTGACCTGGACCCCAACTTCGCCACCGCCATCGAGGGTGTAGGGATCATGTATGGCAACCTCGGCCAACCCACGCGGGCGCGCGAGTACTTGCGCAAAGCTTTTGCCTTGCGTGACCGTGCCGGCGAGCGCGAGAAGTAGCACATCAATTCGATGTATGACCGAAGGCTGGGGCCGCGGCGGAGTTTCAGAAAATCCTGGACCGCCCCGGCGTCGTCTGGAACTGCGTCACCGGCGCTCTGGCCCATCTGGAAGCGGGGCGTGCGTACGCGCTCACCGGGGAGAAAACTAAGCCTAAGGCAGCCTATCAGGATTTCCTGACGCTCTGGAATGACGCCGATCCGGAGATTCCGATTCTGAAAGAAGCGATAGCAGAGTTCACCAAACTCTAGCCGGATCGCTCGGATGCGGATCTTTGTAAACTGGGCCACCGACGCGGCCCACAATCTGTCTCCGCCATGCCATTCGAAATGGTAAACTCCTGAAAGGTTTCCGGTTGCCGGTCCATTCTGGTTAGCCCAGGGGTTGGGAGATATCACTTGATCGAGCTTGCACCTTCGATTCTTGCCGCGGACTTTGCCCGGTTGGGCGAGCAGGTGCGCGCTGCGGGCGAGGGTGGGGCGAGTTTGATCCACGTGGACATCATGGACGGGCATTTCGTGCCTAACCTTACGATGGGGCCGCCGCTAGTGGCGTCGCTGCGCAAGGTCACGGATTTGCCGCTCGATTGCCATTTGATGATCGAGCATGCGGACGAATTTATTCCCGCGTTTGCCGAAGCCGGCGCGGATTGGATCTCGGTGCATCAGGAAGCTTGCCG